>Ga0157359_1001200_pt1 | contig 10423 bp, 13 predicted proteins | sample AttcapACBM3_FD_111482 | JGI IMG/M metagenome (GOLD analysis project Ga0157359, IMG submission 111482) | Fungus gardens microbial communities from leaf cutter ant in Botucatu, State of São Paulo, Brazil - Atta capiguara ACBM3 | ecosystem: Host-associated > Fungi > Mycelium > Unclassified ...
TCAGGCTAATTTTAAAAGGTAACTAATTATGTCACTACATTGATATGCTTGTATCTCTACCAATACTTATCGCTTTGAGACACATCATATATTGTTGTAAACATATTGATGAGCACTTTCCAACGCAAGTTCAACTGTGTGAATCCATTTAGCCATTCATGAGATATTTGCAGACGAAGCTTTTACAGCTAATGATGACCTGATATCTCAGTCATTTGTTGTTCCTTTTGTACATCCTGCATATGTGTGGATAGCCCTTATTTGGGGCTTTCCAGCGCAACTTAGTTTGTGAAAATCAGTCCACTTGTTGTGGAGATACAAACTGAATGAAGTTTGTGACAAGAACTTTCTACTCTCTTCTCTCAAGTCCTATGATCAATGCTGTGACCACATCATTAGATGTGACTGAGGTGACAGTGTGACAGATCACTTCTAACTTTAACCCCAAAGTTCTAAAAATAGAAAAATAAAAAATAAATTGAAAATAAAATAAAAGTGAGAAAGAAAATAAAAAGAAACTAAGTCTACTTTCTGTAATCTTGACACTCTTCTCCTTCTTATTGTATTAGAAAAGTCTGATCCTTGTTTTACACATCTTTTATTAAGACTCAATCTTTCTGCCATCAAAAACCTTTTGTCCAGTGTATTATTACTACTGCTCTGAGTGACTTTCTATATTGCTCTGATAGCTTTTTTCCCATTGATCTGGTTTTTTTTTATATCTTTAGCTAAAGCCTTTATAGCTTCTAGTCTAGTTCTTTCTTTATAAATATATTCTCTTTTGTTCAAAGTTCTCTCAGACTCTTTCCCTATCTTTCTTCCTTATGCAAGTAAGTGAACATACCTGACTCAGTTGCCGCCTTGCTATACTAAACTAGCTTAATGCAGTGTCCTTTATTAGAGACATATGATGATCTGATGTCCAGTGTTCTTGCTGAGATTTTCCAGGTCTCTGCCTTGTTGTATACCACTGATAATTTCCCTTCTAAATCTCTAATCAAGGCCACTACCACTATGGCCACTCCTCTACTATCTATTTTGTTTTCTGACTTTAATCTTAACAATGCTACTGAGTCAAGTAAGTCTGATCTTCCCATAGCTGCCCCTGCTAGCTTGAACATCCCTATAGAGGCACTCAATTCTTCTATATCACTCCTTCTGGAAATTTTTATACTAGCTTTTTCTCCTCCTACTCATGTCTTCTCTTTGCCTAGTAAGTCTTTCCTTTTTCTTGACTTCTGTCTATTTGTCAGTTTAGCTGACTAATCTTCAACTGTTTTAGCTTTCCCAATTTTTGCTTTCTTCCTGCCAGACCCAATTCCTGATTTTATTCTAAAGCCAGCTCCCAAATTCCCTTCAGTTGTTATTCCTATTTTTAGATGTCCCCAATTGCAGCCACATCATTCTCACAAAAATACACAGTTAAAATCTTTAACTCCTTCTCTTTCTAGTAAGTCTTTCTAATTCTTTTTTATTTATTATTTTTGCCTAGTCTTTTTACAGCTTGCAACTTAGTCTCTCTTTATGGCCTCTCTAGTAGAGATCCTCTTCTAGCACTTGTTCCCAGTCTTATCTCACTTTCTAATCATGAGGATTATAGTATATTTGCTATACTTTATTCCATTATTCTTATTTGTAAATTCTTTTCTAGTATCCTTTTGAAGAGCTAAAATGCCTCTTCTATATTAATTCTAGCTCTGAACATTGCACTCAGTAACCTCCTCTTTCCAAGACTACTACAATGGTAGTATACACCATCCACTTCCAACTGATAGATAGGTCTCAAAGCTACAAAAATTGTGCCACTTCTCACACCTCATATTGTTCTCATCAGAAGCCTGCTACTATCTGGCAGTTTTGGGCTAAACAGCTTTGCATGCTTTCTTTCACTAGCAAAACTTATAAGTAGCTTTTTTCTCTTAATTTTCCACTGATATTTCCTTCTCTCTTCAAATATCTCATTTTGATTGTGCTTCCTCACTACTGTCTAAAACCCTATAGAGGCAGCTTTCTTTTCTTTTCAAGCTCTGGTAGCAGAGTTTGCTGAAGAGCTTCTTATAGCTAAGAAGTATTACTCCTAGGATTCCACCTTCTGAATCAATAGCAGATTTGTGCCTGACTAGGACACTCAAGATAAGGTTTTTGCTACTGTTCACACCACTGTGTCTGATTCTAAGGGTGTTTTTTCTCAAAACACCATGTAGAACCTGTTTGAGTGTCACACCCATCTTTTAACACTGCTCTTGCCTCATCTAGTTATGACTGCCCTATTCCTGAAGCCTTGAGTTAGTGCTATTGCCACCTTTCTTCTCTACCAGCCATCAACTCTTCTCATACCAAGAAGTTGACCAAGTCAGCTAAGTAAGAATAGAAAGTGAGAGCTTTCTTATGTCCTAGTTATTTTTGTGTTTTTTGTTATCATGCTATTAATATAAGAACTTGTATGATTTCTTCTTTTATATGAACTAAGATATGTCTCTTCTTATATGTTCCTTTCTACTCTAGTAAATTGTGAACTATGAGAATAAGTTTATTTCTGATATAAACTCAAACACTAAGTTCCATCTTCACTTCTTATATATACCCTTCTTATTATAATTTAAGCTCAAGAATTTGGTCTAAAAAAGAAACTAATATTGTGGAGCATAAAGAAAACTTGGTAATTTTCTTAGTACAGGATTGCCTGCTTTATATACCTCTGGTGCATAGTCTGTACACACCTATATCTAGCCTATTCTAAATATTATGAGTCTAAATAAAGTTATCCTATATATAACACCATCTTTCTATGGTATCACATAATCTTGTGATGGTGACTGTGACATGATTGTTTTGTGTGACAGTTGTCACACCTTGTCATAGCATCTTGTTTCTTCTATTTTTAGAAAAAGAGAAAAAGAGGAAAGAGAAATCTAAGATAGAAAAAGTCCAAGTAAAAAATAAAAAGACTTTATATGAGAAACTAGAATGGAGAAAGAACAAGTCTACTATGGAACTTTTACTTATAAGATAGCTTTCTTGGTAGGCTTTCTCTTATAATTTTCTGATTTTCTAGTTTCTACATGTTATCTCCTTCTATATATATATTCATTGACCACTTATGGCCTTTTATTTTCTACTCAAGAAACTCTATTCTTCTATATCTGTCTCCATCATCTCCTTCTCTATAAATAGGATATATCCTTATATCCTACTTATAATTAGGTCAAAATCACTTTTGGGTCCACTATTTTAGTCCATGCTCATTATAATTCTTATTCTCACAAGAGAAGTCTATTTCTAAATCTTTCCTATTTCCTAGTCTAAATATTCATTTTAATCATAGACTGACTGGCCAGATCTATCTATGGACAGTATTCTCAAGGTCTATTTAAGCAAGTTTGCTTCTTGCAAGAGCCTCCTCAAGTCTATCCTTATTATGTTTTTTCCAGTAGTTATGTCTGCTAATTCTACTAAAGAGTTTTTGAATGCCTATCTCAAACTCACAGATATGTTGTCCAATATAATTCATCATGGTTAATACCTCTCTCAAAGAAAAACCACCTTGTATTTTCTTTATGTGGCAATTAATTCACTTGCCAAGCCTACTATAGGCATTTTGTAATAACATTTGTATCTTTTAATTGCTCTTAACTATTTAAAAAGTGTATCTTTTGCAAATGCTTAAATAACAATCCTACTACTCTTACAAAAGCTGACTATATATATCTTCTATTCTCTAATATTCATGAGTACTCAAACCTTTGCCACATTTATAACTCAGTCTCTATTTTACATAACCCTGGCTTTCTACCAGTGCAGTATCATCCTCTAAGATAGCATTGCCACCATCTATAATAAGCAAACCATAAAATATATTATATTCTAGACCTCTACCAATGTTCTTAAACAGCTATTGTCTGATTGCTCTCAAGCTTTCTTATCTAAGTGCCTAAGCCTTTATCTATAAAGACAATCTACATTTTCCATGTGCCATATATTTGCAACTATTCAATGCTAGACTGATATGAACTGTATTTACATGTAGTACTTGGAAAAGTATATGTTACTACCAGTAGTACTTCCAAGGCCACTTTCTGCCTTATCTAACACAAATAGCATATCCTCATATACCATACTGTATTTTTTCTAATTCTGGCCACCAAAAGTACTGCAACAGTAATTTTCTAATCATAAACACTCTTCTATATCCTACTTCATCATGACAAGCTCTTAATAGCCTCAGCTATCCCTCAACTAGTACTACTATTTACAGATTGCTACTACTAATGACTTTCTTTGTTATAACTTAGGCTTAGATGTTAAAGTGAAAGACATACTCTTGTATTAAGTAACACAAGAGAACTTGATAGAGTTCCTAAGTACAAATCATCTATTGTGACAACTACTAGTCACAAAGACCAATAGCAATACAAGCAATAAATCTCTCAATAGGATATCAAATGGAGATCACAAAAAAACTTGACAAGGAGTCTCTGCTAGATTGCTATCCTATATATACTATTACATGTGGTTCATGCTACTAATAATTACTTCTGTCCTAATGTCCATGCATCATCCATGAGTGCATCATGTGTACACCATGAGGTAGCCATGCAATTAACATGCTCCTTGACATCATCCATCTAGACCACTCCAGCCTGCTCTAGTCTGTTCTAGTCTTTTATGACATGTTATGTGACCACATTCACATGCCTCTTCATTGTCAATAAAAGGAAAAGAAATTCAAAAGAAAAAAAATATAAAATCAAGAAAAATAGATAAAAGAAAAAGGAAAATGTTAGTCCTCACATGTATCATAACAGTACCTTCCTCTTAAGGTTCCTACTCCAGAGAAACTTTCTACATCTCCCTCTTCTATCTTCTTTTCTTTCCATCTTGCCTAATTTTTCTCCAATTTTTTCAAATATTCATCCTCAAATTTCTTATCATCTTACTCAAACAAGATTCTTGCCGTATACTTCCCCAGTAATTCACTCTTCTTGAACTCTTCTGCCTCTGAATTTAACTCCACCTCTATCACCTTCTGCTTTCCTTTTCTCTTTTCTACTTGTCTTACTTCTTCTTCTCTTATCTCCTTCTTGAATTCTTCTACTAAGTCCCTCACATTCTTCAAATTTTCTAACCCTCCCAAGTATCTTCCTCTGCCATATAGCCTTTCCATCTTATTAAATACTTTGGTTTTCCCCTCTTCTCTCTTCTATCCAAAATCTTTTCCACTTTATATTCCTTCTCACTAGCTACCTCAATAGGAGGCAGTGGTATCTTTTTCTGCCCTTCTACTTGCTCTCTATACTTCACTATTCTTCTTACATTCACCACCAGGTGTATTCTTAATGACACTGGCAGTTCCAACTCTACTATATTTTCTGACATGATCTTCTTTACTATATATAGTCTTATATACTTTTCTGTCAACTTCTTCATCACTCTCTTTATCAATTCCATTGGAAAGTTCTTTGTACTAATCAGCACTTTATCCCCCACTCTATACTCTTCTGCCTCTTTCCTATTCTTATCTGTTTGTCTTTTCATCTCCTCCTGTGATCTCACTAATGCTGACTTTACTTCCTCATGTCTATCCTTCATCTCTCTTGCAAACTCTTCCACTTTCACATTTTTCCTCTTTTTTCTGATATCAAAGCCCATCCTTGGTTTTCTCCCATAGTTGATCTTGAATGGTGATTCTTTTGTCACTACATGTACCTTGTTGTTAAATGTGAATTCTGCTGTTGCCAACCATTCTGACCAATTGCTTTGCCTATGATTGATATACATTCTCAAGTACTATTCCTACTCCTAATTTGTTCTCTCTATTTATCCATCTGTCTGTGGGTGATAAGCCATAGACAACTTTGTTTCTATCCCCAACATTTTATTCAACTCCCTTGTTAATCCTGCCACAAACTGGGGCCCTCTATCTGAAATCACACTCTCTAGCAACCCATACAACTTCCATATATTATCCCTGAACAACTTTGCTAATTCTTCCACCATCATTTTTTCTGTCATTGCCACAAAGTGGGACATTTTTGAAAATCTATTGCATACTACCAAGATTGAATCATGACCTTTTGACGTCAGTAACTTCGTAATAAAATCCATTGATATATACTGCCATGGTCTCTCTGGTATCTTATTAGGTCTTAATTTTCCTGCCAGCATTTCTACTCTATTCTTTATTCTCTGACACTGATCACATCCCTCCACATATCTCTTCACCTCTTTTGTAACTCCTGGCTACCAATAATTCCTAGTAACCAGTTCTACTATCTTCCACTGTCCTCTATGTCCTGCTATCAGTGTATTGTGATGAAGCCAAATAATCTCTAATCTCAACTTTTCATCTTTTGAAACATACACCTTCCCTTCCTTCAATACTAATCCTTTCTCTATCTGCCACTCATCATTTCTCAATATCCTTACTCCTGCCTTTTTCATTTCTTCTACTGCTTTTATTACTTCTTCATTCTTTCCTTTAGCTTCTTTAATTTTCTTTAATATCTCCTCTTCTGGTCCTTCCACTAACTGCTCCAACCCTCTAATTTCTAACCACTCTTCCTTCAACATTACTTGATTCTCATTATCTTTCTCTACTTCTTCTATCCAATCTACTCTTCTACTCAAACTATCTGCTCTCCCTATACTCTTGCCAGCTATGTGCTTCAAAGCAAAATCAAATCTTAACAAATATAACAACTATCTTGCCTGTCTTCGATTTAACTTTTGGGCCTTCATGAAATATTCCAAGTTTTTGTGATCTGTCTATATTTCAAACCAATCCTTGGCTCCTTCTAAGAAATGCCTCCATGCTTCTAAGCACCAAATTATTGCCAACATCTCCTTGTCATGAATTTCATAGTTCTTTTTGGCCTCGTTCAATGATTTAGAAATATAGGCTACTTGTCTCCATCTCTCATCTTCACACTTTATTGATAATACTCTATCTGTTGCAAAATATGATACGTCTGCCTCTACTCTTATTTCTCTATCTAGGTCTGATGTTACCAAGACTAGCTCTGTTGTAAATCTCTCCTTTAGTTCTTCAAACACTTTCTGCTGTTTCTCTCACCAACTCTACTTTATTTCTTTCCTTGTCATCTTATGCAACAGCCTCACTATCTTTGCAAAATCTTTGACAAACTGTTTGTAATAGTTTTCCAACCCCAAAAACTTCTGTACATCCTTCACACTCTTTGGCACTGGCCACTCTATCACTCTCTGAACCTTTTCCTTCTCCATTCTCACTCTGTTTTCCCCTATTATTACTTCCAAGAATCCCACTTTTCTAACCTTCCATACACATTTCTCTGGCTTTACAAACAAATCATTTTCTTCTAACCTCCTCAGTACTTTCTCTACTATCTCATCATGTCCTGTCTCTATCTCTGTCACTATCATCACATTATCAATAAATACTGCTACCTTTTCTTCTACCACTAAATCTCTTAGCAAATCATTTATCATTGCCTGGAACATTGCTGGTGAGTTAGTTAACCCAAGAAACATTACCATGGGTTCAAATGACCCCTCTGGCATTGAGAATTTTGTCTTCCACTCATCTCCCTCCTTTATTCTCACATTGCTATAACCCCATCTCAAATTCATCTTTGTAAACACCCTCTTCTTCCCAATACTATCTATCAGATCTGAAATTAGTGGTAACAGATAATTATTCTTGATCATCCAACTGTTCAGGTATCTATAGTCTTGCACCATCCTCTTCTTTCCATCCTTCTTCAGCACAAAGAATACTGGTGATATCTGTGGTGACTTTGATGGCCTAATATACCCCTTTCTCAACTGATCCTTCATGAACTCCTGTACTTCCTCTCTCTCTACCCTTGACAACAGATATATCTTCCCCTTTTTTGGTACAAAACCTTCTCTGAGATCTATGGCATGATCCCAGGTCTTTCTCATTAGCATCCTCTCTAACTCTTTCTTTTCAAACACCTTCAAATATTTATGGAACTGTCTTAGAACCATTTTCTCTACTGCTCTTAACTCTATCAAGTCTTCTTCTTCTTCTTCCTCTTCTTTCTCCTCTACTATTCTTGCTATCACTATTTCTTCTTCTATTGTCAGTATTCTAAACTCTTTTCTTTTCTCTTTCTTCCCTTGTACCTCTTGTTTTTTCCATCCCAGCTTTGTTTGTCTTTTTATTCTCTATTTCTTCCCATATTCCTCTGGATATCTTGTCATCTGTACTCCTCCTATCTCTAATCTATCTCTGGATTACGGCATACTAGCCAAGGCATACTCAATATAACTCCCCATTTCTGTTCTCCTATCACATCTATTGATGTTCTCTCCTTATATCCCTTAAAATATATTTCTACCTCTACTGTATCCACTATTGGCCCCACATAATTTAGTGTGCCATCCACATTCCTCACATATATTGGTCTCTCCAACTTTGTCCTCCTGAATCTGTGCTTCCTTGCAAACTCCTCACTTATCACCAATCCTGTCACTCCACTGTCTAACAATGCATCTACTATGATTTCTTCTTATTCCTCCTCTTGCTTCAATCCAATCCTTATTGTAACTTCTCTCAAATATTTCTCTTTTTCCTCCTTCCTTTCTACCTTTGTCTGTCTCACCTCTACCCTCCTCTTTGCTTTTTCTTCCCTCAAAATTTCCCTTCTATCTTTTACTGCTTCCCTTCTACTTCCTTCTCCTCTTTGCATCACTCTACTTTTTAACACTTCAAATTTATTTGAGGGTACCTGTGCCAGTCCCTTTTCTCCCACCTTTCTACAATGGCAAGTGATATACCCAAAACCTCCATACACAAAACATTTTCTTTCTTCCATCACTCTCTGTCTATTCTCTTCTCTTCTTCTTTCCCACATCTCTTGTTGTCTCCACTCTTTTTCTGCTCTTCTCCCCTCTCATACTCTCATCTCCTCTACCCTTCTCCATTCTTTGTCTACCCTATTTCTTTTTTTCTCTTCTTCCTTTTCTTTTCATCTTCTTTGTTCTTCCTCCTCTCTTCTCTCTTCATGCTCTCTTCTTCTTTGTTCCCTATCTTCCTGTCTCCTTTTCTTTTCTTTTGCTGCCACTTGCAACTCTAATATTTGTTTTTGTAATTTTAACATCATCACATTATTTTCCATTATCACTTTCATCAATCTAACCACTTCTTCTTTACCATATTCTCTAATCATTTCCTCCATATTTACCTGACTAACTGCCATCTTGTTTCTCTTCCAAAAATCTCTTCTTCAAAAATCAAATCTATTCTCTTGCTGCTCTTTTTTACTAGTAGTAATCTAATCTCTCTCTCATTGCCTTGGTGTCTGACAATAGTAAACTATCTCTTCTCTCACTGCCTTGTCATTTTGACAGTGGTATTGTCTCTCTCCCAAAATATTCCTCTGTAAGTGCTAGCCAGTATTCTTCCTACCTGACCTCACACTGTCTACTAACTATCTGTCTACTGCCTTACTGACTACTGTCCTACCAAACTGTTATACTATTATCCCTAAGAAGAGAATCTCTAATCTAGGTGCTTCTTAATGGACTATGATGCTACTTTGCATGGACAGGTCACAAGAAGATCCTACAGCACAAGCCTTCTACATGAATATACTATCTACCATGTCCACAAAAGGTAATGTGACTGATATACACAAGTGGGCTACTGTGCAAATGACTAGCTAAGCTTCCCCTGTCTAGCTAGTGAGGCAGCGATGCGGGATGCAATGGCAGGAGGAGGAGGAGGAGGAGGGGACAAGTCTAAGGCAGAGAGTGACAGGGCGGGGGCGGGCCAGGTGACGACGTGATTGATTTTAGGCAGTTGATTAGAATAGGCAGTTGGCAATGGCAGGACCGTGTGAATGCTGCTTGAGTGTGCTTGCCATGTCTTCTGAGAGTTGTTATGTGTACCCTGCTGTTGCTTACGACTACTCTGGGCCTCATCCCCTGCTCCGTGCACCGGTGCCGCATTTGGCAGTCCCGCTAAACAGCACACATACCCAGTCCCCAGCCTACTCACCCCATCCCCCGAGCACCGCCCACGCCGTGCCTACGGGCTATGCGCCGCCTTCGGGGAGCAGTACGCATCATCCTATGTACTATCTACCAGCAGCAGCACCAGCACCAGCCCCATATCCTTACAATTGGAACAGTGATGTCTACTGGAGCCAGCAGCAGGTTGGACCCCTGCCACCCCCTGACCCACGTCCAGTGGCTGACTACACCACTGCTCCAACCAACCACAGAGCAGCTACTGGCTACAATCCACCGACACGTCATGTGCCCCACTATCATCCTCCGCCGCCACTGCCGCCGCCGCAACAGCAACAGTGCCCGCCCCCTTAAGCCTAGGGCCCAGCTATATGTCTTCTTGATGTTGAGCATACTGCTCACAGTTGAGGATAATAAAGAGTAAAAGAATAGGAGTCCATGTGATGCA
>Ga0157359_1001201_pt1 | contig 10417 bp, 3 predicted proteins | sample AttcapACBM3_FD_111482 | JGI IMG/M metagenome (GOLD analysis project Ga0157359, IMG submission 111482) | Fungus gardens microbial communities from leaf cutter ant in Botucatu, State of São Paulo, Brazil - Atta capiguara ACBM3 | ecosystem: Host-associated > Fungi > Mycelium > Unclassified ...
CCAAATATTTATTGAGAAAGAAAAAATCAATATCTAGAAGTACAAAAGCTCCATTCTATACTACAATGTGAATAGCACTCAGAACAAAGCAGAAACAATCATTAACTTTGTCAAAATGAAACTCAATATTGAAAACCACTTGTAGTAAATTTACTTAGTAGTAGTAGAACTAGGAAAGATAAGTTTATTCCTAGAATATAACTGGCTTTAGAAGCATAATCCTGTTATTGACTGGAGCAAATCCATATTTTTACTAGCAAGATATTATATCTATTGTAGAAGAATACATTAGAGAGAAAAGCTAAAAGAGATAAAAGAAATCTTTGATAGAGGACAAGATAGAATACTGTTTGTGAACTTGAGAAAGAGGTAATTAGATGAGAGAAGAGTGTAGTAAGAACAAAACAAAACATTACTGATAATACAGTTCAAAAAGAGGATATTTAGAGAGTATTAGAAATACTACAATATTATCTTTGACAAAATAATATTTGATAAACTTCCACTACAAAGATCTTGGAATTATACCATAAAAAGCATTCTAGGAGCCCTATTAAGAGACTACAAAGCTTATTTCTTATCAGTGAAGAAACAGTAAGAATTCAATAAGTTTCTTAAAGAATATCTGAAAATAGAAAGAATCTGACCCACAAAATCTCTATGTATAGTATCTTTCTTCTTTGTTAAAAAGAAAGATAGCCTCTTAAGACTAGTATAGAACTACTGATAACTGAATGAAGTCATAATTAAGAACAAATACTTCTTACTACTAATCCAGGAATTGATTGATAAGATAAAAGGAGCTAACTACTTTATCAAACTTAATATTTGATGAAGGTACAATAATATGAGAATTAGAGAAGATAATGAATAGAAGGCAGCCTTCAGAATGAATAGAGGATTATTTGAACCTCTAGTGATGTACTTTAGATTATACAACTCACTAGTAACCTTCTAGTTAATGATGAACTCTATACTATAAGAATTCATAAACACAGAAAAGATTGTTGTTTTACTTATCAAGAATATAAATACTAGATTACCTTCATAGATGATGCAATACATTTTTAAATAACCTATCACCTTAAAACCAAGTCTTAAGTGTTTAAAGCATTTAAGTAATATAAAGCATAGATAGAAAACTAATTAAGCAAGAAGATACTTAAACTTCAAAATGACAAGAAAGAAGAATACATGTTAAGTGCATTTTTTCAGTTTACAACTTAGCATAGTATACAAAGACAATACTCTACTCAAAATAAATCTCAATAAAATAGTCTTACTAAAAGAGCAAATTAGAAACAGTTATGCTAGTAAAGTCTAAACTTATTCTTTTTAGGGCCACTGTCTAGTCTCAATGATTCATGTTTGGAATAGACTCCCAACAGTTTCTCTCCTGAATATTATACCCTTTGAAGTCTTCTAAGTATTTCATCTTAGAATCTAGAGATATATAGTATATATATATATATATATATAAAGATTAGTTGTTTTATAACCTTCATAGTCAGTGTAGAGTTAATCTTAGAATAGTATTTATTTAGTACATCACATGACTATATGTACTACTCTTTATGGATATATTTTGTGACTTTTAGTCATTTACAATTGTCCATAGTACACTGGATGAATTCTGAGTTATCAGAGTGAGCTTTAAGATTATCAGATAATTCACTGTATACTAATTTTAACATAACTTTGTAACTCATATACATGATAAGTTGGAGTAGGTGTAAGAGAGGACTTTGGAAGTATCTTTTTGGTCATTGAATTTCAAGAAAAAATTTGTCTACAAGTAGGAGCTAAGAATAAGTTTTGGAATATAAAAGAAGAAGAAGAATACTAAAACAGAAAAATTTGTGAAAAAGATAAATATTGTAGTAACACTTAAGTAGAATTCATAAAAAAGAACTTGACAAAAAGTTCTCACTATTATTTATATGAATAAATTAAAATTAAAAAAAGTTTCTAGAGTAAGTGGTTTATAATAATATGTTAGAAATAATTTACATTTGTTAGAGATCTGTAAATGTAGCACTCAAATAATAGGACTTGGCAAAAGTGGGTATGGAAGTGAGTTGGAAGTAGAGTACTACATGAATAACAATCTTAGCTTTAACTGGAAGATATTGTATCTAGCTTAGCTTTATCATATAGTTATAATTTAGAAAGAGATGTTTGGATATGGACTGAGAACAAGTATAGCACTTAATCCAAGTTAATTATTAGACTAAAGAACTGTATATAACAGTCATAGTTCTTAAATACAAGAAGAGGCTTTTTAATAATAAGATACTGCATATACTCTGTGTTTGTTAGGTACTGTAAAGGTTGTTGATTAGAACTCCATTGAATTTTTGTGGAATTGAAAGACTCTTGTCCATAGAGTGATAGGTGATTAAAATAGAGTATAATCTATTCTAGAAGAGAATAAGTGAGTGTAGATGAAATTTGCATTATCTAGAACAGATAACAGATATAGTTGAGTTAGTATGTGATGCAATGAAAGTAAGATACAGCTAGTATTGAGGAAGAGAAGATGAAAAGTTATGTAGATAATCAATTAGAAAGAGCTGGTAAAGTATAAAATAGAAGAAAAGATACTATTATAAAATTGAGAAAATTATATCAACAAATATAGTGAAGTTAGAGCTGTCAAAAAACATAAAGATTTATATAGTAGTGAACATCAATAGGACAACAATATACAATAAATCAGAAGAAAATATTATCTTATTTAGAGAAAACTATGAAAATAGAGAAGTATAAGGTAGAAAATATTGAATGAAAATATATAAGAGAAAAACCAAAGTATCTGGTATAGTGGAAATATTATACAATAGATATAAATACATAGAAGAGATTGAAAAATACAAAAGAAATAGTGAAATAATTTGAAAAGAAGTATAAAAAGAAGAAAGTAAGGAAAATCAATTCATTACAAATACTTAAAGAAAAAGAAAAGAAGTCTAATAGATAAAAGTTACTAGTAAAGTACATAACAAAGTTGTTGTATAGATAGAAAAATAGAAGGTTTGAAGAGAAATATTTAAAGAAGCTAGAAAAAAATTAAAGTATGTAGAAAAAACAAAGTTTCTTTAGAAAATAAACCTTAAAAAGATAGTACTATTATGACTATCTGAACACAATTATTCTTTGATTATGTTAATGTTGTTCCACAAAATTAAAATATACTTGAGTAGTATTTAGAATAGTTATTGTCTCTAGAAGTTCTCATTCTACTTTCTTAGGATTTTTCTGAAGATTGTAAACTCTGCATACTATATAGATTTTGCTCAGTTGCTCTAATAGTATAAATTAGATAGTTATACTATATGCTCTATTCTGAAAATCTAAAACTAGTACCTTTTTTTAGTATTGGTAGTAACACATCTTATTATTTTTAGATAGATTATTTTTCTTAATCTCTTTAAGTATACTCTTTAAAATATATAATAAATATGACAAGTAGAAATATAACATATAAGCTAAAGCCAAAAGTTATTTATTATCTATATTCTAAATATCAAAGTTGGTCTTGGTTTTATTTTATTTTCTTTCTCTTTTATTTTATTTTTCTATTTTCTATTTATTTTATTTTTGATTTTGATTTTCACTTTTCTTTATTTTGAACTTAGATAAGAGAGTATGATGTAATATCATATATAATAGTCATATATATCACAGTTATAGATCACATGATTATATAACATAAAGAAGATCATAGAAGGTTCTAGAATAGATAATATTATACAACATAGCAATAATATGTTGGCCTTATAGAAAGTATATGTACTTTAGGGTAGATTAATAATACAAGAGTTATCTTTTGTTTTTACTATTTTTCTTGATTTTATATTTCTTTTCTTTTAAATTTCTTTTTCTTTTTATTAATGATGAAGAGGCACATGACACTGCAGTCACATGATGTGATGTCATAAAGCCTAGAATAGACTGGAGTGGTCTAGATAGATAACATCAAGAAGTATGTTGACTATATAGCTATCTCATGATATATACATAGTACACTTATAGATGACATATAGACATTAGGGCAAAAGTAATTATTTGTAGCATGGACTATGTGTAACTTATATAAATAGGGTAGCAATCCAGCAGAAACTCCTTGTCAAGTTCTCTTGTGATCCTCACATTGATAGCTTACTAAGAGTTTTGCTACCTTATGTGATTATTAGACTTTGTGTCTAGTAGTTGCCACAACAACAGATAAGTAAAATACTTTATCTGTCTTTCAAGAGTTTGTTATGGACTTTGGAACCCAAGATATGAACTATATCTAATATAAGAGAACTATCAATTCTAATATCTATTAGTAACCCTATAAAGTTTGATATTTCTATTATACTGCTATTAGATAACTAGACAAAGTCCATGAGATTTTGTGAGATTCAGTGATATCCAAAAAAACCTAAGTTTTTATTTTTATTAATAATTAAATACATCACTTACTTCTAGAAAGATCTAAGAGAACAGAGTAAGGTTTCTAGAGATAATAGACATCTTATATAGCTATCATACATATTATAATCTTTTAGATCAGCTTACTTTATGAAAAATGATAAGAATAGTATAACTAGAGACATTCCTAATAGAAACATCTAAAATGCTAGCCTAAAAAGAAAGAAAGGTTACTATTAGTGATAGATAAGAGAAAGTTGGAATAATAAACTAATGTTTGGTACTTTAGAAGAGAAGAGAACTTGATAGACTTTAGAAGCAGTATTGGGATTAAAAGAACAGGTCCACTTATAGTTGTTAACTTTATTTTTATAAACATAGTGTTTGTTGCATCCACTCATCCATCTACTTGGAAAATAAGAGAGATATGTAGGAAACATCTAAATTCACACTAGCAATTAACCACTAACTATAAGAAGACCTACTATCTTACCAAAATTCAAGTCTGTAGTACTGTTGAGATTATCAATTTCATGAATATCTTATCTCTCAAGTCTTCAACTACAACTCTATTACAATCTTACTAAACCTCTACTTGCTTTCTCACTTCTTTGCTGTAATGCTATAAATTTCCACTTGCTTTTTCTTGTCATGGTGCACTTAAACCCTTATATTTTATTTTGATCTATTTTTATTAATTTTATTTCTCTTCTTTTCTTTTTCTTTTATTTCTTGGAAAATAAAGAGGTATATAATTGTATTTATATGATGTAATATCATAGGTCTGAAACATAGTAGAAATAACTAAAACAATAGTGTTAAGAGTATAGCTACAGTATGTTCATCTTATGATAATAGTATAGTAGACTTATAGATAATATATGTAGTTTAGAATAAGACTTGTAATAGTAGTATATATAGTGTAGAAATATATTAGGATTCCTTGTTAAGTTTTCTTATGATCCTTATAAAACTCTTTCAATATAAGACTACTTAGTATACTATTGGCTATTTTGGTTAGTGGTTGCCACAATACCTTCTGACTATTGACACACTTCCTCCAGCTATTAGCTAATAAATTCTTACTATCTGACAATGTTCAAGATTATTACATTAAGGTTCTTAACTATCTGACTTTATTATTCTATAATTAGATTACTCAATGTTCTACCTGATGTTCTACTTGATTGGAATAAACTATTAGGTATTTAGAGTAGTCATTATCTCTAGAAAACTCCATTCTATTCTCTTAGGATTTTTCTCAAGATGATTTATATACTTAGTAACTGTAAGTAATAGAATTTAAGATTTTCCTGAAGATTATAAACTTCATATAACTCTGTAAACTTTAGTTAGTTGCTAACACTAACTATGAATACTAGAAATATATCTCAAAAAATTAGAAACCAAAGTAGAGACTAAGTTGTATTCATCTCTATTATAAATAATACTCACCTCAATTTAAGTTATATCCTTCTCTGCATAGATAACACTCAATACCTTCTAAGTTGTACTATTTTCTCAAGAATAATGCTTAATCCATTTTAAGTTGTATCTTTTTCTACAAAAGTAGTGCTTAAATCTTAAGAATATTTTTTTCTATGATAGAGTTTGCTTAAATTATTTGATATTTTATGCATCAGTTCAATTATAAATCCAGTTACTTGTTAAACTGCATAGAAACATTGGCCTTACTCAATATGGAGACATTTCCAGTATTCTCATATTACCTTTATTTAAGTCTTATTTTCTGGACATATATTTTGTATTTAAGACTACTAGTTATACTATCCTAGCTAGCTTGTAAATTAACTAACATTGATATTAATCTCTGATGTCAACAGTAACATACTTTCTATTTTCTAAACTCCTATTCTAATATCTTTAGATTATTCTCTGAAATAGGAACTAAGTGTCTGTTAGTAGTACAATATATAAGTTAAAGCTAAGATCATTGAATTCTGTATATAGTTTCTATATTTTATCTGCTTGACTCTATGTATTTTTCTATGGACTTTTTTTGCCAAGTATAAACTATGCTTAATAGACTATAAGAAACTTCTTCACTATGAGTTAGGTTATTTGTTTCTATTAAGCTCTATGAAATAACTAGATTTATGAATAACTTAATCTACAACAGTATTAGACATGGTTCACATCTTATTATTCAAGACCTATTAGTAAGCTCCTAAAAGTCAAATTAGCAAGTATGCATTATCTAGATATACAGATGTCAAAATAACCTTTGGCTCTAACTTATATACTATATTTTTACTAATTGCACTAGTTGCATGTTTTGGAAAAGCTACTTAGAAAGACCTGTGAGGAATAAGTCTAGCAGAAGGTGGTAAAGTGTGTTGTCACCAATACTAGAAGATAGTGTTAGTTTTGGTCAAATCTCAGAATAGGATTTGCAATATATATTTTACCTAAGATAGTTATTTAGAAATAAAGACTGTAAGTAAGTTATTCTAGATCTAAATAGTCCTCAGATGTTAGAATAGAGATTTATGAAGTTGTTAGGAAGTCCAGCAAGAATGTTCAAAGTGAAATGGAGAAAGGTGATTTATACCAGAAGAGGGTTGGAAGTATAGATAGGTTAGAAAGCATTATCTGTAAGTATTAAGTATAGTTTACACTTGAGAAAGCAAAAGTCCAAAGAAGATCTGTAGAGTTTGACAAGTATGAGAACTTATCAAAGCCTAATATAAATCCAAACTTTTTAGAACAATCTTGGCCTCAACTTATGTGTTGTATTATAGCAACCACTAATCAAAATGATCAATAAAGCACTAAGTAGTCTTATAAGATAAGAGTCTCATGGAGATCATAAGAGAACTTGATAAGAAGTCTCCAATATATTGCTACCCTATTTATACTGTAAATCCTATTTATACTATAGATACATGGTTCAAACTAATAATAAATAACCCTATTCTAATGTTCATATATTGGCTATAAAGTGAATATACTATAGACATGTATCTTAATATCATTCTTTCAGCATCTTCTTCTAAGTTCTAGGCTTATAATATAATGTCATGTGATACATTATATGACTGTAGTCATATATCTCTTTATTATCCAAGAAATTAAAGAAAAAAACAGAACAAAAAAGAGAAATCAAATCAAAGAAAATAAATTAAAATAAAAATAAAATTCAAGAGTTAAAGTATACCGTTATAGGAATAAGAGAAAGTATATCACTATTAACACTAGAGTTTAATATCAACTTTAGTTGATTATTAGGCTAGTTATTACAGAGTAACTATCAGTCTTAAATACATGAAGTAAACTAAAGAAGTAATTAAGTAAAGCTCCAAGCAGATATTTCAGTAGTAAAACACTAAAAGAAGTTTAGATTAGATATAAGAAAACTTTGTATAAAAGTCTGAGTATTTGTAGAGTTATATAAGAGAGAAAACTCTACCATAGAAGATAGTGAAAACAAATACAAATACCTATGAATTTTGATACAAATAAGGCCAAATAACTACAGATTTTAAAATAGAAATAAGTCTATTAAATAAAATAAAATATTAGTAGAGTTTTGATGCAAATAAGGCCAAATAATCATATTGACAACAGATATAGTTTAGAGTTTAGACTGTGATAGTAGTTAGAATGAATGTGACTAGATTGGGATATAACAAACAGAGCAGAAGTAAAGACTGAAAATAAATTAAGAAATTCTATTGTAGAGAACAAAGTGTTTATAAAAATCAAATACTATTCTTGTAGAGAAAGATATAACTCAGAATGCAGTAAGTGCTATCTTTGTAGAAAAGAATGAAACTCAGAAAATAGGATAAGTATTATCTATAATAGAAAAAAATGTAACTTGGAGTTTGGTCTATAATACTTAATATCACTATTTTAGTTAAAGATGTAAATGATTGTTTCTTGATAGAAAAGCTCTATTGCTAATTTGTATATACAGATAATTAAAGAGTTTTTAGCATGAAGCTTATGTTAAGAATTATTTTACAAGTAATTAAGTTAATATCTAGTTCAATAATAAGTAGTGTCTAAATATTGGTCTAGATGTCATATGCAAGTCTACCCATCTGAAAATCACATCCCCATGGTGAAATCATCTCCAAAACATACAAGCCTACCTTTCTCACAACACATCTTATGGTGGTGCTGCAACCATCTGGGTATTCTGTCTTCCATGGTGGGGATACTCCTATTCAACTATGATAGAGTTATCCCTGTTAGTGTCTCAACACTGAAACCTCCACTTGGTGTAATAGGGGTTTTACCACTGAAACCCCAAGCATCTCCTATACTATCTATTTGTATATAAGACTAGTAGTTACACTGTAATTCACTAGTCTGATAAACGATGAAGATAACTCTTATTGAACTCAATCTCCAGTGTTCAATGGCAACACACCAATCAGCACTCACTCCCATCTCAGACTTCTTTCTATCATCTGAAATTGTGACCACGTGGCAGACAGACAGCGCAGCACATAAGCTGAAGCCAAGGTTGTTCCACAAGTCCACTCATCTCTGAGTCTATTCTGTAGACTTCCACTCCGGTGTGAACCATGCCTGACACTAGACTTGGTTAATACCATTTACAATTGGTTAATCCAATTAGCTAGCTCTTCTTTACACCTAGGATCTAGCTTTTTTATTCAAGGATGATAATAAGCTATTACTAAGAGCAATAAAGAAAATAAAAGATATAAAACTTTATAGTGAGAAGTTGCAGATAAGAGAAATTCAGTTTTACTATTAATAACTATAAGTTGTAATGAATTATAGAGTTTAGAAGATTCCAAGTGTGGGATATACAAAAAGACCTTAACAGTGTTTTTATTAGATTTAGATATTTATACTAAGTATATTTATTTTGTGGATTATTTAATCTTAATTTGTTTATTAAACATGCTGAAATATATTATCATATGACTAGTTATGTAATTAGATAATACTTTATTTATATAAGTCTAAAATAAAAAAATAAAGATGAAGAAAATAAATAATTAGTTATAGCCAAGACAACTCATAATAATTGTATAACTATAACTTCTAACTCTTAGATTAATTTAGCTTTTTGAATTAATTTGTAATATTTTTTGAGTTTATATATCTATTTTCTGAAGTATACTAGCTTATTAATATATAAGATAAATATTTCTATATTAAGCAAGAATATTCTTAATAAAGTATTAGAAGAATAAAAATAGTATTTATGATCTGATAAACAAAAATTTATAATACATACTAGAAGCAGAACCCTCTTCAGCTAAGTATCTATCTATGTATAGTAATATTTTTAGATATATAGTAGTAGGAATCTTGATTACTTTAATTGTAAGTACCATAATACTTATAATAAAATATTTTTCATTGGTTATAGAAGATGTAAGAGGACTAGCTCTTCCAAGACTTTTCTCTTCTATGTTTTTTGGTTGATATGTGTTTTGTAATCCTTTTCCACATCTGCTTATCTGATTTTCTGTACTTCAAACTCTTTCAAACTGTATACCAATACTCTTAATTATCCAAATATGTTATTTAAATCCTTTTTCTACACTCTCTTGCTCTTCTGAAATACTCTGTAGTCTTCCAAAGTTTTTTAGTGTCATCCACTTGTCTGCTTTCCCACACTCTAGAAATATCTGCTAAGTATTCCAGCTCTCTTCTATTTTGGTTTCTCTATTCTAAACTGTTTCTGATTACTTAAGTATCATCATTTTGCTTATGTAATTACAATTATGACACATTAGAATAGATCTTAAAAGAAGAGATATATATCAAGTTCAATATCCAGGATTATTACTATTGCTTTTGATTATTGAATTCCAGTAGTTAAGAGTCAGCTGACTTGACTTAGTCTGAATGGGAATGCTGAGCCAAGATTTCAATTACTAAGCTAAGCCCTGTCAACCCTCTAACATACTTACTTATAGGCTGCTTAAAAAATATTCCAGAGAACAAGATCACTACAATGTTATAATTGTTACCTTACATTATACAGGTA
>Ga0157359_1001202_pt1 | contig 10416 bp, 11 predicted proteins | sample AttcapACBM3_FD_111482 | JGI IMG/M metagenome (GOLD analysis project Ga0157359, IMG submission 111482) | Fungus gardens microbial communities from leaf cutter ant in Botucatu, State of São Paulo, Brazil - Atta capiguara ACBM3 | ecosystem: Host-associated > Fungi > Mycelium > Unclassified ...
CCGCGTCCCAAGACCAGACTCGGCAGCTTTTGCGGTTGAGGAACAGGCAACTCATGCACAGACAGCAAGCATCCAGCATCCATAACGCCTACCCGCCCAAGCTCGCGCCCGCCACTCCGCTCAGCCACCCGGAACTCGTCGCTTCCCTGGAAGCCACCCTGGCCCAACGTCAGCCCGGTCCCGTCTGGCTGTTCGCCTACGGCTCGCTGATCTGGCGCCCCGAGTGCCCAGCGGTCGCCGTCCGCCGGGCGCGGGTCCATGGCTACCATCGCGGCCTCTACCTCTGGTCCCAGCTGCACCGCGGTACGCCCGAGCAGCCTGGGCTGGTACTGGGCCTGGATCGTGGCGGCTCCTGCTCCGGCTTCGCCTACCAGTTGCCGGACGACCAACTGGACGACCACCTGCTGGCACTGTGGAAGCGCGAGATGCCGGATGGCTCCTATCGCCCGCGCTGGCTGAATTGCCACCTCGAAGACGGCAGCAAAGTCCAGGCGCTTGGCTTCGTCCTCAAGCGCAATCTGCCCTGCTATGCCGGCAGCCTCCCTGACAACATCCTTAACCAGGTCCTCACCGAGGCCTGCGGTCACTTCGGCACCACCCTGGACTACGTCGAACGCACCATCTCGGCGCTCAGGGCCCACGCCATGCCCGATCGCAACCTCGAAGCCCTGCTGCAACGCTATCACCGCGCCCCGCTGCTGGAGGCCATTCAGGGATGAATGGCAGACGCATCAATCCCAACAAGCTGCTGAACAGCAAATGGACGGCTACCCAGCCGCACGAACGCCAGCGTCACTTCATCGTCACCCGCGTGCATCTTCCCGAAGTCGATACCGACCCCATCAAGCTGATAGATCTACAAGCCGTTCTCACTCGGCGCACCTGGACGCTGGACTGGCACGAGCTGCTGGATGCAGAATGCTGGCTGCAAGGCTGGCAATGAAATCCCGAACGCAGGGCTGTGATTTGCGACTAGCACCGCGATAAGACAGCACTCTTCTGCAAAGGTGAAACCCTGTAGCAGCCCCTGCTGTCACAGTGCCATCTTTGAATAGGAAGCTTTTTCGGATGACCCTTTATGTCGAACTCGCCAGCGCCTTCAATACCCTGAAAGGCGGCTTCGAGCCGTTGCGCTGCGTAATTTCGACCCGAGACCAACGCGCCTACGACGTCGAAGTCTTCTCCCGCAGCGGTCAATCCGTCCTCAAACGCCCCATCGCCCGCACCGAATTGCTCGACGCCGCCATGCTCGAAGCCTTCATCCTCGACAGCCGCTCACGCATTGAGCGAGACGCCGACGAAACACCCTACTGGACGATCCCCTCCTGAACGAAAAGGCCACTCACGCGAACGTGAGTGGCCTTTTTCTTTGGATGGTGCCCGAGGCCGGAATCGAACCGGCACGACCGTGAAGTCAAGAGATTTTAAGCCAGAGCATATGTTCCGCACCGGAGTGACGCCGGTCTTGGATACAGCTTGCTGGGGCAGGTTTTCCGTATAGCCAGGGCCTTGAATCATATGCCGGTGCGCGATGCAAACCGCCCCGGCTCTATTTCGCTTGGCTCCTAGCCGGCTCCTGGAATCGGGGGACTCCAAGGAGAGCCAAATGGCAAAAATCAAGCTGACCAAAAGCGTTGTGGACGCGGCTCTGGCACAAACATGTGACGTTGAACTCCGGGACACTATTGTCCCGGCTTCCTGTGCAAGGTTACACCAGCCGGCCGAAAGGTCTTCATGCTCCAGTACCGGACAAACTCCGGCGTGCGGCGCAAGCCGTCGCTGGGCCAGTTCGGCGAACTCACCGTCGAGCAGGCGAGATCGCTGGCGCAGGACTGGCTAGCCGAGGTGCGGCGCGGCGGCGACCCCGGCCACGACAAGAGCGAGGCACGCAAGGCACTCACGGTCAAAGATTTGTGCATCCGGTTCATCGAAGACCACTCCAAGTTGCGCAACAAGCCGAGCATGCGGAAGGGCTACCAGTATCAGATCGACACCAGCCTTTGGCTCCAAGAAGGTCCACGAGGTAGACCGCAACGACATCACGACGCTGGTGAAGCGGATGGAGAAGTCCCCCACACAGGCCAACCGTGTCCTCTCCCTCGTCCGCAAGATGTTCAACCTAGCCGAACTCTGGGGCTACCGGCCGGACGGCTCCAATCCCTGCCGCCATGTACCCAAGTACCCGGAAAAAGGCTCTACTCGCCTCATCACCGACGAGCAGCTGCAGGACGGCATCGCCGAACTGCGGGGGCCGGTCGCGCGTGGGGCGGGCCGCGATAGCGTCGGTGTACCGAATTGGTCGAAGCACATGCAGCGGCTGCATCTGCCGCGCATGGAGAGTGGCGAGCCGCAGGGCTGGCGTGCGCCGCAGAAGGTGCCGGAGCACAGCAGTATGACCCTCTCTACCAGATGCTCAAAAGCAACTTGCCGGCCAGCCTCACGGACGCCGCGGTGTCCTATGCGGCGTCGCAAGCGCGGCGGGAGGGGATGGAGCGGCCGGAACAGATCAAGGCCGTGACCCTGCTGGAAGGTGGAAGCGTCTGGATCGAAGGCAGCACGCCGGGCTATCGGGTAAGGTGGATCTGTCCGGTACGCCGCCGGTGGTGCAGGAACTGAGAAAGGATCAGGAGGTGGAGGCGCATCTGGCGCAGCAGCAGGAAGAAGTCCAGCAACAGGCGTCGGGAAAAGCGCGGTAATGTGAGCTGCTTCCCTCCCGTCGCCTTTTTCTCCATCCTGTCGAACGCGAAAGCGACACGCTCCACGGAGCCGCCGTAAGCGCCACACGCGCTTCAGCGTGACGGTTCATTTGGCGAGCCGCGAGCGACATCCAGCACGGCACTGGCGAGACGCAATCGTGCTTCCATGGAAATGTTCCGGTTGATCAACAGGACGATGCCGATCCTGTCCGATGGATTGAATGCGACGTAGGCGCCAAAGCCACGGGTCGAGCCGGTCTTGTTGATCAGGACGTCTTGCTGTGGCTGCAAGGGTGGCGTCAGTGCTTCCACGGCGTTGCTTTCGTAGATGACTTTCTGGGAACTGTTCGTCAACAGCCCGCTCTGGGTGGTGGGGTAAGGGATCTGCTCCCAGACCAGGTCCTGGGTCATGTCGCCGAGCTTGAAGTAACCAGTGTGAGTGTCTTCGATGGCTTGCCTCAGCGCAGGCTGCACCTCGATCAGGCCGAGATTGATTTCGACAAACCGCAGCAGATCCTTGGCGGTGGTCTTTATGCCATAGGTCGGCTCCCACAGCGCGCCGGGCGTCATGCGCACAGGTACATTGTTCTCATCGTAGCCCTGCGCGTACAGCGCCTGTTTTCCGGGCGGAACGTAAAGGTAGGTGTTGGGCAGCGCAAGCCTGGGAAGCAGGATGCCTTCCATCGCCTTGCGAAACGGGACATGCATGCTTTTTGCCGTGATCAGCCCCAACATGCCAATGCTCGGGTTGGCGTAGGTGCGCTTCGTGCCGGCCGGATACTGAGGTTTCCATGCCTGGAAGTAGGCAGTTACCTGGGCGGCGCTTTTGACGTCCTCCGGCATCTGCATCGGGAAGCCGCCTGCCGTATGCGTCGCCAGGTTGAGTAGCGTGACCGTATCGAAGGGGTGGCCCTTCATCTCCGGCAGATACTTGCTGGGATGATCCATCAGGGACAGCTTGTGGTTGACCTGCGCATAGGCGGCTAACGTGGCGGTGAAAGTCTTGCTGATCGAACCGATCTCGAACAAGGTGTTTTTGTCGATCTTCGCCTGGGTCGTTCGCGATGACACGCCATAGGTTGCGTAGTAGTCGGTCCCATCGACCGTCATGGCAATGGCTACGCCGGGCACGTCGTACTGCTGCATGAAAGCGTGCACGGTCCCCTGGAGCTGCTTCTCCGCGTCTGCCCGCGAAGTGGGGGCGTCCTTCGCGTTGCTGATGGCGGCAACGAAAAGCAAACAGAAGGCCAAAAGCTTCTTCATCGTCTGTACACTTCCTTTTCCCTACCTGCCCGGGATCGTGTCAGATGCACTTCACTTGCACTGAGCGACAGCCGCAACCTTGTACTTCTCGGTGAAGCTGCGAGGGTTAGAATTTTCCATGGCCCCGACACTCAAGATGTCGAACCCATTCGGGCAATGCCGTCTGATACTGCGTTCACATGGCGGAGCAGTCGTGTCGTCGTCCACCCGCCCTTTGAAATTAGCACCAATGACACGCCCATTTTCTCTCCATACATCTGCCTGGAAAGGAATTTCATCTTCAGGCATGGGTAGTCCTGGCCCATTCGGATTTCTGGCACTTGGGAGTACGTCTCTATCAGTTTTGGTGCGATCATCACTCGAAGAAGTCATGGCAATCTCCATGTTTTTTCAAGAATAAAAAGCGTAGCAAGTAGTCATGAGCAGGTCACGCTGTAGTGCTGACCCCATAAGTAGATCAGCACGAGCCAAGATTCACCCTCCGAAGGGGCCAGCCTTGATACCCTGTCCTTTAGGGGCGCACTGCGGCGGGTTTGTCATGCCCATGGTCAATATATTTCCACCATTTATGATGCAGCTAAATTGCTTTTTGTCATTGGTCCTGACCACTACATAGGTATTAGTGCCTTCAACCCGTTTGCTGACAATCTCCACATCGGAGGGCTCATACCCTATTGCCCCACCGGCTTGAGATTTGATCTTATCGTCACTCAATATATTTGTTTTACTGGCGATCGTGTCACAGCCGGACAAAAGCATAGGCAAAACCAGAACGGCCAACAGAGGAAAGGCTCTCATACACACCTCGTTTTTTTGATGGAGTTGAACAGCCTAGCGAAAACCAGCGCGCTCTACGGTAGTACAGATGTACATAACCTCAGGATGCAGCGGTGTTCCTGCGCATCGCGGTGGCACAATGCGAGCAGTGCCGACAGCCGCAGCCGGTTGCATCGAAAACGGGTGTTGAAGTTGCCCTGCCTGCTTTCCGGTAGGCCGGTACTGGGAAGCAGGCAGTCCGAACAGGCGTACCGCACGGGTCGCCTGGCGCACCTGAAACGCGAGGTGTTCAAGGTGCACATCGAGGACAAGCAGCCATGCGTGTTCGTTGAACCTGGCGTGATTGAGCAGTTGCAGGCGATGACCGCACACTAATCGCACGGCGACTAGCTGGCGCGTTGCCCTCTGGGTGACGCGCCTTTTCAATCATCGGTGCCACACCTGCGTGGCGCCTGAGCAGCGCCTGGCCGGCTCAGATCCGCGGGAGAGGCCGGCCGCAGGTCTTGAGACGGAACAGTTGCCATAGGCCCGGATGCATCCGACTATCCCCGGCCTCCCATCGCTGCCATGCGCGCAGCTCAGAATGCACCAAGGTGGCGGCTTGGGTCTGAGTCAACCCGGCCGCGTCTCGCACGGCACGGATAGTTGCTGGTGCGGGGGATTCAGCGGTCATCACACCCCCCCGCAGGTCTGGATGCTGAGTTACCCAGGCCCAGGCGATGCAGCGCTCAAAATCGCCGAGCCAGGATGTTGCGCCAGCGTCTGCCAGGAGCGCGGGATAAGGCACCGCCGCGCACCATGGTGCAAGACGGCGATCGCATCATCATCGCCGGGCGCGACAGCTTGCAGGACAGCGTGAACCAAGTCGGGCAAGAGATGACCCGACGCAACATGAACATCCAGCCCACGTTGACAGAACGGCCCGGCCTGCCGGTTCGCATCATCGTCAATCGGGACCTGGTGCTGCGGCCGTATCAACCACTCTTCTTCAACCGGGGGGCTTCGCGATGAGCACGACCAAGAAGCTGCGGCTGGGGCCGCTGCCCAAGACCGAAAGCGTCAAGCTGACGTTCATGTGTCCGGCCGCCTGAAGGTCGACCTCGACCGCTACGCAGCGTTGCACGCCCAGACCTATGGCGAAGCAGTCGATGCCGTGACGCTGATCCCGCACATGCTGGAAGCGTTCATGGCTGGGGATCGGGGATTCAGGAAGGGACGCGTGAGCAGTGCCATACCACCGTGGCCGGGCTGACGATGCACGGCCCCATTGGCGGCCACTTCGAACGCGCAGCCCACTGCTGTGCGTTCTTCATTCTGGAAATGGAAAGAAGCCGCCCCTGAAGAAACAGGAGCGGCTTCCAGATTGGTGCCCGAGGCCGGACTCGAACCGGCACGCCTTTCAGCGAGGGATTTTCGTACCACTTCGACTTTCGCCGCCAGCGCCAGGGCTGTTCGTGGTCTGGAGCACGCCTTCACCATCGCCTTGCGGCATTAGGTGCCCGCCGTCTGCTCTCTACACCTTCCCGGACGAATATCCGGGCTTGGCTCGGCGTTGGCTCGGACACCGAGGCATCCAGGGCTTTCGCCGACTTTGACGGGCTTCACTTCGGGCGTTTCCCCCCGAAGGCTCAAATTGTTTAAGTCCCTTGTGTCTACCGATTTCACCACTCGGGCAGTACATGGTGCGCTGGAAGCCACAGTTCCTTCTGCTGGCTCCTGCTTGGCTCCTGACCACCGTTCCGAGCCGAAAGGCCACGTCATGGAAGATCACAAACCGTTGTCACTACTGATCTTTTGCTCCGACAGCACAAGCAGGCAGGACTGGACAAAACAGATTTTAAGTCCCTTGTGTCTACCAGTTTCACCACTCGAGCAAAACCGAACCTGCATGAAGCGGATTCGTAAAAGCTGGTCCAGTATTCACACATCCCTGGATGATGAAAAGCCCCGTAGACCTAGATCTACGGGGCTTTCAATAGTGGAGGCCGAGGTCGGAATCGAACCGGCGTACACGGATTTGCAATCCGCTGCATGACCACTCTGCCACCCGGCCTCAAACCTGACTGTCTTGCGACACTCATGTAAAACTTGGAGCGGGAAACGAGACTCGAACTCGCGACCCCGACCTTGGCAAGGTCGTGCTCTACCAACTGAGCTATTCCCGCTTGGTGACGGGCGCTATTGTATATGACCCACCCGGCATGTCAACCCATTGATTCAAAAACTTATTTTTTTTTCTCAGCACTCATCAGATGGGGCCAGGCCGCCATCAGATAGGTACACATCGACCAGAGCGTCAGCGCAGCGGCGACGATCAGCAAAGCATAGCCGGTGATCACCCAGAACGTGAACTGCGGCGGATTGGCCAGCAGGATTACCAGCGCCAGCATCTGGGCGGCGGTCTTCCACTTCCCTAGATTGGATACCGCGACATGGGCTCGCGCACCGAGTTCTGCCATCCATTCCCGCAGAGCTGACACCACGATCTCGCGCCCGACGATAATCACTGCGGGGAGCGTCAACCAGGCATTGGCATGCTCCTGCACCAGCAATACCAAGGCCACCGCCACGATCAGCTTGTCAGCTACCGGATCCAAGAAGGCACCGAAGGGCGTGCTCTGCCCTAATCGACGAGCCAGGTAGCCATCCAGCCAGTCCGTGGCACAGGCAATGGCGAAGACGGCGCTGGCCGTCCAATAGCTCCAGTGCACCGGCAGGTAGAACAGGATGACGAAAAGCGGAATGAGGAAGACGCGCAGTACGGTAAGCAGATTTGGGATATTCATTGGCGCGGCTGTTGATGAACGTGGGGCGATTCTACTCGCTGTGCAAGGCGGCATAAATCTGCTCGGCCAGCTTTTTGCTGATGCTGGGAGACTTGGCGATCTCCTCGATGCTCGCACGCTGCAACTCCCGTAACCCACCGAAGTGCTTCAGTAGCTCCTGACGGCGCTTGGGCCCTATCCCTACCACCTCTTCCAGAGAGGACGTTCTCCGCGCCTTGCCACGACGCGCCCGGTGCCCAGTGATCGCGAAGCGGTGCGCCTCATCGCGGATCTGCTGGATCAGGTGTAGCGCAGGTGAGTGGGCCGGCAGGGTGAACTCGTTCGAGGGGTCGTCCAAATAGAGGGTCTCCAGACCCGGCTTACGCGTGACGCCCTTGGCGACGCCTAGCAAGACCAGGTCCGGAACCGCCAACTCGCGCAGCACTTCACGCGCCATGGCCAACTGCCCCTTGCCACCGTCGACCAACAGGATGTCAGGCAATTTGCCTTCACCAGCCTTCAGGCGACTGAAACGCCGGGTGAGGGCCTGATGCATGGCAGCGTAGTCATCTCCAGCGGTCACGCCTTCGATATTGTAGCGACGGTAGTCGGACTTGAGCGGACCCTCGGGCCCGAAGACCACGCAGGAGGCTACTGTCGCCTCACCACTGGAATGACTGATGTCGAAGCATTCCAGTCGTTGCGGCGGCTCCGGCAAATCGAGCGCCTGCACCAGCGCATCGAAACGCACTCCCATATGCTGACGATTGGCCAGACGTGTATTCAAGGCCTGCTCTGCATTGGTCACCGCCAGTTGCTGCCAGCGCGCTCGTGTACCACGAACACGGTGCGCGATAACCAACTGACGCTTATGAACCTCGGCGAAGGCATCGATCAGGGTAGCGAAATCCTCATGCACCGAGTTGACGATGACTTCGTCGGGCAGATCCCGTTCCAGATAGGCGAGGTAGTACTGCTCGAGGAAGGCAGCCAGCACTTCGCTGGAGTCCTCCTCGATGCCCACTTCCGGGAAGAAGTTCTTGCTGCCCAGTACCCTGCCGCCCCGGACGGTGACCAGATGTACGCAGGCGCCACCTGGGTTGACCATGGCGGCAATGACATCGACATCGCCGCTCCCCCCCTCGATGCTCTGCTGATCCTGCACGCGACGGACCAGGGCAACCTGATCTCGCAGCTCCGCCGCTCGCTCGAATTCGAGATTGACCGAGGCCGTTTCCATCTTGGCCTGCAGCTCTTCCGCCAGGGCATTGCTGCGGCCCTCGAGAAACATGGCCGAATGGCGGACGTCCTCGGCGTACTCCTGCTCGCTGACCAAGGCCACGCACGGTCCTTTGCATCTCTTGATCTGATATTGCAGGCAGGGTCGGGTCCGATTGCGGAAATAGCTGTCATCGCACTGCCTGACCAAAAAGGCCTTTTGCAGCAAGTTGAGACTTTCACGGATAGCGCCAGCGCTGGGATAGGGGCCGAAGTAACGCCCCTTCCCTCTCTTCTCGCCACGGTGGATGGTGAGTCGAGGATACTGATCCTCGGTCGAGAGATAGACGTAGGGATAGGACTTGTCGTCCCGGAGCAGAATATTGTAAGGCGGACGCCACTGCTTGATGAGGTTCTGCTCGAGCAGCAGCGCTTCGGTTTCGTTGCCGGTGATGGTCGTCTCGACCTGGGCAATCTTCGCAACCATCGAAGCCGTCTTGGGCGCCAAACCGGTCTTTCTGAAGTAACTGGAAAGCCTGTTCTTTAGATTCTTGGCCTTGCCGACATAGAGCAGCTTACCCGCCGCATCAAACATCCGGTAAACACCGGGACGTCCGCTGCAGCCGGCCAGAAAGGCTGCAGCATCGAAAGATGGATTCATATCAACTCGTGGCGTCTACCATGCCGTGACGAACGGCCAACATGGCCAATTCGACATCGCTGGTGATCGATAATTTCTCGAAGATCCTATACCGGTAGGTATTCACGGTCTTGGGTGACAAGCAAAGCTTGTCGGATATGACCTGGACCTTCTGGCAACCCGCGATCATCAGGGCAATCTGGATTTCCCGCTCGGATAGCTGATCGAAGGGCGACTCTCCTTTGGACTGGAAGGGCTTCAAGGCGAGTTGCTGGGCAATCTGGGCGCTGATGTAGCGACGACCGGCAAAGGCCTGCTTGATAGCCGTAATCATCTCTTCGATATCGGCGCCCTTGGTCAGATAGCCTGAAGCACCAGCCTGCAGGAGGCGTGTCGGGAAGGGATCTTCCTCACAGGCAGTGACAACGACGACCTTCATGTCAGGCTGGCTACGCAGCAGCTTGCGAGTAGCTTCCAACCCCCCGATACCAGGCATCCTCACGTCCATCAACACTACGTCAGGATCCAGCTCACGGGCGAGTTTGAGGGCATTCTCTCCGCTGTCTGCCTGGCCTACGACCTGAATTCCCGCTACGTCCGCCAGCATCCTGACGATGCCGGTACGAACAAGATCGTGATCGTCGACAACCAGCACTTTGATCAAAATCGAATCCCCTTCGTCTGCGCCGCCGGCGCCCACGTTCACCTAACCGAAATGGCCACGGACCTTACCGACCCAAGGGATAAGATCCTAGGCCACGCGGTAAATTTTGTCAGTCCGGCAAAAAAGAGGATGCGGCGCCCTCCTCCTTGCCTGCTAACCCAAGACTGCTGGCCATTGTATATCGAATAAACCGAAAAAAATGAAGCTCATCCGGGGTCATGCGAGCGAGGAAGCATGGCGGGCGAGCACCACCAGGACTCGAAACTCAAGACCCTAAATTCGCCCCAAAGACAACACCCCCGCCAGAATGAACTGAGCGGGGGTGCTGGGTGTTAGGCGCTTGACGATGACCTACTCTCACATGGGGAAACCCCACACTACCATCGGCGATGC
>Ga0157359_1001203_pt1 | contig 10413 bp, 8 predicted proteins | sample AttcapACBM3_FD_111482 | JGI IMG/M metagenome (GOLD analysis project Ga0157359, IMG submission 111482) | Fungus gardens microbial communities from leaf cutter ant in Botucatu, State of São Paulo, Brazil - Atta capiguara ACBM3 | ecosystem: Host-associated > Fungi > Mycelium > Unclassified ...
ATAAGGCCTAGAATATGGTAGAAGGATCTGGAAGATGAGGTCAGGACACATGTATACAACATGATGGCCTTGAGGCGAACATGAGGAAGGAGCATGGACATAAGGGTAGGGTTAATTATTAGTAGCATGGACCATGAGGACTTTGTATATATAGGACTCTAATTAAGAAGAGACTTCTTGTTGAGTTCTCTTGTGAATTCCCCACTTGATATCCCACTTTAAGAGATTTACTGTCTTGTACGATCATTTGTCATTGTGATAAGTGGTTGCCACAACATCACCAAAGGTTCAAATATTTCTCTGTTTATCCTGAAGGTCATCTTCTACTCATCTTCCATCCTTATTCTCACATTATTATCCTTACCAAATATCAAGCTTTATAAAATATTGAACTCTTTTTATCTTGTTGACTAATTAAAGACAATGTGTATCTATTTTTTAACTATTACTTAATTGAGTTGTCTATAGTCTTGTATAGAGCCATTTATTTTTTTTAAAATGAAGAATGTGGTTGTACAAGGAGATTTTGATTGTCAGATTCTCTCCATTTTTAGATGTTCATTGAAAAATCTGTTGTTCACTTGCTAACAGTGGGTAGATCTTACAATTCTTGAATAGAGCTACAGAGATTATTTCAATTGCATAGTTCCAAGATCTATGTAGGAGAATTTCATTAAATATCTTCTTGTCAAATATAGTGTTGTAATATTTCCAATACTTGGTATCCTCTCTTCAAATTCTAACTCTTCTTTTCTTTGTTCTTTATCTACTTTATTTATAATATTTTGGATTGCTCTTACCATTATATTTTCCCTTTTGATTACCACTTTCTCCATATTCACAAATAATATCTGTTCTTCCTACTTCTCAACATTTTTTTCTTTTTCTTTGAGTTTTCCTTCTTAATACATTCTTTCACAATGGAAATAGTATTATTCTAATAATAAGGTTGGTTTGCTCCAATCTATTATTAGGTTATATCTTTGAAGCCAGTCATATTCAAGAAACAAGTCTATCTTTTCCAGTTCTACTACTGCTAGATGGATCTGTTCTGAATAGTTTCTGATATCAAGTTTCATTTCTACAAACTTAGTAATTATTCTGGCCTTGTTTTAAGTACCATCTATATTATAACATAGAATTGTAATTTTATATATTTGTATGTTAATTCTTTGGTGTTTTACAAGTGTTCAATCTATATAAGAATTTGTATAGCTTGAATCAATTAGTGTTATTACCACTACTTAGCTTATAGTGTCAATAGTAAAGAGTCAAAATTTAATATCTAGTTGTCATTTTTTTGACTTCTATTGCTTGGAAAGTTAACATGTGTGACAATTTCTTGACTTATTAGCTATTTCTAGACCTTTTCTATTGAGCATTCACTTCTTTGAGATTGGTAGGCCCATATTTCTACTGCATTTTCTTTGTCTTCTTTCCTAATTTCCTTTTGCTATCAATTCTACTGAATATTTTATAGCCTTCCCAAAATTTCTAGTACTTAGATAGCTTTTTCTTGTTATTCTCTGAGTTTCTCTCTCATTTTCCTTGAAATTTTCTTAAGTTCTTCTTTACAACCTTGAATTCTTTTAGGCCATCTTGTACAGTTGCTTTCTTCTGTTTCTTATTTCACCTTCTCCAATGAGTCTTAATAAATTTTCCTATAGGAATAGAGAGATAGTTACAAGAAAGATAATGCTGATTTGAGCTGGGATCATAGTTATGAATTGGGGAGATGTTTTTCTTAAGGATGGTTTGAGGAGTTGAGTAATAACATATGTTGTGTTGATATGAATTGGAAACTTTAGTCTTATGTTACAAAACCTTCTGGGTTCAGTGTTTGGAAAAATGGGATTTATTAGTGGCTGGACTTAAGGTTAAGAAGTAAGTTATACTAGAGTGAGTCATACTACAGCTATTTTAGATATGGTCTTATGTAATCTGCATTTCTGTTTTTTGGACCTTAGTATTGGCTTGTACCTTAAATTATAATAAGTAGTGTCTGATTATATATATCACCAGTTGTCCACACTGTATATTATTGTTGCTTTTGGGCTTCTTCTAAAACAATGACTAGTTTACCTTTATATACTACAATAGTATATATGTACTTTTTTACACTAATTCTTGTTTAGATACTCACATGATTGCAGTAAAGCTAATACAATAATGAAGAGTGGATAAATCTAGCATTGAAATCTTTATCAGTGAATTTCTTAAAGGCCTTCTGTTCAGATAACAAAGAATAGATACTATTAATATCCAGTTGACCATTTTCTTTAAGATTGATGTAGAGATTATAAGAAAATTCAATTTAAGAAATTTGGTTTTTGCTTTACTGATATTAAGTATAGTTCACACTTGGAATAAAGAATTATAGGAAATAGTATAGAAAGAAATAGATATCATAGTATATTCTGACTTCTTGTATTTTTATATTGATAATAAAGAAAAAATGTAATTATATTACATAACACATCACATGGTATAATATCACAAAGTACATAATAAAGTATATAGTCACAATTTATAATTATAATTTATTTCTGGAGTAAGTATTAGTTATCTCTTATCTGATCTATATAATCTTTTCTAGTGTAGATTAATGGGCTCTATTCTATAGTCAGTTAATCTGCAGCTGATTATATGACATATTGATAAATTTTATAAGATACTAGACAACATTATTATTTAAGATACACTATAACTCTTAGTCTGTAAATATTATGACTTAGATCTTTGAGTAAAGATAAAAGATTACTTTTGTATTGAGTAATATAAAAGAACTTGATGGAGTTCTAAGTACAAACTGTGGTCTGTGTGCACACTACAACTAACCTACCCTAAAGTATATATGCTTTCTATAAAGCCAACATATTGTTGTTATGCTATATGATATTATCTATTTCAGAATCTTTTATAACCTTCTCTGTATTACATGATGGCATGACTGTGACTGTGACATATGTGATGTGATGCCACTTCTTCCACCTAAGTACAAAATAAAGAAAGAAAATTCAAAATAAAATAAAGAAAAATAAGAAAAAAAAACTAAAAGGAAAATATAATAGAGTTTAGTCTATTGTTCACAACTCTGACAGTAAAATTAGTATCTAGCACTGGTGCTGATAACAACAAAACTCCCTCTCTAACTAAACTCATGTTCTAACTACTTTTGGTTTTTATCTTGAAATATATGACAAAGTAATATATAAAGGTGTATAATATATAGTTAGAACTAAAGGTTATTTAACATCTACATTTTGTATAAAATACATGTAATATACCTTTCTAGTATGTCTCTATTAATAGACTTTATCTTTATCTTTTCAAGTGCTTATGTAAACTTAATTTTTCTTACTTTCTTATCTATATACTTCTTTTTGAATTCTCCCACTAGCTTTTTTATATTTTCCAGATTTTCCAATCTCTTCTATATGTGTTTTCCTACTATATAGCCTTTTTACTATACTATATACTTTGATTTTCTTTTTATATATATTTTATTTTCTACTTTATACTTCTTTACTTCCAATTCTTAGTAAATAGATTTAGATAGGTGTTAGGGTAACTTAAGTAAAAGCATAAAGTTTTGCTTTAAAGTTCTCAGAGAATAGAATGAGTTTTCTAGAAGTGTTTTCTACTTTATATATATCTGTTATATATTCTGAGATATTAGATCAGTGCTTACATAAGACTGAAATAATACTATTGTAGTAATCAGAAACTATCAAACACTAAGAAGGATATTAAAAGAATAAGAATATAAGCTTTGATTAGATATAATAGTAAAGTTTGAGTATAGAGTAGAGTTTTAGTATTGTTATGCTGGAAAATATTTTTTTGATGAGATAATACCATTTATATATTTATACATGTATAGACCTTCTTTAAGAAGAAAAGAAGTGTTATGACTTAAGTTCTAGTATAAAGACAAAAGAGCAATCTTATATTGGTTAATATAAGAGAACTTAGTAGAGTTTCTAGTATAGATAAGTCTACTCTATATACCTCTAGTACATGGTTTATATGCACTTTACATCTAGCCTACTGTCAGAATCATGAATGTTGGACTTGGTTTATTTCTATTTTCCTTCTTATTTTTATTTTATTTTCTATTATTTCTTATTTTAGGACTTAAAGTTAGAGTTAGCATAATATTACAGGTTACTATCACAACTGTCATACAATTATATGACACAGAGAAGGTCATAGAAGGTTTTGGAACAGATGATGTCATATAGCATAGTAACAACATATTGGCCTTATAAAAAGCATATATACTTTAGAGTAGGATAATTGTAGTATATATATAGACCATAGTCTGTAATATATAAGGTAGACTAGTTTATACTTAGAACTCCATCAAGTTCTCTTGTGATTACTCAATCTAAAGGTGTTCTTCTGTCTAAAACTCTTTGAACTTAAGATCATAATATTTATTCTAGATGTTATAAGTTATATATCTAAGAGTTATCTTATAATAAGATATATAACATTATCTTTAATCCTAAGTCTGAAATAAGAAAGTAAATAAAGAAAATAAAATGAATGAAAATAAAAATCAGAAAGAAATAAAAATAAAAATAGAGCCTATTGTTTTCAACTCTGATAATTGTGCCTCTACTAGCTGCACTAGTTGCATATTTTGGGAGAGATGCTTAGGTTGTCTGGTAGACTTGTCTACTAAAAGATAGGAAGATATATTGTTACTAACACTGAAAGATAGTGCTAGTTTTAATCAATTTTCAGAATAAGATTTTACTAAGTGTGTTATCTAGGGTAGTTATCTAGGAATGAAGACTGTTAAGCAAGTTACCCTAGTTCTAAATGATTCTCAAATGTCTGGGTAGAGATTTATAGAGTTGTTAAGGGGTCCAGTAAGGATATCTAAGATGGAATAAAGAGTGTGATCTATATTAAAAAAGGATAGGAAGTATGGATGGAAAAGAAAGCATTATCCATAGGTTGGAACAGATATAATCAGATCAGGATGTGACATGAATCTCTTTTCTTTCCTAGCTAATATTTTGAATCTTTTTATTAGAGTTTTTGACTATCTGAACACAATCATTTCTTGGTTATATCAGCATTGTTTTGCCAGATTGGAATATACTCTGTAGTGTTTAGAATAGCTGTTATTTTCAGGAGATCTCATTATTTGTACTATAGCTGGGACCTTATATAATATAGCAGAGACTCCTTGTCAAGTTATTTAATATTCTACTAGAGTGTCTGACTGAGCCTACTAGAGTGAGCCTATATAGCCCAATGTTGTCCCAACTAGTAGTGACCACAACACACTGCATAATGTTGCTTAGAGCTTCCCTCTAACATAAGCATCATAATTAATAAGATAAATTAAGGTAGAAGTAAGCATGATAATTGCAAATAACTTGCATTCGGTACTATTTGGAAGTCACCAGATAGGGCTTATAGCAAAAATTGAGAAGTTGTTATGGCTATGTTGTTGGCTATAGGATCAGTCAGTGAGTAATTCCTAGAGGTCAGACCTGTTAAAATTGGGGCACAGGTGATTATGTCCTAACATCCTTCTCTGACAACTCAGGAATCAATCACCGACAATTGTAATGTAAATGTGTGAGTTGTACATGTGATCAGGTGATGTACTGACTAAGTAAAACAGAAATCAAGTCCACATTAATTATGATAGATCACTTCTAACAAAAACATGGGTACCCGAAGATGAATGCCTGGCATTGATGGTCCATTTCGAGTCTTACATGAAGGTCCCATAAAAGGAAATTGTCAGTTCTCTAGCACAACTACGATAATAATCTTGGGTTAGTTCCCACTTCATCCCTTCCTTGGTGTCTTTCCTCAGGAAAGTGATTGACCAACCATTCTTGCATTCATTTCAGTCTTCCGTAGCTCAGAAGGCACAAATCCGCATGAACGGAGGAATGAGCATCTTCAAAGACATTGCCAAGCTGACCGAAAAGGGCGCCAAACATGCCAGAGCTGAAATAATTGGTTTGTTCTGAATGCTCACTGAAAAGAAACAACTAACTTGTGATGAAATAGGCATATTGAATCCAAATCGTGCGTGGTCATATAGCGTAGTTCGTCTCATTCGATTTATAGTTTTTTCTAGGACGTCACGACGAGCCTGAAGAGCAGGAGCAGGACAGGATTCGAGAGGAGATTAAAGCAAGTCATCGATTTTACAGTTTTGCAGAAGAGAGGTCCGAGAACATTGTTAAATGGTGCGCTCGCGATTGGTCGAGTGCCATACTACTCATCCGGTTTAGGCATATTGACGGTCACGATTATATGTGGGCGGTGTCGGAAATGCTATTGAGTGCCACAGAGGCCATTTTCATCCTCGTATGATCCAGCTTTAGTGCTTTATTCAAGAAAGGCTGATCACTAGACCAGGATTGGTGGCTTACTCCTGAGTTATACCTCCGTCGTCCCGCAGCAAAATATCCCGAGTATAGACTTGATAGAATTCTCAAACGAAAGGCTGGAGAAGGAGTTATGATTCATGTCATTGTCTACAAAGAAGCAAGTGTTACTTCTGTTATTGGTCCCTAGTGTTCTTAGCTGGAGCCTAGGTGACCCAAACCATGAGTATGAGCTCCAAACACACCAAGGTGATTGTAGCAATTTTCTGTAGGACCCAATTACTTACCCATCTCAGAGCACCTTAGAGAACTTGCATCCTAATATTAGTTGCATGCGACATCCTGATCATATTGGGGCGAAAGGTAGTGCAATTCAGTCCCAAATTATTAGATTTTCTAACTTATTTTTTATAGACAGCGTTCAATTCTGGTCACACCACGAAAAGGCAAGCCAAGCAAAGTCCCTCTGTTGTATTTCTCAACATTAAGTTCTGCAATAGGTTGTTGTGGTTGACAATCATTATGCAGCGATTGGCGGTCTTGATCTCTGCTTCGGTCGATGGGATACTCACACTCACCCTCTCGCTGATGTCCACCCCACTAACTTCTCTAAGACAGTCTTTCCAGGTCAAGATTACAATAACGCTCGCATTATGGACTTTCGAGACGTCTATGACTATGCTAGCAACCAGTTGTCTATTTTAGAAAGTGCTCGTATGCCTTGGCATGACGTGTGTTTGCTTAATCCCACTTTAATTGACCTTGCTACGTGTCACTCATGAATATTATGTAGGTTCATATGACCCTCACAGGACCGGCTATCTTGGATGTTTGTCAGCATTTTGTGGAACGGTGGAACGAAATCAAGAAGCGAAAGGTTAGCGCGATTTAAATGAATTTTGTAGCTTAGGTACTCAGCCATCGGGTATGTCTACGCTTCAGTATCGCAATGAAGAGTAAGTTCAACGAATTATCTTACCTGCAATCCGATTTTGATCATATTTTCTTCTTGCAGGAGGTGGCCTTGGTTGGCACTTCCCCACTCGCCTGAAGATGCAACTGACGAGGCCATCTCTCGTATGAACTTGAATTTGCTTTTTTCCTCGATCACATACTCAATTGTCAGCACTAGGGCACCCTCATTTGAAAAGGTGGGGTGCTATCGGCCACAAGTACAAGCAACGGTGGCATGGTCATCATGCAAATGACCCGGGTTATGCAATTACAAAGAACGGAACCTGCAACGTCCAAGTTGTACGTAGTGTTGGTGATTGGTCGCATGGTGTTCTCACCGAAGCTAGCATTCAAGACGCCTGTATGTCCTTATCTCAGTGAGTTGTTATAACTGAAACTGAACTGGTCCAGATTGCAAGTTAATCGAAGATGCTGAACACTTCATCTATATTGGTATCTGGTTTGATTCGCTCTAGAAGAATATTCTCACCTACCCTATCAACTTACCAACAGAGAATCAATTCTTGTGCGTCACTATGTCAGCTGTGCAGAAGACTCTTTTCTGACCAATATTTAGTATCTCTGCTACGGACAAAGGCGGCGTTATTGTCAACATGATTGGCAGAGCTCTGGTTAATCGCATCATTCGGGCAGCCAATCAAGGCAAGAAATTTATGGTTGTCGTTCTGATTCCCGAAGTCCCGGGGTTTTCCGGAGACATCAAGAATGAGAGTTCGCTGAAGATTATCATGGCAGCCCAATATCGGACTATAAATCGAGGAGGCAGTAGTATCTATGAAAGGATTCGGGAGGCTGGATATGAACCGTGAGTTTGTCCTCCAAAAGAAATACGATATGACAACACGATTCAGAATGGATTATATTCGATTCTACCACCTTCGCTCCTATGATCGGATCAATGCGCCCCTCAGTTGGTTTTTTTCAGTCTCGTTCTCATCACAATCTTGATTATCAATATCCAGAATCTTACATTGAAAAAGCGGAGCATTTTTCTGGTATCAAATTCTCTCAGGCGCAGATTGCTCTCAGCCGTAAATGGATTAATGGTGACACGCTAACTACCCAGAGGACTGTCAAAATCAAAACACTTGAAGAGACTACAGAAGGTTTGGTACACACTAGTAAGACAGACAAACTTGTCCAAGAGTTCCCAATCCCCGTGAGCGAGGAGGAAGCCGATGAAACGATCCGCAGATTCGAGGAGGGTGCAAAGAGTGTCCGAGGTGATGAAAATGTCTCTGACAACGTATCCCAACACATGTTACATGATAATACCAGTCTTTGGGACGAGCAGTGGTTAGGCACTGCAGAGGAGGAACTGGACTCGTGCGTCTTTTGAAATTCTACGCTTTATTTTCAGCTGATTCCTATCACCAGATACGTCACAGAATTGTTGTATATACATTCCAAAGTCATGATTGTTGATGATCGTCGTGTCATTGTCAGTGGAATTATATCCATATTATATTACAACGAAAGGTTGATTTCTACTTTTAGATGGGTTCCGCTAACATCAATGATCGAAGCCAGAAAGGTGATGGAGATTCTGAAATTGCTCTTGTCGTCGAAGATACGGACATGATCGAATCGACCATGAACGGAGAATATTACCCGGTCGCTCGTTTCGCCGCCACATTACGCCGGAAGCTCTATCGGGGTTTGTAGACGGTTTTTCCGACACTGAGCCCTCGCTCACACATGTCTTTTTTTGAAAAAAAATTCTACTTAGAGCATCTCGGCCTCATTAAACCTCAAATGCCGAATGGCAACTTGCATCTTGACGATTTCATGAAACCTGCGCCTTGTCCTAATCCAGACGAAACATCCGACTATGAAGATCGTCTTGTCGCTGATCCTGTTGCGATTGAGACGGATCGGCTTTGGAAGGAGACGGCACATAAGAATCGAGAGATATTTGCTGAAATTTTCAGGACGGTTCCGACGAACATTGTTAGAAATTGGAGATCTTATAATGTACGCTGTTGATTTTGACTTGGTTCTTCTCTCTCTCTCTCTCTCTCTCTCTTTGTTTTTTTTTATGTTTTTCTAGTCGATCAGGGTACCTAACCCTCCTCCCACTCTCCCTCTTTTCTATCATTAGAATTTCGTTCCCAAAGTCAAGACGGGTCATGTTGCACCTGGCATCACGCTTCAACGTGTCAAGGAAAGATTGAGTCAAGTCAGAGGAGCGTTGGTTGAGGCCTCTCTGGTAAGTTGTTTCAGGGAAGGGGGGGAGGTCTTTTGCTTTGTAGTGATGGGCTGATGTTTTGAAAGGACTTTTTGATTGACGACAAGGATTTTGTTTCGGGACCTGACTGGATAGGTTTAAACCCGACTCTACCCATTTACATTTGATTTATATTTGTAAAACCTTCCCTGCAAGAAAACTGGTGAATAATTTTTTGAATTGCAAACGATGTGTATTATTATTATTATCTCATTATGAGTCGCGGTTTTTTTACCGAAAAGCTTTGTGTGAAGTTAACTAGTTCAATAGAAGAGAAAGAGAATAGACTGAATTAGTTGCTTTACATGCTGAAAATACCGTCCTCTCGTCGTTTACTTTGTCTAGGATGAGCAAGCGTAGAAGCGAGACCAAGTCCCACTGTTAAGCCAATCGCCACTGAAACAAGCTTCATTGCCGTCTGAAATCCTGCAATATACGATGTTGTGGATCCGGAAGCCTGCTGAGAAGCGTAACTAAGGAGACCGTCATTTCCAAGACCAGAAGGCAATTGAAACAGAATCCCAGTGATCTTGAAATCAATGAAAATAAATAATCGACCATGATCCAGCATCCGGCCGAGTAACCCACCATGACGACAAAGGCATTACGACCAGAAAATGTTCGAGCGTAAATATTGGCGACGATTCCAACCGCAAATGCTCTACGCGTATTCAATGTCATCAGTACACAGATGACGTGAACAACTATGCCGATGTTGGAGACACTCACCCAACCGCGGCGGTAATATCGCTCTGACCGACAAACTTGGTGCCCGTAAAGTAATTTGTCACCCAACCTATGGATGCTATAATCACAAGAAGGGGCTGAGATCCGTAGATAAGA
>Ga0157359_1001204_pt1 | contig 10413 bp, 15 predicted proteins | sample AttcapACBM3_FD_111482 | JGI IMG/M metagenome (GOLD analysis project Ga0157359, IMG submission 111482) | Fungus gardens microbial communities from leaf cutter ant in Botucatu, State of São Paulo, Brazil - Atta capiguara ACBM3 | ecosystem: Host-associated > Fungi > Mycelium > Unclassified ...
GGCAACTACTAACCAAGATAGTCAATAACATACTAAGTAGTCTTACAAGTGAGAATCTCATGGAGATCACAAGAGAACTTGACAAGAAGTTTCCAATATATTATTTTACTATTATATTATAGTTATATAATTTGTGCTAGCAATAAATAATCCTACTTTAATGTTCATATGTTAGTTATAAGATGAACATGCTATAGACATGTATTTTGACATCATTCTTCTAGCCCCTTTTTCTGTTATGATTTAAGACTCAGAGTTAAGTCAGGAAAAAAACCTTATATAAGATTTATACAAGAGAACTCAATAAAGTTCCTAGTATAATGTATCTACCTTATATATACTAGACTAATGGTTTGTATTACATGAATTCTAGCCTACTCTAAAGACTATGTATATTATATGCTATTAATATTATTTTTCTAGAATCTTCTATATTCTTTTATATATTACATGATTGTGTGACCATAACTTATGACTGTGACATCTGTGACAATCACATATAACATTATGCTAACCCCTAACCCTAAGTCCAAAAATAAAATAAAAAAATAAAATAGAAATAAAAAAAGAAAAGAAATAAATAGAGTCTATTATCTTCAATTCTAATATCTTTTATGTTCTATGGCTATGATATAATGTTATGTGACATGTCATGTGACTGTGGTCACATGCCTCTTTATTGTCCAAAAAATAAAAGAAAAATAAAATAAAATAGATTAAAATAAAATAAAATAAAAATAAAATATAAAAGTTTAAGTATATCATGATAGTATCTCTCTTAAAGTTTTGTCTCTGGAGAAACTTGTCTTTTTTTTTTCTTCTTTCAATACTTATTTTTAAACTTTCTATTATTTTATTTAAACAAAATCTTTTGTATATATTTCTTTGGAATTTACTTCTTTTAAACATTTCTGTCTCTAGATTCAATACTTTCTCTTTCTCTTTCTCCTTTCTCATCTGTACTCTTCTTATCTTCTTATTTCTAATCTTTTTTTAAAAATCTTTTACTAAGTTCATTGTATTTTTTTAATTTTTCCAATCTCTTCCAAGTGTTTTCTTCTACTATATATCTTTTCCATCTAACCGAATACTTGAGCTTTCTCCTTACATCTCTTTTATTCAATATTTTCTTAATTTCATACTTCTTCTTTCTATTTATTTTTACTAAAGAAGGTAAGATTTTCTTCTGTCTCTCTACCTGCTCCTAATATATTGCTATTCTACTCATATTTACTACTGGATAAATTTTCATTGATGCCAGTAACTCTAACTTCACTGTATTCTTTGATATAATTTTCTTTATTTTATAAAGTCATACAAACTTTTCCATTAACTTTTTTATTCTCTGTCATATTCCATTCCAACCACATCTGTCTTAACTTATGGATAACTCTTTCTTTCTCATCTGCACTTTCAAATTTCTTTTAGTGCAGATCATATATCTCCATTCTACCTGCTAGATCCTTGCTAACTCTATAGACCTCTATCTCTTAATATCTGAGGATCACTAGAAATCAGGGTAACTTGCTTAATAGCCTTCATTTCAGATAACTATCCTAGGTAGCATATCTAGTATATAATCTAATAGTTTACACTGTATTAGTAATCTTGAAAATTGACTAGAACTAACACTCATTTCTGGTGTTGGTAATAACACATCTTACTATCTTTTAGTGGTTTTTACCTACTAAGTTTCCCAAGCTCTGTTCTAAAATATGTGACCAGTATGACTAGTAGAAATGCAGCACACAAGCTAAAGTCAAAGGTCATCCAAACCTGTCTTCTGTGTTCTCAGATAACATACTAATTATTTATTTGGACTTCTAAGATATCTTATTAGATTTCAGATAATGAAGTATGAACTACATCTAACATCTCCCTATTCTCTATCTGCTATATTAAATCCTTTATACTCAATAACACACTATCTCCCATCTTATATTCTTTCACTTCCCTTTTATTTTATCTGCATATTTTTTTATTTCTTCCTATGATTTTTTCCTTCCTTTCTATCTTGAAGCCCATTCTTAACTCTTGTCTATAGTTGACTTTAAATAGTGATGATTTTGTTGCTGTATGTATCTTGTTGTTAAGATAAACTCTGCAGTTGCCAACCATTCTGACTAATTATTTTGTCTATGATCAATGTATATTCTTAAGTACTATTCCAGCTCATGATTTGTTCTCTTCATTTGTCTAACTATCTGTAGATAAAAAGCTGTTAATAGCTTTATTTCTATTTCTAACATCTCATTCAACTCCTTCATTAATCTTGCTGCAAACTGTGGACCTCTGTCTGAAATCATACTCTTAGGAAATCCAATTGTCTTTAAACAGTCTTGCTAAACTTTCCACTATTATTTTTTCTGTTATTGCTATAAAATATTATATTTTCAAAAACCTATTACATACTATCAAAATTGAGTCATAATCCCTTGATACTAGTAACTTTGTAATTAAGTCTACTGATATATGTTAGAGTTGAAGATGGTGGACTTTATTTATTTTCATTTTATTTCAATTTATTTTCTTATTTTAGGACTTAGGATTAGAGGTTAGTGTGATATCATATGTTGACCATGACAACTGTCACATATCCATAACAAAATATATCACATATCAAGTTACATGTTATAGTTACAAGTTATACAATCATGTATCATACAGAAGAACATAGAACTTTCTAGAACAATGATATTATACCATATGTCAACAGCATATAATATATATGGCTTTTAGAGTAGGCTAAAACTCATGTAGCACAGACTATTAGTCTAGCATATATAAGGTAGATATATTATACTAGGAACTCCATTGAGTTCTCTTATGTTAACTCAATACAAGGTTTTTCTTTTACCTTAACTCTTTGAGGTTCAAGTTATAACACCATAATCTTTCTGATACTGTGTTCAGTCTTAATTTTCCTGCTGACATCTTCATTCTATTCTTTATTCTTTGACACTGATCATATCTCTCCATATATTGCTTTACCTCCTTTATAACTCCTAGCCACCAATAATTTCTAGTAACCAGTTCTACTATCTTTCACTGTTCTCCATATCCTACTATTAGCATATCATGATATAGCCAAATAATCTCCAACCTCAGACTCTCATCCTTCAGAACATACCTCTTCTTTTTCTTTAATACCAACTTATCTTCAATCTGCTACTCATCATTCCTTAATACTTTAACTCCTACCTTCTTCATTTCTTCCACTATTTTCACTACTTTATTATTCTTTGTTTCTGATTTTTTTAATTTTTTCAATAATATTTTCTTTAGCTTCTTCAATTAGCAATTATCCTTTCTCTATTGCTCTAATCTCCAACCACTTCTTTTTCAACATTACTTGATTTTCATTATCTCTTTCTACTTCCTCTGCCCAATCATCTCTTCTACTGAAACTATCTGCTCTACTTATACTTTTACTGGCCACATGCTTTAAGGTGAAATCAAATCTTGACAAATATAAACCTATCTTTGATTTAACTTCTGAGCTTTCATAAAGTACTCCAAGTTCTTGTGGTTGGTCCAAATTTTGAACTGACTCTTGGCTTCTTCTAAGAAATGTCTCCATGCCTTCAAAGTATAAGCTACTGGTCTCTACTTCTCATCTTCACATTTTATTAACAATACTCCTTCCATAGCAAAGTCTAATGTATCTGCTTCTACTTCCATCTTTTTATGCAAGTCTGGTATTACCAGAATTAGCTTTGTTATAAACCTCTTCTTTAACTCCTCTGACACTTTCTGCTGTTTCTCTCTCCAGTTCCACTTCATATCTTTTCTCATCATCTTATAAAGAGGTTTTGCTATTCTTGCAAAATCTTTGACAAACTATCTGTAATAATTTGCCAATCTCAAAAACTTTTGCACATTCTTTATACTCTTTGATACTAGTCAATCTACTACTTCTTGAACTTTCTCCTTTTCCATCATCACCTCATCTGGTCCTATCACAACTCCTAAAAGCCCAATCTCTCTAACCTTCTATATACATTTTTCTTGTTTTACAAATAAATCATTCTCTGCTATCCTTCACAGTAATTCTTCCACTATATCATTATGTCTCTCCTCTATTTCTGTTTCTATCATCATATTGTCAATAAAAGCTGCTACATTTCCTGCCTCTATTATATCCCTTAACAAGTTATTTATCATAGCCTAGAATGTTGTCAGTGAGTTTGTTAGTCCAAAGAACATTACTATTGGCTTATAGGTACCCCTTAGTGTTGAGAATACTACCTTCCACTCATCTCCTTCCTTTATTCTCATATTATTATATCCCCACCTTAGATTCATCTTTGTAAACACCTTATTTTTCCCTCTGTTATTTATCAGATCTAATATCAGTGGCAATGGATAATTGTTCTTAATCATCCAACTGTTCAAATATTGATAGTCCTGCACTATCCTTTTTTTTACCCTTCTTCAGCACAAAGAATACTGGTGATGTTTGTAGTGACTTTGATGGTCAAATATATCTCTTTCTCAACTGATCTTTCAAGAACTCCTGTACTTCCTCCCTCTCTATTCTAGATAATAGATATATCTTCTCCTTTTTCAGCACAAATTCTTCTCTGAGATCTATAGCATGATTTTATGTCTTCCTCATCTTTTACTGTTCTAATCCTTGTTAAATCTTTCTGCTTCTCTTTGATCATTCTTGCTATCTCCATCTCTTCCTCAACTATCATTTTTCTAAGCTCTTTCTTCTTCTCTCTTTGCACCTTTTTTTTCTTTTGTTTCTTCTACTTCTGTTTCTGCTATTTTAGCTTTGTTTGTTCTGGTTTTCACTGCTTTCCACACTTATCTAGACATCTTGTCATCTTCATCTCTCTAGTCTTCCAATCAATTTGTGGATTGTGGTATGTGTCAAGATTGCAGAAAGTGGACTTTGTTTCTTTTTATTTTCTTTCTCATTTTTATTTTCTTCTTGATTTATTTTTCACTTTTTCTATTTTTAGAACTCTGGGGTTAGAGTTAGAAGTGATTGGTCACATCAGTCACATCTGATGGTGTGGTCACAACATTGATCACAGGACTTAAGAGAAGAAAGTAGAAGGTTCTAAAACAAAATGACGTTATACAACATGGAAACCACATGTTGGCCTCATCTTTTACACATGGTCATTTAGAGTAGGGTGCATAGTGGTTAGCACGGACCATCTGTAGAAGTATATAAGGTAGACTATTTTGTAAAGAGCTCTTTATCGAGTTCTCTTGTGTTTACTCTAATACAAGAGTTTGTTCTTTTATCCGACTCTAAGGATTTAAGTTCATAACAGTATGCTAACTATGGTATTCCTAATATTACACTCCATTTCTACCCTCTTATTACATATATATCTGTTCTCTCTTTATGTTCTTTGTAAAATAATTACACCTCTACTGTATGCTCAATTGGTCTTTTATAATTAAAGATACCATCCATGTTTCTCATATAAATTGGCCTATCCAACTTCTTCTTCTTAAACTTATTCTTTCTTGCAAACTCTAAGCTTATTATCAATCCTGTTGCTTTACTATCTAACAATGCTTCCACAATAACTCCTTCTTTATAATCCTTCTACTTCAACCCTATTTGTTATAGTATGCTTGAACTCTTATATTTTGACTTTCTTTTCTTTTTATTTATTTATTTTAATGTGATTTCTCTTTTATTTTATTTCTTGGATAATAAAGAGACATGTGACTGTGATCACATGATGTGATATCATAGGTCTGGAACATAGTAGAAGAAACTAGAACAATAACATCAAAAGTATAGAAATAGTATGTTCTCTTTATAGTAACAGTATAGTGAACTCATGGACAATACATGTACTTTAGGGTAGGAGTATTTATTGTTAGCATAGACTATGTACTCTTTATATGAATAGAGTCGCAATACATCTACATTAGGAACTTCTTATTGAGTTCTTCTTACTCTATAAGACTACTTAGTATACTATTGATCATTTTGATTAGTAGTTGCCACAACACTATCTTAACCATCACTTCTCTCAACAATTTTCCTCCTTCTATCTTTCTTATCTCCACTAATCTTTCCTTTTTTCCTTCCTTTAATCTTTCTTCTCTCATTACCATTTTCCTATCTTTCTTCACTTCTCTACTTTCTTCTCCTATATTCATTACCCTGCTTGTCTATACTTCAAATTTATTACTTGAGGGCTGATGTTCTGGTCTCCCATCCTTTATCCTCTTTTCAATCTCTCTCTTATTTCTAACAGGCAATATACCTAAAACCTCCACAAGCAAAACATTTTCTCTCTTACATTGCTATTTTTCTATTCTTTTCTCTCCTTCTCTCACATGTCTCCTGTAGTCTCTATTCTCTTTCTGCTTCTTTCTCCTATCTTATCCTCATTTCTTCAATTTTCCTTCACTTATCATCAATTCTCTTCTTTTCTCTTACTCCTTTTCTTTTTTGTCTCTTCCTTTGCATTTTTACTTTCTATCTCTCATTATAATCTCTTCTTATTTGCTCTCTATCTTGTTTTCTCCTCTTCTTTTGCTTTTCTGCTTCTTGTAATTCTAACAATTGTTTTTGTAATTTAAATATCATTAAATTGTTTTCTATCTTTTTCTCCAACAACTTCATTACTTCTTCTTCCATATCTCTAATTAATTCTTCTATACTAATCTGATAAAATATTTGTTGTCATGGTGTTTGACAACTGCAAAAAATATTCCCACAAAAAGTTTTTCTGTAAATGCTAGCTAGTATTCTTACCTGACCTTATACTGCCTACTAACTACCTGTCTACTTTTTTACTGACTACTGTCCTAATTGAACCTAAGAAGAGAATTCCTAATCTAGATACTTTTTTACTAGACAACATTGCTCTTCTATGTAGAAAGATCACAATGAACTTTTAACATAAGACTTCTATATAAAAACAACAAGTATACTACTAGAATACTACCCAATTAAACAATGAGTATATTTAGATATTGGTCTGGCCTGGTCAATAATATCCATGACAACCTTCTAGTGGTTACTATCTATCCCTTAAGCCTAGAGTCCAGCTATATGAAGTTTGTAGCAATTAATTACACTAGTTATACAATAAAGATGAATAAAGAGTAAAAGAAAGAAGATTATGTGATACAGTGTTCTTGAAGAGAGTCAAGTTCTACTATTGTGGCAACCACTAACCAAGATGGTCAATAGTATACTAAGTAGTCTTACAAATGAGAATCTTGTAAGGATTACAAGAGAACTTAATAAGGAGTCTCTGATATATTACTACTATATTTATACTATAAATACATGGTTTGTGCTAGCAATAAATAGTCCTACTCTGATGTTTATGTATTAACTATGAGTACATCATATGTACATCATGAGGTAAACATGCTATAGATATATATCTTGATATCATTCTTCTAATCTCTTTTTCTATGTTCTAGGCCTATGATGTAATGTTATGTGACATGTCGTGTAACTGCAGTCACATGCCTCTTTATTTATAATTCAAGAAAGAGGTAAATCAAAGAAAATAGATAAAAAGAAAAGAAAAGAAAAGAAAAATAAAATATAAGAGTTCAAGCATACTATAATAGATATCATCATTCTGGAATCTTCTATGTTCTTTTGTGTAACACATGATTGTATGGCTGTGACTGTAATATATGACTGATATGTAATACTTTGTCATAGGTATATAATAGCTGTGATAGTCATATGTGATATTCTACTATAAAAGAAAAAACAAAATCTATCATCTTTAACTTTAACACCTTTTTGACAAAGTTATGTAATGGTCTGGTAATGATTTTACATAAAATCTTTAATGAACTGTTTATAGTAGTTAGCAAGTTTCAGAAATTCCAAACTTGAAAACCAATCTGCAAGTTTTTTTACAAGATCATTTAGCTCATCTAAAATTATGACCATGCAACAAGTAGTTGGCACAATACATAAGTTAAAACCAAGGTCATCATCCATAGTTCTAGTTCAGCTACAACTCTGTGAATAAGCACTTGATCTATACCTCCTGGTAACTTATATCTATCCTCAGATAAGTTTTATACTTGATTCATCCCCTTTTGTATAACTAACTATAGACTTCTTCCTGAAGTAAGAACTGCACTTATCTGCTAGAGTCACTAAGAAGTGTGGAAGCTTCAAAGTTCTAGGAAAACCAAAGTTCTATTACATACTAACACAGACTATATGACTTACCTCTAGAAAAATCCAAGAGAACAGAATTCCTAGTCTACCTCGATATTCATTAATCAAACTTCTCTGATCAATAAGTCCTAGGAGCCCATATGACATATTTAGCAGTATCTGTAGTTTACTAAGATGCTTATGTCACATAGAAAGACTGTAAAATAATCGGAATTCGAGATGGTGTCCAGTAACTCCTTGGCATGTACTGGGTAATCTAAAATGACTCATTATCAATTGTCAATGCGACAGGACTTGCCAGGTTTTGCCAAATTTTTCGTTTCTAGTGGGGCACTTGACAAGCAGCCATTATCTCAAGCTCTCTGGTACCAGAGTATGACATCCTCTACCCTAGGGCCATATTCCATATAGACATCAGACCACAGCGTGTCTCAACATTCGGCAGTTTCGTAAACCAATTACAATTGAATCAAAAACCCAACGTTGTGAGGAAGCTCAAAGTATAACTCGATACCTAATGGATTATCATAAGACTGACGAGTCTAGCTTTTAATCCAGGACATTATAGACAAGTTTGACTTTGATGTCAATTACTTGGTCTTGATCACTGCAGGAGAGTGGTGAGTAAAATAATGTACTCATCTGTATCCACTGATGAATGATTCCATGCTTCAGTTGAGTCAGCAGTTTCCAGAGGTCTTTGAGCATTCTGGTCTCAGCCATGGACAAAAGGGCAAGAGAATGGAGGTCGCGCTAGCATATGCAAAAAATTATTTTCTGGACAAGAAAAAGAAAAAATTCCCCCGGATATCAAATGAGAGGGAAACCTGTTCTTCCCAAGCTCCGGTACGTGTGCTATCTAATGAGTCACCACTATCAATGACGTCTTTTATTCAATGATGTAGCACACATAGATATAGATCTCACAGAGGACTCGCCAAGTTCTCCGGACACCAGTCTAGATCAACCTCAAACAGAGGTAGAGGATTTTTTGAAAAACTGTGTCCTGGACATGCAGTTCCTTCTCGGTTCGTTCCTCGCTTTCGGGTGTCATGATCACCAGTGTCTGGAGGTTGTCGCAAAGAGTGATGACGAAGAAATTGAAAGGTTTATAAAGACGATACTGCGCCGGTATCCACCCGCTCGTACCCTGCAAGATATGGAAATCTGGGTTCTCACAAGACATTTCAAGTACTATGTGACCACCTCGATGACAAATGTGCGTCTTTCCAATCCATAGTTGAAATTTCATAACATGACAGATTTCAAATCGTGTGGTGTTAGTTATGTGGCTGAGCATTGGCAAGAGTGACCTAATGACATGTGGCTACCTAAGATTAGTGTAAACAAGTACATACATATTGTTCATAAATCGCAGAGCGATATCCCTTCAACATTCTTGTCTGAAGATTACTCATCGCATGGGAAAAATTGATGGAAATAGATCTATGTAGCGGCTCTCTATCCACGATTGTCTTCCCTTGTTGATTTCATTGCCCCAGACTTTTGAAGAACAGCTCCCATCTTGAACAAATTTGCCGTCTGTAGCAATAGACCGGGGTGACAGTGATTTCGAACAAAATTTATCCCCTAATGATAGACCAGCTGGATCTCGCATGGTGAGTATACAATTAACGGTATTTGATGAAAAGGCTTTTATTCTTCAGTCGTAGTGCAGAACACGAGGGTCGAGAATATCTAGCTGCTGAAGTAGCTTGAGCTTCGTTGGCTTGAATGAAGAGGATCATATCAAAGATCCAATTGAGTAAGGAGATCTCCGATTACGTACATGGTTTACTAGCAGCCGTCCTGTCCTCTTTACGTCATTCAAGGTCGAGAGAGCTCTGCTATCGAAGTCGGTGCGATCGGTCAAAATTGAGCCGACTCGAACTCTGGCTAATATTTGGGGTCGTCTCTGTATGAGCGTGGGTAAAGGACAAGGATCGTAAAGGATACTAACTCTCTATACATTGGGGACTAATTGTGAGATTCTAGAAAAATTGGAGGGTTTACGCAGAATAGATTGATGCGAGATAGAGGCAAGAATGGGTTGGACCATGAGCATATGCAAAGGAAAATAAATCAAAACAGTGAATTTTTGAGTAAATATAAAGTTGGTAGCATGACAAGTGTTACTTTTTCAGACGTCCTAGAGATTGCTGTCCGTTTATGTGTTGCCGAACAAACTTAATTTCTACTCAGGAAGGCTCTTGGCAGTGCTGATACTTTTCCACAGGAGCCGAAATTCATTCTTGTTGCTGTTAATGATA
>Ga0157359_1001206_pt1 | contig 10408 bp, 6 predicted proteins | sample AttcapACBM3_FD_111482 | JGI IMG/M metagenome (GOLD analysis project Ga0157359, IMG submission 111482) | Fungus gardens microbial communities from leaf cutter ant in Botucatu, State of São Paulo, Brazil - Atta capiguara ACBM3 | ecosystem: Host-associated > Fungi > Mycelium > Unclassified ...
TTCTGGAAGGATGATGTCATACAACATGTGAAACACATGTTGACCTTAAGGCATACACATAGTTGTTTAGGGTAGGCTAGAAATAGCTCGCACAGACCATTAGGTATTTGTATATAAGGTAGACAATTCTGTACAGAGTTCTTTATCGAGTTCTCTTGTATTAACCCAATACAAGGTTCATCCTTTTGACCAACTCTAAGGTCTTAAGTTTGTAACACACCTTGCCAGCCTTTTCCAGACTACTAGAACTCTCTGAAACTTGTTCAAAAGTAATAGCAGGTACTAATGATGCTCACTTAATAAAATAGAAGTTAAACTACTCTCAAGTGGGAATATTTGAATGAGGATCCTCTACTTGTAGCTTATGTATTAATCTAAAGATACAAGGAATGAAACTATAGAATGAAGCCCAAAACCATAATAAAGCTTGCTAAGACCTTGTAAACATATGGCTGTTTCTTTATCTATAACCCAATATCAATCCAATGATTAATCTTTACTCATAAAAGCTCATTCCATGCTCTCTGTTTCCATTTCCATGGCCACTCCTTCCTATTTCTTCATTCTAGACTCTGTTGGCTTCTGATCTAATGGATACTTGTCTTATTTGACCATCCAAATACATGTAACTTGGTAAAACTCTCTCATGAATGCCTAAAATTTGTAGCTAGTTGTTTATGAATAGTATTTCTTGTTCCTAGAGACCTCTCCTACTTGAGATCTAGTTTGGTTAATAGCTACCACATCATCCCTCAATTGCTGTTACTTGAGAGAATCTGAGGTGTCATCTAAAAGTGTAAGATCTTCTTGCTAATACCTTCCAAGAGATCTTATATGCTCAAAACCTTAGAAAATTACATGTTTTTATGAAAAAGCATTTTCTAGCATAACACTAGTATTTCATTCAACTTCAACTTTTCTGCTGGTATCTCTGTCTGGTTTCCCATTCTTTAACATGGATCACAACCATCTATGTATTTTCCTACATCTTTTGTTACTTCCAACCACCAATAGTTCCTTATCACCAATTCTGTTATCTTTTATCTTCCTTCATGTTCTGCTACTGGTACATCATGATGCAACCAGATTATTTCTACCCTCAACCTCTCATCTTTTTGTATATAAACTTTCTCCTCTTCTAATACTAATTCTCCTTCTATCTGCTATTCATCACCTCTCAATACTTAACTCCCACCTTCTTCATCTCCTCTACCATTCTAACTACTTCTTTATCTTTTCCTCTAGCTATTTTTTATTATATCTATATCAGGTCCTTCTATTACTATTTTAGCTAAACTATGAATCTATTATTTTTCAATTAGTATCTAATTTTCATTGTCCTTTTCTATACCTACTTTCTAGTCTAGTCTCCTACTAAGTTAATTTATTTTTCCTATTTTTGTTTCTGGTACATACTTCAAGATGAAGTCAAATCTTGATAAATACAATACCCATTGAGCTTGTTTTCTATTCAACTTCTGTACCTTCATAAAGTATTCTAAGTTTTATGATCTTGAACTTGAACTTAGTGTTCTCTGATAGATGTTTCTAGTTTTCTAACCCTCTTATCACTGCCAACATCTCTTTATTTTGAATCTCATAGTTTCTCTTTATCTTATTTAGATATTTTGAGAGATAAGCTACAGGTCTCTATCATCCATCTTTACACTCCATAAAAAAGACCTCTCCTATTGCATAGTCTAATGTATTAACTTTTATCCTTATTTTTTTGTCTAAGTCTAATACTGCTAACACCAGTTCTTTTGTAAACCTTTTCTTCAACTCCTTAAACATCTTCTTTTGCTTCTCTATCTAATCTCACCTCTGATCCTTCTTTACTAAATCATGTCAAGGTCTAGCTATTGCTATGAAATCTTTAATAAATTATCAATAGTAATTCACCAGTCCCAAAAACTTCTATATGTCTTTAACTCCTTTTGGAGTTAGTCAGTCCAATACATCCTTCACCTTCTCTTCTTCCATCTTAATACCTCCTGGTCCTATTACCACTTCTAAAAGCTCTACTTTTCTAACCTTTCACTTATACTTCTCTGGTTTTACATACAAATTGTTTTCTGCCAACCTTTTTACTACTTCTTCTACCACTTCATCATGTCCTTCTTCCTCCTCTGTTCCTACAATTACATTATCTATGAAACTTGCCACTTCTCCAGTATTAATCAAGTCTCATAGGATTTTGACTGTCATTATTTGAAATGTCACTGGAAAATTGGTTAATCTAAAGAACATAACCATAGGTTCAAATAACCCTTCTAAAGTTGCGAACATAATCTTCCACTTGTCTCCCTCATTTATTCATATATTATTATAACTCTATTATAAATCTAGCTTAGTAAATACTTTCAATCATGTTCTTTACAATGTCTGAAATTAAAGGTAAGAAGTGATTATTTTTCATTATCCATTCATTTAGATACTGATAGTCCTAAACTATTCACTTCTTATCATCTTTCTTTCTTATAAAAAATACCAGTGCTGTTTAAGATGACTTCAAGAGTCTAATATACTCTTTCCTCAATTATTTTTCAATGAACTCACACATCTCTCCTCTCTCCTCCCTTGACAATGGATACACCTTCCCCTTTCTTGATACAAATCCCTTCTTTGTCTCTATTACATAGTCCCATAACTTCTTTGTTAGTATCTTCTCACTTGCTTTTTTTCCAAAGACATAGATCCACTTATAAAACTTTTGAGGAACCAATTTCTTGGCCTCTTCTTTGGACTTAGCTGCCTCTTCTTCCTTATCCCAAGTCTCCCATTCTTCTGCCACCTTCTTTACTTCCATTATTCTCACCTTTTTGGTTTTTTCTTTCTTTTCTTCTTCCTTCTGCTCCTTCTCTTCTTGTTTCTTTTCCTCTTCTTTTTTTTCTCTTCCTTATTTGTTTTTGCTGCCATAATTTCTCTAGCTTCAGTCTCTACTACTTTCCACACTCTTCCAGATATCTTGTGATCTTTATCTTCCCTGTTCTCTAGTCAACTTCATGGTTGTGGTGAGCAAGCCATGGCATCTTCAAAATCACACTCCACTTTTGATCCCCAATTATGTCAATCTTCATTCTCTCTCTATGCCCTTAGTAATAAATATTTACTTCCACTATATTTTCAATAAGTCCCTCCTTATTAAAGAAACCATTCACATTTCTTATATAAATAGGTCTTTTTATTTTCTTCAACAATAATGCCTCTACTATCACTCCTTCTTGCATATGAACTTATCTATTACTCTACTAAGCATTGCAAACCTATTATTACTAGAGCCTAGTCAAGGACTACCAGACTCTCTTCTCTATTTAAATTATTTATATTGTTCATATTGTCCCCATATTCCAACTTTCTTCCTCATCCCACAATTCTCTAATTTTTACAGTTTCTTATGATATAACCAAAACCCCCACAGCTATAACACTTCCATGGTCTACCTCTATTGCATATAGATCACACCTTGACACAAACACTACCTGCTGTTGTTGTAGGTATATAACAACTACATTTGTCCTCTTAACTTCCTCCATTGGTACAGGCCCTACTGGTACCCACTGCTAGATCTTTTGCCTCCTTGGCCAAACTTGAAACTGTGGCAATCATTACCATTATGTTTTTCCAGCATTTGCTGGCATGTTTATCTTTAAAGTTAAAGGCCCTATCTTTCTCCTTTGTTAGATGTGGTTTGCACTTGAAGGTAAAAGTCTGTGGAGTTGGCTTAGATATGCACAGAGTGTAGATACTTCATGTGATGAGCTCAGTGATGTAGACTTGTTGGAATGACCTTGATCTCAACTTATGTGTTGTGCCTTCTATAAGCTGTATGGTTGCAATTTCAGAGAATGATCTTATAAGGAATTATAATAAGAGAAGTAAAGCATGTTACCATCAACACTGGAGATTTAGCGTCAACTTTAGTTGATTATCAGGCTAGCTATTACAAAGTAGTTACCAGCCTTAAATACATAAAATAACAAAAGTGTTGTGGCAACCACTAGACCAGTGTCCAATAGCAGCACTAACAATAAATCTCATAGGAGGATATCTAGTGGAGAACATGAGTTGTGCAATTCACAAGAGAACTCAACAGGGAACCACAACAGTATTCTACCAACTATTTATATGAAGTCCTCATGGTCCATGCTATGACTACACATCTGCTGCATGTCCTACCTAATATCCATGCCCTGTTCTCATGTCCATTACTAATCTACCTCATGTCCTATTACTCATCCATCTTACATCTACCTCAAGGCTAGCATGCTGTCTATATGTGCCCTGACATTATACTCTAAACCCTACTCTTAATCTCTATTGTCCATGTATGCACCATGTGTACACCATGAGGAAACCATGCTGTTAACATGTTCCTTGACATCACTCTATCTCTAGACTCTTCCTGATCTTTCTAAACCATAGATCCTTCCAGACTGCTCTAAACCGCTCTAGGCCCTATGATATAATGTCATGTGACTTCTCTCTCTCTTGTTGTAGACTAATAATATAACTATCTATAAATATCTTACTAAAGTCTGTCCACACTTTCTTGTCTTATAACAAAAAGAAGTAACTAAAACAGATCTCTGAGTGAGTTTTTTATTAGTGAAACACTACATAGGAGTTCAGATTTAGAGAGGGGAAAACTCTATGTAAAGTCTGAGTAAATTTGCAGAGTTTGAAGGAAATAATTAGACAATGGACACAAATAAATATAACCATAGACTTTGACTTAAATAAAGTAAAATAACTGCAGACTTTTGATGGAATTATGTCTATTATAAAATACCAAACCACCGATGGAGTTTTGGGCACAAATAAGGCCAAATAACCACGGAGATTTGATGTCATATTGAAGTCAAACATGTCTCAGACATGTTTCAGAGTTTGGGACATAATATCCTTTCTCTCAATCTCTCTTCTTTTCATCTACTCTCTCTCCAGTACCTAATCAAATTTGTTACTCACTCATACCACTACTCTATGCTGCTGAGAAGGTATTCTTATTCCATTAGTTTTTGCTAAATAATCCTATTCATACCTTTCTTGAATTTCTCTATCAACAGTTATTTTTTATATCCACTTTCTCTTGCTACTCTTCAAAAATCTTGAACAAATCCTTCTATTGTCTTACTCCCCTATTCTACCTTTTTTAACTCTGCCACTTTCAATATTTCATCATCTCTATCACTAAATTTTAGATCTGTCAAAAATTTCCTTACTACTTCATAATTCAAAAGTCTTTTTTTTAGATCTTCTATAATGTTTTCTTTTCACATATCTACTGACCCTCCCTGCACATACAACAAAGCCTACTGTACCTGTTTCTCCACCAATGCCTCTCTCATCCTAATATGCAACCTGTATACTATCAGAAATCTAGAGCAGTTCTATCAAATGTTTATAGCTTGGCCACTTCTATATTTGACCCAGTATTAGGTCTGAAGACTACTGCTGCTGCCTTCCCTCCTGCTTTCCCTGCCATTAGTGCTTGTATTTATACTTATATGGCTACCAACTACTCCTGGTATTGTTTAATAACTTGTTTATAATTATTTGAGCTATGTTGACTCATATTGGTTCAAAGAGGTGGGGAATCAATTGGGAATGGTGATAATGAAAGTAGTAGTGGTATAGGTAGTAAGGAGGTATAAAGAGATAAGGGAGAAAAACTAGTACTAGTCTTACTTTTAGAATTGCAATCCAAACTTGATATTATCTCTATAGGTGCTAGTAGGCACTCTTCATGTCCCACCTCATACCATCTACTGATTACTTACACTACTAACTACTGTTCTAATGAAAATGTATACAAATATTTCTAAGATGAAAATACCTACTCTAGATAGTACTATAAGAGCCTTTATTATTTCCTTGCATGGACTGATCATAAGTAGACCAGCAGTATGGAGCAACTACATGAAAAACTATCTAAATGCTCACATAAGGTTTTACACCTACTAAGTACTAGTAAGTTTTAATATAAAATAAACAACTAGGCTTCTCCTATCTAACTAATACATCTCTTAAGCCTAAGGTCTGGCTATTTTTCTTGACCAAAGAGTGGTGTTGCTCCTAGTTAAGGATGATGAAAGAGTAAGAATAGAGAATAAAGAAGGCTCTAAGTTGGATGGTCTCAAGAAAAGAGATTAAGTTCAAGTGATAGAGCAAAAGAGAAATTTTATATAAGATTTATACAAGAGAACTCAATGGAGTTCTAGTTACAGAGTGTCTACCTTATATACATCTACCTTATATACACTTGGCTAATAGTCCATGCTACACTAAACCTAGCCTATCCTAAAAAACATATGTATTATATACCAGTACTATATACCATTAACTATATAGTATAATATCATTATTTCAGAATCTTCTACACTCTTCTGTGATATGTGACATGTAACAGATGTGTAACACCATATCTCATTGTGTGACAGCTTGTAACAGTCACATGTAATATTATACTAATCCCAATCCTAAGTTCAAAATAAGAAAATAAAATAGAAAATAAAATAGAAAAGTGAAAATAAATAAAGTCTACTGTTTTCAATTCTGACATGTGACTTCTCTCAGATCACAGACTGTTAGGGTAACTAACAGAGTCTATAGGCTTTTACAATCTCTATAAAACCTAATATTGACTACAAATTATAATGATATAGCTTATTTTTAGGAGAACTTAAGAATATAGATCAAGATTTTTGTTAGTGTGACTGGCAGGGTCTGTGGTGTTTACATGAACTTAAACAATCTCCAGGAAGCTCTAAGTTTATTGGCATAACAAATAAGTACAAGTAATACATCTCTAGAAAGTTTTAAGAAAACAGAATAAAAACTTCTGAAGATAGCAGCTATTCTAAATACTAATAATCAGGAACTCTGATAGAAACATTTAGAACTCTACCAGAAAAGAAAGAAAAGAAATTTACAGTAGATACATCTAAAAGATTTGAGGGTAGAGGTCAATAATAGGCTTGTAGAGTTCAGCAGAAATTGATAAAATCACTTGAGAGAGGCTGTGAATATTATTAGGAGATACTGGTAATAAATAAGCCTAGATTCACTTTATAGAATATTAGTTATACTCTTAGACTGGTCATTATCTAGATTAGTTCCTAATAGATTAGTAACTACTCCTAATTATTCTAATCTCTGTTATTTTGTCTGCTATAGCAGTACTATATTTATTTAGTCAATTATAGTTGTAGATACTGATTGGTCAAGTATACAGACCATGTGCTTGGACCATCTTACTATAGTATATATAGTAGTGGTGTAACAGTAGAATATCTTACCCAAATATCAACTGGAGTTTCTAGGTACTTATGACTTCTCAATATAAGACTAATTCTCTTATAGGTATTAGAGCTGTAAATAATGGACTTGATTTTATTTTTCTCTTTTCTTTATTCTATTTTCTATTCCTCTTTTTAACTTCTTTTTAGTTTTCTTTTCTATTTTATATCTTGAAACTTAGACAAAGGAGTGTGATGTGACATCAAACATGACTGTCACACAGGTCATACAATCACATATCACAGAAAAGGTCATAAAAGATTGTGAAACAAGTGATATTATATAGTTATAACAACAATATGTTAGCCTTATGGAAAGTGCATAGACTTTAGAATAGATTAGTTGTAGTGTGTGCACAGACCACAGTCTGAAGTATATAAGATAGACTAACTTGTAATAAGAACATCATCAAGTTTTCTTATGTTACTCAATACAAAAGTATGTCTTTTGTCCAACTCTAAGACTTAACAGCAAAGTAGAGTACAGGCTGTTGGAACAAAAGCATCATGGGATTTGACAGGTCAGAGGCAGGTCTTCTTACAGTTTCTAGAGATGAGAGATATTCTATATACCAATACTATATATTCTAAACTCCCAAATTAACTTACTTTATGAGAAATAATAAAAACAGTATGGTTAGGAGTGTTTCTAACAGAAACATCTAAATGTTAGTCTAGAAAGAAAGGAGGGTTACTGTTAGTAATAGAGAATAAGAAGAAACAATGATAAATAGAGCTTAAAATCAGTAAAGGTCCATAATAGTGAATAGTAAAATCTAACAGACAAGCTTTGCAAAGTTAGTAGTAATATTGGAGTTCTGGAGTTGAAGGAAACTTTAAAGGCTTCAGCAGTAGTATTAGGATTAAAGAATAGGTTTCCTTACATCTATCTCTTCTGTTAGGTATAGTTCATACTAAAGGACAAAAGTCTATAGTGTTAGCTTGAAGTCTATACCAAGTATGGAAACTGTCAGAGTTGAAGATGATAAACTCTATTTATTTCCTTTTTTTCAAAAAAAAATCAACAATTTATGACACAGAGCACAAAGACAGACAATGGTAGCTTCTTTGTAACTACATTAAATAAAACTAGAGGGAAATAGAAAGGAAAAGGAAAAAATAAAAAGAAAGTCTATATAAAAAAGAACTACTAATTTAATAGCTAGATCACCTACTTATGTAATAATTTCTCCAAAGGAGAAAGCATTTGGATTGAACTCTAAGAAGAATATAAATTGATAAATCATGTCTCTCATAGAATTCCAGTATTTGTTGAATCTTCTACAATTGTAGAGGATGTAATATCTTGATTCAATTGGATAAAATCCACATAGACAACTGAACTCTTCTCTCAGGAAAAATCTATGTTGGTATTCTCCTATTGGAGCATGATTAGTGATGGCTCAAGTGGCTCAAGTACAAAGCAAATTTGAGAACCCAAATTATTCTATCTATAGACCTCTTTTTGTATTAGAGGGTTCAATGACTGAACAATTATTATTTAAGAGATTAAGAAAGTTTCTTCCCTTGAGATTCAATGTTTTGAAAGTTATATGCCACTCTTTAATAATTTTGTCACATTCCCCCTTTTTTTGAAGTCCTATAATAATTTGCTAAGATAAAGTGGAATGAGGTTGTTTTTCTTTGTTTTCTTATCCACCAACACATGTAAGTGCTATTTATTTTTGCTAGAACAGACCCAGAATTCTATAGAATTATCCAAATGATTATTAAAGAACTCTTGAAGGTTCTTAGATATCATGATTAATTGGAGTTGATAAGGATGTGTAGAGGAATTGAAAATCCTCTGTGCCATATGGATAGTATCTGTGATAACAATGATGTGAGAAGAACCAGATATTTAAACAGCCTAATTAATTCCACATCTGATAGCAAATAGTTCTGCCTCCATTGATGTAATATTAATGGCATGATAAAGTGTCTTCTTCAAAAGGTTATTGAAGAAATAAACATGGGCAATGGATGTAGCAATGTTATTTTTGATACTAGCATCTAAGACAACAACAACTGTATTTGGTTCCAAAGATGTATTAAAAATGAGTTCATTGAGCTTGTTGCAATGAGCTATTTTGCTCTCATTAGAGTGGTAATCAGCTTTGTGGAAAGAAAGGCAACTAGAAAAGATATCAATGAGTCTAAGTCCTGGTTGAAATTTGCTATTTAAAGAGTCAAAAGATGAAAAGATTCCATCAAGACAATTGTTAGCATCAACAATAAAACTCTTGATTTTTTGCTGTTGCTTAGAAGTCATATTTTCCAAGGAGAGATGATGAGAATAAGAGAGTAGAGCATGTCTTTTCCCAAGAAGCAATTTGATAGCATGGTTATAGGGGAGCATAGATGTTCATAATTGGTGTCTACCACTCATTTTGCAAAGATGTAGGTGGATGGGAATTAGACCAGCAATTGTCTCAATTCCTATAGAGAGCAAAGTGTGGAATACACTTATAATTCATAATGCAGCTCTTCATTGTATTTTGTTGAGCTCATTAAGTAAATAGGACAGTGGCACTTTATTGTAGTATCATAATAGAAAGCCATAGAGGATGATAGAAAGAATGCATATTCTATAAAGAAGGCATTTCTGATAGGGAAGAAGTCTGTATATCAAATTTCCAAGCATTTTCATGCACTTGACTGTAGACAGAGCTTTGTTGGAGTAATATTTGATATGTTGACAAAAATTAAGCTTTTTGTTAAAGATAAATCCCAGATATCTCCATGAATCTTTGGGATAAAGGATGGATTCTCTAATGCAGCTAAGGTCCAGTGAGAGAGGGTTGAAGAGACCATGTAACCTGGAAAAATGAAAAACTTCAGTTTTTCCATGTTTGACAATGAGACCAAATTGTTCTAATAGAAAAAAGATAGTATTATAGCTACAAAAAATGTGAGCATTTATTTTATCTAAAGATTTCTCTTGAGAAATGAAAAATCTGTCATTCACAAATGAAAGAATAGATATAGGAATTTTTAAATTTTTTACTTCTTTTTTCAAAAATATGAAAAATGGAAGTAATGAAAAGAGCTGATAAAATCAGAGATAGAGCAGAGCCTTGACCCACACCTATGTTAGCATTGAAAAA
>Ga0157359_1001207_pt1 | contig 10403 bp, 5 predicted proteins | sample AttcapACBM3_FD_111482 | JGI IMG/M metagenome (GOLD analysis project Ga0157359, IMG submission 111482) | Fungus gardens microbial communities from leaf cutter ant in Botucatu, State of São Paulo, Brazil - Atta capiguara ACBM3 | ecosystem: Host-associated > Fungi > Mycelium > Unclassified ...
CTCAATACATTACTCACCTCCAGGGGAATCCTAAGAGAACAGAAAGAGGTTTCCTAGAGGCAACAATATCTAAAAAGTCCATACTAATCAAGCAAAACATCAGGCAGAACATTGCTGACATAATCACAGAATAGTGGTCAGGAACTCTGATAGAACAACCTAGAATGTTGTGGATTAGCAAGAGCTAATTGAACAATAGTAAAAGAGAAGGGATTGTGCTTATCACAAGAATAATACTTGACAGAGGTTGAGAGCAAGAATAGTGGAGTTAACTTGACAAACTTGTTATGGTATACTTAGACACTAACATTTTTCTTTTTCTTTTATCTATTTTTCTTGATTTAATATTTCTTTTCTTTTGATGATGAAGAGACATGTGACTGTGGTCATATGACATGTCACATGATGTGAGGTCATAGGCCTAGACTTTGGGAGACTAGAAGGATGACATCAGGGCATATGTATATGGTATGGTGTCCTTATGAAAGATATGAGGGTGAGGCATGGTGGGAGCATAGACAATGCATGGACATTAGGGTAGGATTATTTATTACTAGCATGGACCATGAGACTTTTGTATAAATAGTATAGGAATACAGCAGAGACTTCTTGTTGAGTTCTCTTGTGATCCTTACATAGATATCTTACTAAGAGATTTATTGCTTGTGTTGCTATTGGTCTTTGTGACTAGTGGTTGCCATAACAAAACTCTGTGGAGTTAACAATGGTGGTTGGAACTTAAGACTTGAAAGAGAAGAAGTCCATGGGTAGACATTGGTGGTGTTCAGGTTTTAGGTTTTGGTAAAGTGGTGGATTCCTTTACATCTACTTTCTCTTTGTCAGGTATAGTTAACACTTGGGGGTGAAAGTCTGTAAAATTGGAACAGGATTTGTACCAAGTGTGGAGTTATAGACTTTACAGAATGACTTTGGCTTCAGCTTATGTGCTGTACCATCTGTCTACTGTGAGTTACAACTTTAGGAAGATAAACAGAGTTCCAAGAGATGAGTTCTGATAGGAAGTGTGTTGCTGTAAAATACCAAGGTTTAGTGTTCAATAATATTTGATTATTAGACTGAAAAATAAAATATATCTACTAGTCTTTAAATACAAGTATGATTAAAGAAGAACTTGAATGTCTTATAGTATAGCTCCAAGTGGAGGTTTCAGTTGTGAAATACTAACAGAGATTAGATAAGAAAAAAACTGAGTCTGGAAAGAAGTAAACTCTGCTATGGAAGACTGAGTGCTCTGAGTACTTATAGGTTTTAATAGAGGATAATATCACTATGAAGGATAAGTTATGAAATAATACTGTTACAGAAGGTAGGTTATGAATGGAAGTATAATACCACTGCAGAAGACAGGCTATTGTCAGGGTTAGACTTGGCATATAACATTATCCTAGGCAGTAGATTGTCAAAGAATTTTCATATATTCTGATGTATTCTTTATAATTTATGACAAGCATTTTCATATCTATTGCATATTATATTTGGATCAGAAAACCTCCTTCTTAGTTATCAAAAAGAGTTATATAAGATATTAGTAGGATGTTTTTGTTCTCTATAAATATTCTCTTTTTTGAAAGACACTTGAGTTTGATACATAGATCTTCTCAATTTAGGATTCTGCAGTATCTGCAAAGTAGGTCATAGAGATCATTGAGAATTGGGTGGTTGCATTTCAACATCAGTGTCAACAACATCATCAATCTCTTCTACTTTTACTGAGAGCTGTTTAGACACCAGAAAAGATAAGGGAGATAGAGACTTATAAAAGAGAGAACAAGAACAAGAATAAAGAGGAGAATTGTTTTGAACTCTGTCTCTGAACTTATTTTGTCCAATAACTTGATATATAATTTATACTCTTTTGAATAAGAGTTAGTGTATTTAGAAAAGAATTCCTCATCAAAGATAGCATGTGTGGAGCAGAAAGTAAGATTTCCTTGTATATGATATATGAAGCAATATATCAGAGTTATGAATATTGGACTTGGTCTTATTTTATTTTTCTTTTATTTTTTCTTCTTTTCTTTTTATATTATTTTGGACTTAGACAAGGAAGTATGATCATTGCTTCTTTCTCTCTTACTACCATCTTATATAGTAGTATCCATAAGAAAATTAGCAGATACATTATATTCTTTGAAACTTCAAGACAACTAACAAGAACTTTCTAATTATTACTCAATGGGTATTGAAATCAATTTGCCTAGAGAACATTTCCCATTTCCACTATATCTTCCATAAATTATGCAGAATAAGTACAAGTGAAAAATAAAGAGGTTGAAAACCTCTTCCTATTCTATACAACTATTAAAGAGGCAAAAAACACTGCATGTATGGAGTTTGTGGTTGAGCCCATACATATACCTCATATAACAGATATTAACAACTCAAATATTTCTCAAGGTCTAGAACTATCAGTTATTCCTTATATAGCCAATCAACCTACAGACTCATAGTTGTGAGACAGTAACTTCTGTCCGATTTCCTTATTTGGAGTAAACAAATACTTAGAAGATGACACTAAAAATATTATATACTTTCTTCTCAGAATAGCAGTGTTTATCAAACAACATCCTTTAGAAAACAAAATGGCCAAGAATATTCTGCAAATTGCTGAGTTTGGGTTTGCAGCTTGGGAATTCTTATCTACTATTTACAAGTTTGGATGGAACAAATTGATAGCTAACAAAGATAATAGGTCTTTTAGGCAATATGTGTTTTTGCAATTCAACAAAACACCCACAAAAATAATTACTACTAGTAAACTATCTAAAGGCAAATAGGCTAATATTTCAAAAGTTCTTTTATCTATTCCTCCTAAGCCCTGTAAAAGCATGTTGGCTAAATTGAAATTTAACAAGAAAAACCAATCTTCTAACTTGGCTATCAAATCCAATAACTGGTTATATGTGAAAATTCACAAGGTCATGAATAATATAAATCAAAAAAGTAAGCCCAAATTTAACATGATGACTCAAGGCCCATCAAGGAAGCAAATTATCATTTCTATGAGTATGAATAACACTGAAAGAATTATAATACAATCTAACATGCATATTGTTAAAATCTTTTGCAATCCAAATTTTACCTTAAGATTTTAGATATCTCCTACTTCATAGATGATACTAATCTTTCTATCATATCAGATATCATTGAAAGAGTATATGAACTCTGGTATTCCTCAGTGCAAGAATTGTGAAAAGTGGGAGCATACTATGTTTGCATATTGCACACATGAATTAAAATGTCAAAAATACAATAGTCCACACAAACTTGAACATCATAGAGAAATAGCATAGTATTGAAAAGCTAGCTTCAAGATAAATCCTCTGAGGCTCAAAACAAAGAAAGAGAAACCTTGTACTCATTCCTTCAAGTACATTAACTGCAAAGGTGACTATTAGGCAGATAGTATCAACTGTCTGTTCTGGAAACACAGGTTCAACAGGAATTGGTATAACAAGAAGTTACAAGAGCTCCAAGAAATCAGAGCCAACTTGATTTACTCATCTGTGGGTGGGATAAAGCAATGATTATAAAATCTTTAAAAATACCTTCACAGAATGTTCACAAGAATAGGCTTTTTATTAATACTATATTAGGAAACAACAAAAATTTCAACATTCTATTTATTCAAAAACCTCTCTAGTTAATTATTTGCAATATTCCAAGCTCTATATCTGAAGAAGGAGAAAATGTTATAAAAGCTTTCAATTATCCTTTGTAGACCATGTTTACAAGATCAGATTAATAAAGCTACATTTTTCACTTAAAAATATTTTTAAATCATAAGGACATAAATCTTATCTCTTTCTTTAATTGTGAAATTATGTGTTTTATTCTTAACATTTATTCAGACAATCAACAATCTACCTTAAAGGTACTGAGGTAAATCTGAACAATGTATTAATTATGATAGGAGATTTTAATCTAGAATTATCTATGCCTATTGATCAAGTTCCTACTAAATATACAGATAACTTTTAAGATTTCAATTCAGTCTTAGATCTAATATTTCTCCATACAAATACAGAGGAATTCAATAATCATACAATCTTACCAGATCTTTGAAATCCATCTGATTATGCTCCCTTAGCAGCAGTTTCCATCATTGTCAAAGTCTAAGATAGAAAATGAGCTATTATCAGAAATAGCAAGGAAGAAAAGGAATTCACCAACAAATTAAGAAATTGAATAAGTTATATTGATATGACTAATATTCATAATTGCAAAATGCTAAAGAGCAGCCTTATGCTGCATAGCTGCTAAAAGCAACATCTGAGCCTTGGTAGGAGCTCCAGCAAAGAACCAAAGTCTAAAGCTATAAGTAGTAATAGGAACAACACAGGAGCGATAGAGGAGGCATTTCTGAAGTGGAAGAAGGCCTCTAGATGAATTTCTGATCATGAGAAGACAATACAAGATTTCACTTTTATCACAGAAGAGCTTTAGTATAAATATTCTAGAAATATTAACATTACTAAATTCTCTAAGATATGATTGAACAAGGAATGTGACAAGAACTTGGCCAAGTATCAAGTATCCAGAAGAAAAACAAACTGAATCAAATACAAAAAGTTAGTAAGAACAGCTAAAAGAATATTTTTTAACAATAGAATTCAAGAAATTGTGTCAACCAACAAAAGACCATGAAATCTTATGAATTGGGTCAAGAAACAAAAATTACCAGCTACAAAAGCCATCAAGTTCAATGGGCATCCATACAATAAGTTGGAGGATCTGTAGAAAGCTCTTCATCAATTCTTTAATTCAGCTCAAGACAGACTAATCAATTTTCAATTTCTAGACAAAATTCCTTTATGTAAACAATCTAAGTGGTCTCTGTTCTCCAAAGCCAAGTTTATCAATGCCATCAGCAAATGCAGTAGTTTGTCAGTTTCTAGGTTCAGATCACATTTTCTGGAATCACCTCAAAGCATTAGTAGATAATGCTAAATGTGTTGTTAACATTGTCAACATTGCAAATTTATGCATTAATTTAGGTTATTGGCTATTACATTTCAAGAAGTCTATGTCAATCATTATTCCTAAACTGAATAAGCTATCTTATGATACCTCTAAAACATTTTGACCCATAATTCTCCTCAATACACTAGGAAATCTCATAGAAAAGGCAATAAGTAATAGACTTCAAGTTAATTCTATCACTTCAAATTTTATTCATCCTAATCAATTGGGAGGTATCAAATAACACTCAACAACAGATGCTGGTATCTATTTTTCCCCTCTCTCAATTATTAGTTCCTTTCAAGGTTCTAAGCAAAGTGGATTTTGATCCCAGAATTTCCCTTTTCTTTTCTAGTTATCTAATTAACAGACAGACTCAATATATTTGGAACTATTTTGTATTTTCCTTTTTCAAAGCTGATGCAGATAAGGGTTAGAGATCTACAATTTCTTCTATTCTCTCTGCTCTCTATATTGCTTTCATTTTTCATATATTTGAAAAAAGATCAAAAAATCTCTTAACTCCTATTTTTCTGTAGTTATAGTATCATCTCATCTTTCTTTAAACAGTCCAGTCTGGTTATTAAGCATGACAAATCAGAAGTATTTCACTTCTCAAGATCAACAAAAACAATAATCTTCCTCTGCTGAATCTTCAACTATTAGAAAGTTCTCTACTCTATCCTAAAGATATGTGGCAATACTTAGATATCTTTTTTGACAAGAAGCTCTCATTTTGTTAACATATTTATTTCTACACCAACAAAGTCCTGTCTATGATTAAAGACATGAAAATGTTGGGAAACTCAATAAGAGATTTATTGCTGATACACAAGCAACTACTTTACAGAACATGTGTTTTTTCTATCACACTATATGGTTTTTAGCTGTGGTACTTTAAGAGAGTGCCACTTTATCAACCTCTCAAAGAGTTGAAGAAAATGTAGAGAAGAGTAGTATTATGGATCACAGTAACATTTTGCACCTCTCTATCATAGGGAGTTGAGACTATTTCTGGCCTCATTCCTATTTATTTTCATCTTGACAAAATCATTGGTCAACATTATCTCTGAGTAATATCTTTGCCTAAACAACATGCTATAAACTCTCTCTTGAATGAACATCATTCCAAGAAAACTATGCTTCATTGCATAGTAATGGCTCATCTTACTCTTAAACAATGATTAAAAATAAAGAGTTCTATAGTGGATTCTAATAATTGTTTGAATCAAGTTTTTCTCTTTTTTAACAGTTTAAATAGAAAACTTTCTCCTGGATTTTGTCTATTAGATACTTTCCCTAATTGTTTTTCTTTTCATTCAGTTAGCCAAAAAGACACCAATGCAAAAACTGCCTATTGTAACAAACTTGATACCATCTATAAGGATTCCTTTAGAAATCAAAATGTGGTACTTATCATCTCTGATATCAGTGTTTAAAACAATATCACCATATTAGTCTCACATATTCATAGAAATCAAGATATTATTGTCAAAAATGTTTATCATACAATACAATAAATGTAACATCTACTAAAGCTGAACTCTTTGCTATTAGATACAGTATTAATTATGTAACTTAAATGCAAGATGTTAAACATATGATTATCATCACAGATACCATTCATGCTGTAAAACACATCTTTGACATATCCATTCATCCATATCAATTATACTCTATTACCATATCCAAAGATCTCAGAGATTTCTTTAACAAGAACACTAACAGCTCTATTTTGTTCTGGAATTGACCTAGTAGTAATAAGTAGTTTTTTCATCTTTTGGTTGACAAAGAGTTAAAGTGTCTTAAGATGAATCTTGTCTTACCAAGCAAATCATCATGGGAGTTCAGCAGAAAAGAAAAATGTAACTCTATTATTTGCAAATAGCAAATATACTTTCAAGTCTTAGAATATAAGAGAAGAAATTTTCTTAACTTAAATAATGATAATAATCAACCTATTTATCTTACTTATTCCAAAGGCAGCACTTGGATGAAATACATTGAACTCTCTAATTTGTTGCATGCAAGAGTTACCAGAATGATTACAAATTATACTCCTATTGAGGAATACAGGCTTAGATTTCCTTCTAAAGAGTCTTTTACTTGTTTATGTAGGGATTATTCTATTGAGATGAGAGCACACATTCTACATGGGTGTGTATGATATATAAAGTCATGTAATCCTAAAAGGGAATCTCTTGTAGATGTTATCATGTTTCTCAAGTTCAATCTGGAAGCATTATATTTTCAAGAAGACACAATATAGGTTTAGTTTCTGAACTGATTATTCTATCTAGTATAGTTTTAAATTACCTAAAATTTTTCTTTTTTCTTTTTTTGTTTTTCTTTCTTTCTTGTTATTTAAGTAATTATATTGTAGTTACTATAGCCTCCTACTGCACCTCATATAATAAATTGTTGATTTAAAAAAACAAAAAAAAACAAGGAAGTATAATATGACATTACACATTATAGTCACATAAGTCACAAGTTGTATAATCATGTGATATAGAGAAGAATATAGAAAATTCTAGAATAGGTGATGTTATATAGCATAACAATAGTATATTGGTCTTATATAAAACATATATACTTTAGGATAGGTTAGTTGTAGTGTACACACAGACTACAGTCTGTAATATACAGTAGACTATTTTATACTTAAAACTCTATTAAGTTCTTTTGTATTACTTGTTAGGAGTACAGTATGAAGTACATATATAGTACCAGCCAGATATTAAAACTAAGCTTGACATTGTGCACTTTTAGCATAACTAGTTTAGTAGCTGGTCTGTTTCTAACATAATGTCAAGCTTCCAAGCAGTTGGTGGTTTGACTTCTAGTAAAACTATTTCCTTTAAATGGATAGTTATTAGTATGGAAGCATGATGCAGCTAGGAATATCACTAGGAATAGTATCAGTTACTTAGCTATACATTTCCATTAGACTGGATGCTCTGTAAAGCAGAGTTTACTGCATCCTTTAGAAATCACATAAGACTATCAAGGCTTTGAGACTATGACAAATAGCATAATCCTTAGGTATAGCTATTTATATAACTTCCATATGAGGACCACATATTTTAAAAGAAGAATACTATCTAGAGTACAGTATGAAGTATATATATAGTACCAGCCAGATATCAAAGCTAAGCTTGACATTATATATTTTTAGTATAACTGGTTCAGTAGCTGGTCTATTTCTAATATTACTCAATACAAAAGTTGTCTTTTGTCTTTAACTCAAGAACTTAAAGCATAACATAATAACTATTACTGTTATATCCAATAAATATTATTAGAGTGTAACACAAGTTTATTAGCACAAACCTCATTGAAAAACATATATACTCTATACCCAAAGACATAGAAGTAAGATGTCTTGGATTGATTGCCCAAAAAGGTCTCTTAAGATACTTTCTATTTGAAATGTCTAATAAGTGTGTAATTGTATATGTAAGGTACAGCTATAATAGTGAACTCCTGTCTGGAATCTAGTAGACATACTTCAAGTCACATTGATTGTGCCTTTTCAAGCAATGTGCAGTTCAATTGTTCAGTACAACCATTTTGTTGGTATATATAAGATGTACTTATTTCATGAATAATCTCTTACTCTCTTAGAAAGGATTGTAGTTCCACTCTCCTTCATTATTAGTGTATAATCTTTTAACAAGATGGAAAGTTGTATTTGACCACATCCAAAAGATGTTTTTGTAGCTTCAGACTTTTTACACAGGAAGACAATGTTATAATAAAAGGAATAATTATCAAAGAACATAATCATCCACTTGTACTTTGAACAAGATAAGGTGGGGAGCTCAAGAAAATCCAAGTAAATCAATCCAAGAGGCTCACTGAAGTAAATAGGATTCTCAGAGAAACTGTGTTAGTATATCTTTCCAAGAGTGTAACTATGGCAAACATATTTTCTTTACATCTTCAATATTATCAAGAATATAATGTATAACTTTGTCAGATGTATGTCTAAAACAACAATGCAAAGTCTCAAAGTCCAGATATTTTGTTGTAAAACTCACAGAATCAAGAACATTATACTTAAGAATATGAGTCCTTATAATCTGAATATTGCCTTATAGGTTGGGAGTAGCTAATATAACAGCATCAGACTTATTATGAAAAGTAGAAATACTTTTATTGCCTTTTACTCTCAGTCTGAATTGAAGAATTTGTCTAGTAGAGAGAAGATATATTTGCATGCTAGAGATTTAATATACTGGTTATAAGTTTGATACAGTAACTTTAGTAGTCTTTTTCTTAGGATTGAAGATTTCATGTTCAATTAAAATAGTGCTAGAAGTAACTATAAATAATAGTGGTCTTGAGTTTGCAGTTTCAACTCAATCATAATTACCTAGAATCATATTAACAAAGTCAGACTCAAATGGAGTAAAGTAGGTGGAGGCATTAGAATCTAAGAACCATTCATCTTTATAAAAGCTGCTATGAGACACTTTATTATCCTTACACAAGAAACACAGTGCCTTTTTATATTTAGAGTGATTTATAGCAATAAGTGAGTCAGGAAAAACAAATTTATTTTAACTCAGAGCCATATATTTATAATTAATTCTACTTGAAACTATAAAGTTCTCTATTGCAGCAATTATATCGGTATGGATGATTACATTGTCATATTTAAAGATGATTTATATAGATTAGGTAAACTAAGTCAAGAAAATTTAGTGAATTGTCAATTTATAAAGAAAAGAGCATATATAGTTGGTTACCAAGGATCTAACCATCTGAACTATAAAAAAAAATCCTTAATAGACAATTCTATGATTCTGGAGGTTGAGATCTCAACATATAGGTCAGAAAACTTCTTCTCCAAGCATTTCTTGTAAAAATTTAGTGCTCACACTTTTGCTAGTATCTAAGATTCTCTAATAGGACTGCTCTAAGGAATGCATTTTATAGAAAGACAATCAGCAAGTTAAAGGACTACAATTAAAGATTTGAGAAGATAAGAGTGAGTTAAAGGAGAAATGGCAGCTATACTTGCAAAGGCAATGGTCTTATCTGTTTGATAGATGTCATTGTTATTATTATCAATATTTCTTATGTTATCTGTGTCAAGATTGCAGAAAGTGGACTTAACTTTTTCTTATTTTCTTATTCTTATTTTCATTTTTCTATTTTTAGAACATGGGGGTTAGGGTTGGTGATAATATCACAAGTCACATGGTATATGGAAGGAGGTAGAAAGTTCTAGAAGAAGTAATGTTATACAACATGTATACCATATGTTGACCTCATGTCTTACACATGGTACTTTAGGGTAGAATGCACAGTAGCTAGCATGGACCATGTGGATAGGTATATAAGGTAGACTACTTTGTAAAGAGCTCTCTATCAAGTTCTCTTATGTTAACCCTAATACAAGGTTCTTTTAC
>Ga0157359_1001208_pt1 | contig 10401 bp, 9 predicted proteins | sample AttcapACBM3_FD_111482 | JGI IMG/M metagenome (GOLD analysis project Ga0157359, IMG submission 111482) | Fungus gardens microbial communities from leaf cutter ant in Botucatu, State of São Paulo, Brazil - Atta capiguara ACBM3 | ecosystem: Host-associated > Fungi > Mycelium > Unclassified ...
ATGGAGATAGGCAGAGGGTATGATGACACAATTGGCTACACCATAGTTGTCTCAGTCAGTGTCTCATGTAGTAGGTGCTTCTACCTTGCTTCATTCTTATTGCTCCCTCATGTTATCTGACTCATATGTTACATGGACTACATGATACTCTTTCTTCTTTGTAGTATATATAGTGTAGATACTCTTATGTATCCTTATGCCTTACCAATTCTAACATCCCTTATCCTTTCTCAAGTCTTTGCCTAAGTGCAACCTAAGCTCTAGCTTAAGGTTGTAACAAATACTTTGCTTTCTTTGATAGTCATAGACTGGGTTTTCTAAGAAGATCTTAAGAACCTTCTTGTTCTGCTTTTATGTTACAAGAAATAAAATCTTAATGCTGTCCCTTATATTTCCTTCTTTTAAAGCCTTTTTAGCTTTTTCTTTTGCCATCTCTTTGTTATCTTCCCATACTACTTTTGCTTGACCTTCTCCTTTACTCTAGTATCTATTGTTAGTCTTGCTTTTTTGGCAGCTTTCTCTACATGTTGTGCTTTTGCTGGCTCTTTCAGACAAGCTAAGAACTCTTACTTTTTAGCAAACTAGTATCATATATCTTCTTGTTGGTACTTTAGAATTTCAGTCTCTATCTAAGAGAAGAAAGAAAAGTTGTAGGCTGATATGGTGATAAGGAAAAAGAAGTGAAATTTTTTATTTTTTTTATAATAAAAGAACTCAATAGAATTCCAAGTACAAACTAGTCTATCTCATATACTACAGACCATGGTCTGTGCACACATTACAGCTAAGCTACTCTAAAGTATATATACTTGCCATAAGACTAATATGTTGTTGTTATACTATATAATATCATCTGTTCCGGAACCTTCTATGATCTTCTCTTTGTCACCTGATTGTGTGACAACCATGTGACATATGTCACACTTTTGTCTAAGTCCAAAATAATAATAATAAAACAAAACTCAAAAATAAAATAAAAGAAAAAAGAAATAGAATATAATTAAGTCAATTGTTCACAATTCTGATATTACTTCTCTTTTAAGATTTCTCCTCTAGAGAAACTAACTTCCATCTTTGCCAGTTCTTCTCCACCTTCCTATCATCTCATCCAAATAACAATTTTGCTGTATACCTTTTTAGTAACTCACTTCTTCTGACTTCTTCTGTTTTTGGATTCAATTTTACCTTCCTTACTTTTTCTAACTCCTCTTGTCATCTAACTTCTGCATTCATTCTCCTCTCAAACTTGTTTACTAACTCCTTTGCATTTTTTAAATCTTTCTCCTTTTCCCATATATTATTTTTTGCAGTAAACCTCTTTCAGTACACCAAATACTTCATTATTCCTCTCACTTTTCTTTTGTTCATTATCTTTTCAACCTTCCACTCTTCTACTTTATTAACTTCTACTGGTTTTGATTTTTTTCACTCTTTGTTCCTTCACTGGTTCCCTATACTTCACTATTCTACTAACATTTACCACTGAGTAAATCCTCATAAAGGCCAGTAGCTTTAACTTCACTGCATTCTTTGACACTATCTTCTCAACCATATAAGGTCCTACATATAGTTCCATCAACTTTTTTACTGGTCTTTCTTTAAACACCAAGTCCTTCATACTCAGTATTACTCTATTCCATTTCTTCCATTCCTCTACTTCTTTTTACCCTTTATCAGCTTGTTTCTTCATTTCTTCCTATGCTTTTCTTAATGTTGCTCCCACTTTTTCTTTTACTTTTCTCATCCTTTCTGCAAACTCTGTTGCATTCCCCACCTTTCCTTTTCTTCTGATATCTATTTTCATTCTCAACTCTCTTCTATAATTTGCCATAAATGGCAATACTTTTGTTGCTGAATGAACTTTGTTGTTTATCACAAACTCTGCTAATACTAACCACTCTGACCAATCTCTCTATCTATACTCTGTAAAGAACCTCAAGTACTGTTCTATGTCAGAGTCTAAGATAGTAGACTCTAAATATTTTCTTTTCTTTTTCTTTATTTTCTATTTTGGGAACTTAGAGTAGGGTTAGAGTGATGTTATGATCATACTGTCACATATCAGTCACATCATATAACATGGTAACAGTAATGGTCACAAGTTATGAGGTTACAGAGAAGGATGTAGAAGGTTCTGGAAGGATAACATCATAATAATGTGTTTTATACATGTTGGCCTTGAAGCAAACACATGGTCTTTAGGGTAGGCTAGAAAAGTAGTAGCACAGACCATCATAGTTCAGTATAAAAGGTAGACAATTCTATACAGAGTTCTCTATTGAGTTCTCTTATAAACCCTATACAAGGTTTCTTTTCTTGACTTACTCTAAGATCTTGAAATCATAACATTCTAACTCTTGGTTCATTTGTTCCATCTGCCTATCTGTTTGTGAGTGGAACACTGTCGACAACCTTGTCTCTATTTCAAACATCTTGTTCAACTCCTTTATAAATTCTGCCACAAACTAGAGTTCTCTATCACTAATCACACTCTCTAGTAATCTGTGCAACTTCTACATATTATCTCTGAACAATCTTGCTAATTTCTCCACCAATGTTTCTTCTATAGTTGCCACAAAATAGGCTATTTTTGACAATCTATCACATACTACTAGTATCACATCTTTCTCTACTACCAATAGTAACTTGGTACTAAAGTCTACTGTTAAGGGATACACTGTATCTACATCTTTTCTAGTACTTCATTTGCCATCAACTTAACTTCTCCACTGGTACCTCTGTTCTATTCTTCATTCTCTGACATAAGTCACATTCTTCTACATATCTTCTCATATTCCTCATAACTTCTGGCCACTAGTAATTTGTAGTTACTAACTTTGTTGTCTTCTATCTTCCTCCATATTCAGCTACTAGTACATCATGGTGTAACCAAATAACTTCTGTTCTCAACTTCTCATTCTTTGGTATATACTTCTTTCCTTCTTTCAACACTAAGTCTTCTTCAATTTCCCACTCATTCTCTCTCAATGCTTTCACTCCCACTATCTTCATCTCTTCTATTATCTTTACTACTTCACCATCTTTCTCTCTTACTTTTTCTATTTTTTCTATTAACTCTGTCTCCAGTCCCTCTACTACTACAATTTCTGTCATTCTTTGTATCCACTCTTCTTTTACTAATTTCTGATTTTCATTATCATTTTTGTCCCTACCTTCAGATCTGGTTTTCTACTCAACACATTCATCTTTCCTATTCAAACTCTTGGTACATGCTTCAAAGTGAAATCAAATCTAGATCAATATAAAGCTCATCTAGCCTGTCTCCAATTGAACTTTTGTGTTATAAGACGAGAGTGTGAACAGACTTTGGCTAGGGTTAGGATTAGCCAGACATAGATAAGTAATTAATTATTAGTCTACAACAGAGGAAGAGCACATGACCTGGAAGTCATGTGATAGAAGCTGGAATAGTCTAGAGCAGTCTGGAAGGACTTAGGGTTTAGAAGGATTGAGAGGAGTCCAGATAAGAGATAGGGTTAGAGATGACATCAAGGGACAAGAGTTTCTCATGGTGTACACATGGTGTGCACATGTATAGTGGAGATTAAGAGTATGACATCAGGGCACATGTATATGGCATGGTGGCCTTGAGGTAGAAGCATGGTGGATGAGTAATAGGACATGAGGTAGAAGTATGAGCATAAGGGCTGGTAGATATTGTTATAGCATGGACTACCTTGTATTTATATAAATAGAGGAGCAATACAGCAAGGGCTCCTTGTCGAGTTATCTTGTAATCCCCACTACTAGATAGCCAACTAAGAGCTTTGCTGAAGTAAGCAAACTACGAGTGCTGTTACAGCGAGTGGTTGCTACAATATTCTGTACCTTTATGAAATATTCCAAACTTTTATGGTCTATCCAGACCTCGAATTTGAACCTAGTACCTTTTAACAAGTGTCTCCAAGCTTCTAATTCCCTGATTACTGCCAACATCTCTTTGTCATGAATTTCATAATTTTGCTCTATTTCATTCAATAATTTGGAGAGGTAAGCCACTGGTGTTATGATCTTAAATCTAAAGAGTTAGACCAAAGAATAACTTTAGATTGAGTAATCACAAGAGAACTCAATGAAGTCCTAAGTACAAACTAGTCTGTGTACACACTACAATTACCCTATCCTAAAGTATATGTGCTTTTTATAAGGTCAACATGTTATTGCTATATTGTATGACCTTATTTGTTCCAGAACCTTCTATAATCTTCTTTATGTCATATGATTATATGGCAATTGTGATAGCAGTGACATCATGCTAAAACTCTAACTCTAAGTAAAAAATAACATAAAATAGAAAAGAAATTAGAAAAGAAAAATAAAATGAGAAAATAAAATAGAGTCCATAGTTTGCAACTCTGAAAACTGGTCTCCACCTTCTATCATCACATTCCATTGATAATACTCTCCCCATTGTATAATCTAATACATTTACCTCCATTCTTATCTTCCTATCTAAGTCTGGTGCTACTAATATTGATTCCATTGTAAACCTTTTCTTCAACACTTCAAATGACTTCTCCTGCCTAATTTCCCATTCCCATTTCTATTCTCTTCTTGTCAACTCATGTAACAGCCTCACTATCTTTACAAACCCCTTTATAAACCTTCTGTAATAATTAGCCTGCCCCAAGAACTTTTGTATATTCTTGACTGATTTGGAAACTGGCCAATCCAACACTGCTTTCACTTTCACTTCCTCTATTTTTATTCTTTCTGGTCCAATCACCACTCCTAAAAAGTCCATCTATTTTACTTTCCATTTACACTTCTCTGGTTTTACATACAAATCATTTTCCTCTATCCTTCTCAATATCTCCTCTACCAGTTCATCATGTCCTTCCTTGCTTTCTGTCTCCACCATCAGATCATCAATAAAACTCTCCATCTTTCCTGTATTAATCAAGTCTTTTAGCAACTTATTTATCATGGCCTGGAACATGGCTAGTAAATTTTTTAACTCAAAAAACATGACTGTTGGCTCAAACAATCCTTCTGGGATTGTAAAGACCACTTTCCACTCATATCCTTTTTTAATTATTGTTCTAACTCCATCTTAAATCCAACTTCATGAATACCTTTTTAGTCCCAATGTTCTCAATAATTTCTAAAATTAGTAGTAATAGGTAATTGTTCTTTACCATCCACTTATTAAGATACTGATAGTTTTGTACCATTCTCTTCTTCCCATCTTTTTTTCCTACAAAGAACATTGGTTCTATTTGTGGTGACTTTGATGGTCAAATATATCTTTTTCTCATCTGCTCCTAAATAAATTCTCTTACTTCTCTGAACAAGGGATAGATTTTCTCTTTTCTAGGTATAAACCCCTCTTTCAACTCTATCATGTAGCCTCTCACTCACTTTTTTCCCAAACACCTTGATCCACTTGTAAAATTGTTCTGGTACTAACTTCTTTGCTTCTTTCTCCAATCTTGCTGTCTCTTCTTTCTCATTCCAAATTTTCTACTCTTCTACTACTTTCTTCACATCTGTTGTCTTGCTTTCTTTTTATTTCTTCTTCTTTTCTTTCTTTACTTTTACTTTTACTTTTTTCTTTTCTTCTTCTTTTTGCTTTTATTACTCTGGTTTTCCTTGCTTTGATCTCCACTACTTCTCACATTCTTCTGGATACCTTGTCATCTTCACTTCCACTGTTTTCCAATTGATCTCAGGATTGTGGTGAGTTAACCATAGCATTCCCAATTTTATACTCTACTTCTGCCTCTAATAACATCAATCTTCATTCTCTCCCTATGCCTCTAATAACAAATATTAACCTCTACTGTATACTCAATAGATCCCTCCTTATTGAAGGAACCATTCATATTTCTTACATAAATAGGCCTCTTAATTATTTTCAATTTAAACCACTACTTTTTTACAAACTCTGAACTCATCACCAATCTAGTTGCTTTACTATCCAACAATGCTTCTACTGTAATTTTTTTCTGTGTATCTATTCTTTCCAGACCAATCTTCACTATTACTTTCCTTAATGCTTTTTCTTCTTCTATTTTTCTTATGTCTTCTGATTTCTTCTTCTCTTAAAATAGTCTTTTCATCTTTCTCAGGTTTCTCTCAATCCAGAATACCAGCTTGTATTACTCTATTAGCTAGTACATAGAATTTGTTATAAGAGCCTAGTTGAGGACTACAAGACTCTCCTTCTCGTTTAAATTGTTCAAAGTATTCATATTGTCCCCATATTCAATTCTTTTTCCTTGGCCTATTATTTCCTGATTTCTACAATTTCTCACTCAGTGGCCAAGTTCTCTGCAGCTATAATAGTTTCTCTCTCTATTCAAAACTATCATATAAGAATCCCTTTTCATTTTCCCTCCTCTCTCTCCTTGTCTTTGCAGGGGGTTCTGGACCACCACTGTATTTATCCTTTCTATCTCTTTTATTAGAACTGATCCTACTGATGCTTTCTGCTGAGGAGTTTTCTGCCTTTTCTACCAGACCTGGAGAGGAGATAGATGTAGTCTCAATCCTTTTTGGTTGTTGACTACTTCAGCCTACTATTTCTGTCTCTTCTTCTCTTCTTCTCTTTTTCCTTTTGACTTTCTCTCCAATATCTATCTAAGTTAGTAGCTTGTTCATACCACTGTTTAATACTAGCTAGATGTCAGAAATGAAAATGATGAATTTTTATTTTATTTTATTTTTATTTTTATTTTCTTTTGAATTATTTTACATTTTCTATTTTTAGAACTCTAGGGTTAGGGTTGAAGTGATGATTGGTCACACTGTCATATCAGTCACATCTGATGGTGGTCACAACAATGATCATAGGATGCAGAGAAAAAAAGTAAAAGGTTTTAGAAGAAGTGACATCATACAGCATAAACTCTAGATATTGATCTTATGTTTAACACATGGTCATTTAGGGTAGGGTGCACAGTAGTTAGCATGGACTATTCAGATAGGTATATAAGATAGTCTACTTTGTATAGAGCTCTCTTGTTATGACTCAAGCCCTTAGTGTAGAATAGAAGAAGAACCTTGTATAAAGTTATACCAGAGAACTCGATAGAGAGTTTTTTACAGGATTGTCTACTTTATATATCAAAGGCCCCTGGTCTGTGCTAAGCCCTCCTAGCCTACCCTAAACTGCCATGTATGCATCTCAAGGCTAATTATAAGTTGCATATATTGTTCAACGTTTATTCTTTTCCACCTTCTTCTTGTGTTTGCATGGCTAACCCTAACCCTAAGTTCTAAAATAGGGAGGAGGAAAATAAGTTGAAACAAAAAGAAAATAAAAATAAAAATGAGAAGGAAACATAAAAGAGACTAAGTCCACTTTTCTTGATCTTGACATCTCTATTGAGTTCTCTTGTGTTTTACTCTAATAGAAGAGTTTTGTTCTTTTGTCCAACTCTAAGGATTAAAGATCATAACACTAGAGGCCTTTCTACCTCTATCAACTTCCTTATTATCACTTTATTCATCTCTCTTTTGAATTCTTCTACCAATGCTCTTCCTTTGTATCCACTTTTTCTTACTACTCTTTTAAATTCTTGTATAAATTTTTACATAGTCTTTCCTCCTTGTTATATCCTCTTGAGTTCTGCTATCTTAACCAATTCTTCATTTTATTCTTTAAATTATTTCCTTAGTTCTAACAAAAATTCTCTTGCTAATCCAAATTCTACTTCTCCTGATTTAAAATCTTCCAATAAATTCTCTTTTCATATATCTGCTGATTCTCCCTGTACATAAGACAATATCCATTGGATTTGTTTCTCTACTAATGCTTCTCTTGTTTTCATTCTCAAATATAGCTTGTATACTATAATAAACCTCATAACTCTACTTGCTTCTCTGTTAAACACTGGTAGCTTAGCTATCTATATGTTGGATCCCATGTTAGACCCTTTTCATTGCTTTCTCTGCTATTGCTGCTACTTCTGTTTCTGCTAGTAATGCCTAGATCTGCATCTACATTACTGCTAACTGCCCTTGCTACTGTCTCATGATTTGGTACAAGTTATGTTGACTTATAATAGTGTTATTGTTGTTGTTGTTGTGTGAGAGAGAAGAATCAATAGGTGATAGTGGTGCTAGAGGTGAGGATGTGTAAAGTGGTAGTCAAGAGGAGCTGGTGCTAGTCTTACTCTCAGACTCATATTCTAAACTTGAAGCAATCTCTATAAGTACTAGTAGGCCCTCTTCTTGTTCTATCTTGCACTATCTATTGACTACTTAATCTACTGACTACTGTCTTAATGAAAAAGTAATTGATTTTGGTCTAAAAAGACTATTCTACTCTAGATAAGGTCTTAAAAATGCCTGTCATTCTCTTATGTGTACTAATCACAAGAGGACTAACAGCATAGAGCTAATAATGGAAGAATGTAAAGAACATGTTCACACAAGGTTGTTATATCTATTAAGTACCAGTGGGCTTTAATGCAAAATAAATAGTCAAGCTTCCCCTATCTGACTAGTATATCTCTTATGCTTAAGTCTGGCAACTCTTCTTGACTAAAGACAGTATTGCTTTCAATTGAGGATAATGAGAGAATAAGAGATTAGAGAAAGCTCAGTGTTGAGCAGTCTCAGGAAAGAGTATCAAGTTCTAATGTTATAACTTAAGCCTTTGAATAAAGATGAAAGACTACTTTTGTATTGAGTAATACAAAAGAACTTAACAGAGTTCCAAGTACAAGCTAGTCTACCTTATATATATTACAGATCATGGTCTGTGTGCACACTACAACTAACCTACCCTAAAGTCCATGTACTTGCCATAAGACTAACATATTATTGCTATACTATATAATATCACTTGTTCCAGAACCTTCTATGACCCTTCTCTATATCATCTGATTGTGTGACTGTGACTGTGACATATTTCATGCATAAGTCACAAAGCATGACGAAGATGTGACACCTGTCACACTTTTGTCTAAGTTCAAAATAATAAAAAAAGAAAAAAACTCTAAAATAAAATAAAATAAAAGAGAAATATAATATAATTAAGTCCATCATTCACAATTCTGATAGTACAATCACATGTCCTCTGGGTAAACTCAATAGAATTTCAAACACTTAGTTCTAAGAAATACTATTATATACCAAAGTTCAACTTTAAAAAGCTTACTTCTTTCCAGACTTGGTCTTTCATAATGGAGTTCTTCTTCTTTCCAAACCTCTTTCAGTGTTTTACTACTGAAACATCCACTTGAGACTGTACTATGAGATATCCAAGTTCTTCTTTTATAATACTTGTATTTAAGGACTGGTAAATATATTATAATCTTCAGTCTAGTAATTAAACATTATTAACACTAAACTCCAGTATTACAGTGACACACTTATCTTATCAGACCTCATTCTCTAAAACTCTGTTTATCTTTCTAAAGTTGTGATCCTACAGCAAACAGATAGCACAGCATATAAGCTGAAGCTAAGGTCATTTACAAAGTTTGTAACTCCTTACTCTTTGTACAAGTTTCCATACTTTAGAACTCCAACATCATCCTACAGACTTTTGCTTCCAAGTGTGAACTGTGCTTGACAGGTTGCTAGAACCCCTTATTTATGAATTATTAGAGTAAAGAAGCAGAAGTATAGAAGCTTTAAACTCTGGCAACATTAACCATATGTTAAATATAGTTCTTGTTTGAAGTGAAAGTCTGAAAATGTTATACAGTATCAGGATATGAATTATATCTGGAAAAAGAAGTGATCTGCAGAAAAACTATAGATGAGGTCAGATAAAGTATGGAAACTTTATCTGTGATGAGGAAATGTAGATCTGAAATAATCTCAGCTTTAGCTGGTATACTGCAGTGGTTATAAGAAAAAGAACTAAAGAGAAGTAAAACATAAGACAAGTCAAGAAGTCAGGCATAAAAATTTAAGAGAAATACTAAATTTAGTTGATTTTCAAGCTAAGAAATACAAAATATCTGTTAGGATGACTAAATTAAGTCTGTATTATTTAGTAGAGCTCATAATCTCTAGAGAATCTTAAGTTATATTGTTTGCAGCTACTAAGTATATAACTTACCTCTAGGAAATTTTAAGAGAACAGGATGAAGGTCTCTAGAAATAACAACTATTCTAAATATCAAAAGAGTCCATACCAGTCAAGTAGAATATCAGACAGAATATTTGCTGACTTAACTACAAAATAATAGTGTTAGGTAGTTAGAAACCCTATATTAGGTGTGGTTCACACTGGGGGTGAAAGTCCACAAGATAGACTCAGAGATTGTGGACTTGTAGAATGACCTTTGTTATAACTCAAAACCCTTAGAGTTGGATTATGAGATAACCTTGTATTGGGTAACACAAGAGAACTTGATAGAAAGCTCTTTACAAAGTAGTCTACCTTATATACCTATCCACATGGTCCATGCTAGCTAC
>Ga0157359_1001209_pt1 | contig 10401 bp, 5 predicted proteins | sample AttcapACBM3_FD_111482 | JGI IMG/M metagenome (GOLD analysis project Ga0157359, IMG submission 111482) | Fungus gardens microbial communities from leaf cutter ant in Botucatu, State of São Paulo, Brazil - Atta capiguara ACBM3 | ecosystem: Host-associated > Fungi > Mycelium > Unclassified ...
CCTGATCGTGGAAGTAGGCAACAGCCAGGTCCACGTCGAGGCGCTCTATCCGGAAGTCGATTTCACCTGGCTCGACTTCGAACGTGGCGGCCATGGCGTCTTCCTGCTCGCCGCCGCCCAGTGTCGCGAGCACCAGGCGCTGTTCCGCAGCCGTCTGCTTCCCTGATCATCCGTGGTCGCCGCGGCGGCCGCCTTTCGTTACCGAGGTCTACCCGTGTTTACCGAACTCGCTTTGCACGAGCGCCTGCTCAAGGCCCTCGACACCCTGGGCTTCAAGACGCCCACCCCGGTCCAGGCCGCTGCCGTGGGCCCGGCCCTGGAAGGCCACGACCTGCGCGTCACCGCCCGTACCGGCAGCGGCAAGACCGCTGCCTTCCTGCTGCCGCTGCTGGATCGCCTGCTCAAGGACCCCAAGCCCCGCTCCGCCGCCCGCGCCCTGATCCTGCTGCCGACCCGCGAGCTGGCCCAGCAGACCGCCAAGGAAATCGAACGCTTCGGCCAGTTCACCTTCCTCAAGGCCGGCCTGGTGATCGGCGGCGAGGACTTCCGCGTCCAGGCCGCCGGCCTGCGCAAGAATCCGGAGATCCTGGTGGCCACGCCGGGGCGCCTGCTGGAGCAGCGCAACGCCGGCAACGTCGACCTGAAGGATATCGAGCTGCTGGTGCTCGACGAGGCCGACCGCATGCTCGACATGGGCTTCGCCGAGGACGTGCTGCAGATCGCCGCGAGCTGCGAGCGTGAAGGTCGCCAGACCCTGCTGTTCTCCGCTACCAGTGGCGGCAACAGCCTGCGCCAGGTGGTCGAGCAGGTGCTGCGCGAGCCGCAGAATCTCATGCTGGACCGCACCGGCGAGCTGAACGAAGCCGTGGTGCAGCAGGTGATCCTGGCCGACGAGCCGCCGCACAAGGAGCGCCTGCTGCAGTGGCTGCTGGCCAACGAGACCTATCGCAAGGCCATCGTCTTCACCAATACCAAGGTACAGGCCGATCGCCTCACCGGGCGCCTGGTGGCCGAGGGACTCAAGGTCTTCGTGCTGCACGGCGACAAGGACACCAAGGACCGCAAGCTGGCCATCGAGCGGCTGCAGAGCGGCGCGGTCAAGGTGCTGATCGCCACCGACGTGGCGGCGCGCGGCCTGGACGTCGACGGCCTGGACCTGGTGATCAACTACGACCTGCCGCGCAGTGGCGACGAATACGTCCATCGCATCGGCCGTACCGGTCGGGCGGGCGAGGCGGGCCTGGCGATTTCCTTCGTCACCCATGGTGACTGGAACCTGATGTCCAGCATCGAGCGCTATCTCAAGCTGAGATTCGAGCGCCGTCACCTGCCGGGGCTCAAGGCCAGCTACAGCGGCCCGAAGAAGCTCAAGGCCTCGGGCAAGGCTGCCGGCGTGAAGAAGAAAAAGACCGAGGGCAAGAAGGACGGCAAGGCCAAACCCAAGGCGAAGGCCAAGCCGGAGCGCCGCCCCGGCGCCCTGGTGCCGACCTCCGCCGATGGCTTCGCGCCGCCGCGCAAGCGCACGACGGAGTGATGGCCGCTAACGGTCAATGCTTGGCCGTACCATCGAACAGCTGGAATACCGGCGCGCGCCGCGCCGGGCGTTGCAGGTCCGGTTGCTGTACCAGCAGCCAGGCCTGCAGCTCCGGCTCGGCCATGGGCTTGCCGATCCAGAAGCCCTGACCTTCGTCGCAGCCCATGGCCAGCAGGCTGGCCAGGGCCTCGGCGGTCTCGATGCCCTCTGCGGTGATGCGAAAGCCCAGGTGGTGGGCCAGCTCGATCAGCGAGCTGACGATGAGTCTGTTCTTGTCGCAGTGGGGCAATTCGCGGACGAAGCTGCCGTCGATCTTGATGGTATCGGCCGGTAGTCCGCGCAGATGCGAGAGGTTGTTGTAGCCGGTGCCGAAGTCGTCGATGGCGATGCCGATGCCCAGGCCGCGCAGGGTGGCGAGCTGGCGATGGATGAGGTTGTCGTCGCCCAGCAGGGCGTTCTCGGTGACCTCCAGCTCCAGCCGCCGCGGACTGACCGGATAGCGTTGCAGCAGGGCCAAGGCCTGGTCGGCGAAATCCGGATCGTTGAGGTCATGGGCGGAAATGTTGATCGCCATGCCCAGGATGCGGCCTTCGCGCTGCCAGCCATAGGCCTGGGTGATGGCGTTGCGCAGCACCCAGCCACTCAGGGCGGTGATCAGCGCGGTCTTCTCCGCCAGGGGAATGAACTCCGCCGGGCTGATGGGGCCCAGGTGCGGATGCTGCCAGCGCAGCAGCGCCTCGACGCTGTGGCAGCGGCCGGTGGCCAGGTCGATGCGCGGCTGATAGACCAGGCTGAGCTGGTCAGCGGCGCGCAGGGCCTGGGGCAGGGCGCTGAGCAGGGCGAAGGCGCGGCGATAGGCGGCGTCGTGCTGCGGATCGAAGTGGCGGCAGCCGCGCATCTCGGCGCGGGCGTCGTCGGCGGTGGCGATCAGGGCGCGCAGCCAGTCGGTCGGATGGTCATCGGTCAGGGACATCACCCCCAGCCCAAGGCGGGTCTGGATCGGAATGCCGTTGTAGTCGATCACCCCGGTCAGCTGGTGCTGCAGATTCTCCAGCAGATCCTGCTGGAAGGCCTCGTGGGTGTTGTGCAACAGGAAGCCGAAGCGGGCGACACCCAGGCGATACAGCGGCTGGCCGCTGGGCAAGAGGCGGCGCAGGTGCTGCTTGATGGCCCGTTCCAAGCCGTCGAGATGGGCCTGGCCCATGGCCTTGACGAAGTCGTTCAGATAGCTCTGGGCGAACAGATCCGCCGCCACCGCGACTACCTGGTGACCCTCGCGGGTCAGGGCTTCGGCGTCCTGGATGAAGCGCTGCCCGTTGGGCGACTGGGTGACCGGGTCCCAGTAGGCACCCGTGCGCAGCAATTCGATGTGCTGGGCGGCCAGGTCGGCCAGTTGCTGCAGGATCAGCAGTCGCTCGACGGGCAGGGCGGCGCGGGGCTGGGGCGCGAACAGGCACAGGCTACCCAGCATCAGGCCCTCGGCAGTGCGGATCGGGGCGCCGAGGTAGAAGCGGATGTTGGGCACGCCGGTCACCACGGGCAGGGCGGCGAAACGCTCGTCCAGGCGGGTGTCCTCCACCTGTAGCGGTAGGGCGCAGTCTTGCAGATGGGTGCAGAAGGCTTCCGTGCGCGGCACGGAAAAGGGGCCGCAACCGACCGTCGCCCGGCAATGCACCTCTTGGCCGTCGAGGAAGCAGATCATGGCGTAGGGGGTGTCGAACAGCTTGGCAGCCAGTTCGGTGAGGTCCTGGAAGGCGCGGTCCGCCGGACGGTCGATCAGCGCAAGGTCGCGCAACAGGGCGAGACGCTGGCGTTCGTTGGCTGCAGTGATTGGCGCAGGCTCCATGGCGTCGTCCCGATACGCGGTAATAGCAGATTGCTACTTAGAACGTGATCGGGTCGAGAGTTCCGTTATGCCGAGGGGCACGGCAGAAGGTTTGCCTGCACCCCTCAGGCCGCGAAGTAAAAGACGGCGAACAACTGGGCGGGGTCGGTCCAGACGCGCCGCTGTCTAAATCCGGCGTCTTCGGCCAGTGCCCGGAAGCCCTCCAGGCTGTACTTGTAGGAGTTTTCGGTATGCAGCCGCTCGCCGGTGCGGAAGGTGAAGCGCCGGTCCTCCAGACGCACGGTCTGGTCGCGGGTGCTGACCAGGTGCATCTCGATGCGCGAGGTGGTGGGATCGAAGAAGGCCAGGTGGCGGAAGCGACTCGGGTCCAGGTCGGTGTCGAGTTCACGGCGGATGCGTTCGAGCAGATTGAGGTTGAACTGGGCGGTGACCCCGGCGGCATCGTTGTAGGCGGCGTCCAGGCGCGCCGGCTCCTTGAGCAGATCCACGCCGATCAGCAGGCCGCCGGTCGCCGGCAGCATCCGGTGCAGGTTGCGCAGGAAGACCGACGCCTCCTCGGGCGTGAAGTTGCCAATGCTGGAACCCGGAAAGAAGGCGATGGGGCGCAGGCCGTCGAGGCTGTCGGGCAGCGTCATGGGCCGGCTGAAATCGGCGCAGGCGGCGCTCACGTCGAGCCAGGGATAGTCCGCGGCCAGGCGCTGGGTGCTGGCGAGCAGGAAGTCGCGGGAGATGTCGATGCCCAGGTAACCCGCCGGGCGCATGGCCTCCAGCAGCAGCCGCACCTTGCGACTGGCGCCGCTGCCCAGTTCCACCAGGGCGGCGTCGCGTCCCGCCAGGCGGGCGATCTCGCCACTGGCGGCGGTGAGGATGGCCTCCTCGGTGCGCGTGGGGTAGTACTCGGGCTGGCGGGTGATGGCTTCGAACAGCTCCGAGCCGCGTTGATCGTAGAAGTACTTGGGTGGCAGCGCCTTCTGCGGCAGGGCGAAGCCGTGGAGCACGTCGTCCCGTAGCGAGCTGTCGGCGACGTCCACCGGTTGCTGATCGAAGAAGCGCACGGCAAGGGCCATGGTTCAGACCTCTCTGGCCAGGCGCAGACCGGCGAACTGCCAGCGCATGGTGGGATAGAAGAAGTTGCGGTAGGAGGGGCGCACGTGGTCCTGGGGCGTGGCGCAGCAGCCACCGCGCAACACCATCTGGCCGGACATAAACTTGCCGTTGTACTCGCCCAGGCTGCCCGGCAGCGGCTTGAAGCCGGGGTAGGGGCGGAAGGCGCTACCGGTCCACTCCCAGACGTCGCCGAACAGCTGGCGCATGCCCTGGCCCGCGCTGGCGACTGGCTGCAGGTGATCCTGGTCGACGAAGTTGCCCTGGATCGGCTGGCGCGCCGCCACGGTTTCCCATTCCGCCTCGGTGGGCAGCCGGGCGCCGGCCCAGCTGGCGTAGGCATCGGCTTCGTAGAAGCTCAGGTGGCAGACCGGCGCGGTCGGATCCACCGGGGTCAGACCGCCCAGGGTGAAGTGGTGCCAGACGCCATCGAGCTTCTGCCAATACAGCGGCGCCTGCCAGCCGAGGGTGCGGATGGCCGCGGCGCCGTCGGACAGCCAGAGATCGCTGCGGCCGTAGCCGTTGTCCTCGATGAAGGCCAGGTATTCGCCATTGGTGATCAGCCGATCGGCAAGCTGGAAGTCGTCGACGAACTGCCGGTGCACCGGCGTCTCGCAATCGAAGGCGAAGCCATCGCCACCGTGGCCGACATGGCGGACGCCGCCCGGATGCGCTTCCCAACCCAGAGGCGCCACCGGGGCTGCGTTGCCCTTGGCCAGGTCGGCCCGATAGACCGGGAACAGCGGGTTCTGCGCCAGGATGTGCTTGATGTCCATCAGCAGCAATTCCTGGTGCTGCTGCTCGTGGTGCAGCCCCAGCTCCAGCCGCCGCGCGATCTCGGCGGCGTGTTCGGCCGGCGGGGCGGCGAGCAATTCGCCCATGGCCTCGTCCACCGCCGCGCGGAAGCGATAGACGTCCTCCACCCCCGGCCGCGACAGGTGCCCGCGCGCGGTACGGGGGAAGGGCTTGCCATGGGTTTCGTAGTAGGAATTGAACAGGTAGTCGTAGGCCGGATTGGGCGTTTGGTAGCCCTGGAGGAAGGGCTTCAAGAGAAAGGCTTCGAAGAACCAGGTGACATGGGCCAGGTGCCATTTCGGCGGGCTGACGTCGGGCATGCTCTGGATGACGTAGTCCTCGATGGCCAGGGGCGCGCAAAGCGCCTCGCTGGCAGCCCGGACCCGGCGATAGCGGTCGAGCAGGGTAGCGGGGGCGGAACTCGCTGCGGGCAGTTCGCGGGCGAGAGGATTCATATGGAGCTCCCTGGTCGGCGTTTCGATCGTCTGGAAACCGACCGGAAGGCATAAGCAAAGTTCGGGAAGTTATGACGGGCGGTCTCGCTTGGGTGTTCCTACCGCCAGGCGTTCCATCAGGCCCTTGTCGCCGAGGCCATACGCGACCTCAAGAGAAGGGTTGACGTCAGAGGCCTGCGCTGGCGACGCTTGGGTTTTCGGCCAGGGAAAGTCTTGCAAGATGAAACCGACGTTGCTGATGGCCCCACAATTGCCCCAGGGGCTGGTCACCCAGCTCGAAGCCCACTATCAGGTGCTCGGCCCCTTTCCCTCCGCCACGCCGGAGGCCCTGCCTGCGGGTGCCGAGCAGGCCGTGGCACTGCTGACCATCGGCGGCCTGCCGACCCGCGCCGCGTTGCTGGATGCCTTACCAGCGTTACGCCTAGTGGCCTGCTATGGCACCGGCTACGAAGGGGTGGAACTGGATGCCTGTCGCGCCCGTGGTATCGCCGTGACCACCGCCGGGGATGCCAATGCCACCGCCGTGGCCGAATTCGCCTTCGGCCTGATCCTGGCCAGCGCCCGGCGTCTGCTGCAGGGCGATGCCTTCGTCCGCAGCGGTCGCTGGCAAGGCAATGCCGTCGAGCGCATGCCCCAGGTGCCCGGCCTGGCTGGCCGCCGCCTGGGGATCTATGGCCTGGGCGAGATCGGCCGGCGCATCGCCCGCCGCGGCGAGGCCTTCGACATGGAGGTCGGCTACTTCAATCGCTCGCCTCGTTCCGACCTGGACTACGCTTACCACGGCAGCCTGCTGGAACTGGCGCGCTGGAGCGACGTGCTGGTGGTAGCAGTGCGCGCCAGCGCCGAGACCGTTGGGGCCGTGAATGCCGAGGTCCTGGCCGCGCTCGGCGCCGCGGGCCATCTGGTCAACATCTCCCGTGGCAGCGTGGTCGACGAAGACGCCCTGGCCGACGCCCTGGAGCAGGGCGTGATCGCTGGCGCGGCGCTGGATGTCTTCGCCCGCGAACCCGAGGTGCCCGAGCGCCTGCGCCAGCAGCCCAACCTGGTGCTCAGCCCCCATGTGGCGGCCAACGCCGCCTCGGCCCAGACCGCCCAGCAGCAGGTGATGCTGGCCAATATCGCGGCCATGCTCGAGGGCGGTGAGCTGCGCAATCGCATCGCCTGAGCCGCCACCGGTCGGCCTGGGTTGAGACGGCGCGGGGCCGCTCCCATAGTGGAGCCATGACCCTATCCACGCCTGCTGCCAGTGTCCTGGCGGACTTCCATGAGGCGCCCCGCAGCTGGTTCGCGGGGCGCTTTCCTGCGCCGACCGCGGCGCAGCGCCAGGCCTGGCCGGCCATTCGCGTCGGCGCGTCGGTGCTGGTGGCGGCACCTACCGGCTCGGGTAAGACCCTGACCGCCTTCTTCGCCGTGCTCGACGGCCTGGTGCAGGAGGCGCTGCGCGACGGCGGCCTGCCCGAGGCCTGTCTCTGGCTCTATGTGTCGCCGCTCAAGGCCCTGTCCAACGACATCCGCCTCAATCTCGAAGAGCCGCTGGCGGGGATCGCCACGGCGCTGGAGGCCCAGGGGCTGCCGCCGCTGCAATTGCGTACCGCGGTGCGCACCGGCGATACCCCGCAGAAGGAGCGGGCGGCCATGCGCCGGCGACCACCACACCTGCTGGTCACCACGCCGGAATCCCTCTACGTACTGCTCGGCTCGGATTCCGGGCGGCGGATGCTGGCCAGCGTGCGCGGCGTCATCGTCGACGAGATCCACGCCATCGCCGACGGCAAGCGGGGTAGTCATCTCACCCTCAGCCTGGCGCGCCTGGAAGCCCTCACCGGGCGTCCGCTGCAGCGTATCGGCCTGTCCGCTACCCAGAAGCCTTTGGCCGCGGTGGCCGCCTTCTTGGTCGGGCGCGATGCCCAGGGACAGCCCAGACCCTGTACGGTGATCGACATCGGCCACCAGCGCGCCCGCGACCTGGCCCTGGAGGTGCCACCCATTCCCCTGGAGGCGATGCTGTCCACCCAGGCCTGGGAACTGGTCTACGACCGCCTCGCCGAATTGGCCGAGGCACACCGCACCACCCTGGTGTTCGTCAATACCCGGCGCCTGGCCGAGCGCATGGCACGGCAGCTGTCGGATCGCCTCGGCCATGATCAGGTCGCCGCCCACCACGGCAGTCTGGCCAAGGAACAGCGGCTGGACGCCGAGCAGCGTCTCAAGCGCGGTGAATTGCGGCTGCTACTGGCGACCGCCTCCCTGGAGCTGGGCATCGACATCGGCGATGTCGACCTGGTCTGCCAGATCGGCTCGCCGGGCTCCATCGCCGCTTTCCTCCAGCGCGTCGGCCGCGCCAACCACCAGGTCGGTGGCCTGCCCAAGGGGCGGCTGTTCCCCACCTCGCGGGACGACCTGGTGGAGTGCGTGGCGCTGCTCGACTGCGTGCGCCGCGGCGAGCTGGACAGCCTGCGCATCCCCCGGGCGCCGCTGGACGTCCTGGCGCAGCAACTGGTGGCCGAGGTGGCCTGCCAGGAGTGGTCCGAGCCCGGCCTGCTGGCCGTGTTGCGCCAGGCCGAGCCCTATGCCGAGCTCAGCGAGGCGGACTTTACCGCCGTGGTGGCGATGCTCAGCCAGGGCTACACGGATCGTCGCGGTCCGCGCGCGGCCTATGTGCACCGCGATGCGGTCAACGGCCTGCTGCGCGGTCGCCGCGGCGGCAAGGCCACGGCGGTGATGAGCGGTGGCACCATCCCGGAGAGCGGCGATTTCAGCGTGCTGCTGGAACCCCAGGGGCTCACGGTGGGCAGCGTCAACGAGGATTTCGCCTTCGAAAGCCTGGTGGGCGACGTCTTCCAGCTCGGCAACACCGCCTATCGCATCCTCAAGATCGAAGGCAGCAAGGTGCGGGTGGAGGACGCCAAGGGCCAGCCGCCCAACATTCCCTTCTGGCACGGCGAGGCGCCGGGGCGCAGTGACGAACTCTCGGCCGGCCTGGCGCGGCTGCGCGCGGAACTCGAACCCCTGCTGCCCGCGAAAGACGAGAGGCCAGAACCCGCCATCGCCCGCATCCGCGCGGCCTACGAACTGGAGGAGGGCGCCGCCCGCCAACTGGTGGACTACCTGGGGCGCACTCGCCAGGTCCTGGGCGCCCTGCCGACCCAGCAGACGCTGATCATGGAGCGCTTCTTCGACCAGGCCGGTGGCATGCAGCTGATCATCCACGCGCCCTTCGGCAGCCGCATCAACCGCACCTGGGGCCTGGCCCTGCGCAAGAGATTCTGTCGCCACTTCAATGTGGAGTTGCAGGCGGCGGCCACCGAGAACGCCCTGATCCTGTCGCTGGCCACCAGCCATAGCTTCGTGCTCGACGAGGTCTGGCGCTACCTGCACCCGGCTACCGCGGAGCAGGTCCTCATCCAGGCCCTGCTGGATGCGCCCCTGTTCGCCGTGCGCTGGCGCTGGAACGCCACCACGGCCCTGGCCCTGCCGCGCTTCAGCGGCGGGCGCAAGGTCGCCACCCAGGTGCAGCGCATGCGCAGCGAAGACCTCCTGGCCACGGTATTTCCCGACCAGGTCGCCTGCCTGGAAAATCTCGCTGGCGAACGCCAGGTGCCGGATCACCCCCTGGTGCGCCAGACCCTCGACGACTGCCTGCACGAATCCCTCGACAGCAGGGGTTGGCTGGCCCTGCTCGAACGTATCACCCAAGGCCAGCTGATCCTGCTGACCCGCGATCTGCCCGGGCCTTCGCCGCTGGCCGCCGAGGTGCTCACCGCCAAGCCCTACGCCTACCTGGACGATGCCCCGGTCGAAGAGCGCCGCACCCTGGCGGTACAGAATCGCCGCTTCGGCGGCGCCGATCCCGATGACCTCGGCGCCCTGGACCCGGTCGCCATCGCCCTGGTGCGCGCCGAAGCCTGGCCACGGCTGGAGACGGCCGATGACCTGCACGAGGCCCTGCTGGGCGTGGGTTTCCTCACCGCGGACGAAGTGGCGCCGCACCAGGCCCAGGCCAGGCAACTGGCCAAGGCCGGTCGCGCCGGGCGTTTGAGCCACGCCGGGACCGAGCTCTGGATCGCCGCGGAACGCCTATCACTGTTCCAACGCCTCTTTCCCGAAGCCCGGCTGGAACCCGCGCTCACCCCGCCGCCCGGTTTCGCGGCGCCGCCCGATGCCGAGGCGGCCCTGGTCGAGCTGCTGCGCGCCCGGCTGACCGCGCTCGGCCCAGTGGCGCAGGATGAGGTGGCCGCCAGCCTGGGCCTGCCGCCCGCGCGCCTCACCCCGGCGCTGCTGACCCTGCAAGGCGAGGGCTATGTCCTGCAGGGCCACTTCACGCCAGCAGGCACGGCGGTGGAATGGTGCGAGCGCCATCTGCTGGCCCGCATCCATCGCTACACCCTGGGCCGGTTGCGCCAGGCCATCGAGCCGGTGGCCCTGGCTGACTACGTTCGCTTCCTGCTGGAGCATCAGCACCTGACCGGTCCGGCGATCCTCCGGGCGGGGGAGGGCCTGGAGCAGGTGGTCGGCCAGCTGGAAGGCTTCGAGGTGGCGGCTGCCGGCTGGGAAAGCGAGATCCTGCCCAGCCGCCTGCCCGATTACCTGTTCACCGGACTCGACGACCTCTGCCGCGCCGGTCGCGCCGTCTGGCTGCGCCTGCCCACGCCGGGGCGCGGTGGCGC
>Ga0157359_1001212_pt1 | contig 10385 bp, 9 predicted proteins | sample AttcapACBM3_FD_111482 | JGI IMG/M metagenome (GOLD analysis project Ga0157359, IMG submission 111482) | Fungus gardens microbial communities from leaf cutter ant in Botucatu, State of São Paulo, Brazil - Atta capiguara ACBM3 | ecosystem: Host-associated > Fungi > Mycelium > Unclassified ...
GTATTGATCTTAATCATCATTGTCATTATTATTGAACTTCTGAATCACTCCTAAACCTCTGAGAGTGCACCCAAGGTTCAGATATCACAAATAAGTGAGTAGTTCATTTTGTGATACTAAGAAAATAGGAGAGAGATTCCTAAAAGTAACAGCTATTTTATATAATAACAGATCCATTCTAATGTATCAGAATTCCAATTACATAAGCAAGAAATGATGATACTTAAGTAATCAGAAACAGTTTAAAATAGAGAAACTAAGAGAGAAGAGAGCTAGAGTACTTAGTAGATACTTTGAGAGTATGGAAAATTGAATAATAAGATGAGTGTAGATGTGAGAATAGATTCCAGAACACAGATCAGCCAAATAATGTGGAAACCTTTGAGAAACATCATCTTATTCTCTTTGGTTTTCCTAAAGATAAACTCTACATAACCTTGTGAACTTGACTTAGTCACTCTAAAAAGAATTATGATATAAACCCTTCTTTATATTGAATATGACACTTATCATTGGACCAACCAAGAAATTGGTAGTGGCATATACAGTTGGAGATAAGGTATTAATAGATTAAGAAGCTTATAAGAACATGAGCATAAAAATAGGAATATTGTTACAATCAATAATATCTCATGTTTTACAGATATATCTAACATACTTTCAACATATATAGGGTTCATTTTATTTCATTTTATGCTTTATTACTATAACTTGTGTTCTTCTTATGTAGTATCAGTCAGTATCTCATATAGTAATATATCATAGTAGAAACAATTTTATGTTTTTACACTTTATCAATTGATCATCTCCTCTACTCTTACTCAAGTCTTTACCTAAGTTGCAACCTGAGCCAAGCTTAGGATCATAATAATAACCAAGGTCTACTTAAAAGATTAAGCAATAATCTTCCTACTGATAAGTTTTACAGTCCTCTGAATAATATATTTGAGATTCTATCCTACTTTTCTTAAATACATTGACTTTGATTTAGCTAAATAGACTTAGCCAAAAGTTGAAAGTATTTTTTTTGAATCAGCAATTTATTACACAGGACATGGTATTAGACTATGGTAATTATAAATATAACTACTTAGATAAGGACAAAAATTAAAAAAGTAAAAGAAAAGAAAAGAAAATAGAAAAATTAATGACTATCAAGCTTGCTAGCTAAGTAATACCCTCATGAAAGCAGAAAGCTCCAGAATTAAACTCTAAGAAACTGAGAATGTCCTTCAGGGATTTTCTCTTTAGATTTCAAGACTTTTTATACTGTGAGCACTTGTAAAGAATATGCCTCCTTATTTTGATGATATATTCTCTACATAAACAAGCCATAGATTCTTTGGGAAAAAACCTAAGCCTATATTTGCCAATTAGTGCATGGCTAGTGACTAGTCTAGTAATGTGAGCACATAACAAATTTGATGGTCCAAAGTGTTTAAGCCATGTGCCATCTTTAGTATAAGTTGGCCAGATAGGTTGGTTGTCATTGTTATTGAGGTTGAGTAAATTCCTTTCTTTGTATTCTAAGGCTTGGAAATATATTTGCCATTTGCAGATAATAGAGTTATAATCTTCTTTTCTACTGAACTCCCATGATGATTTGTTTGGAAATACTGGATTAATCTTGAGGTACTTCAGCTCTTTATCAACTAATAGATGAAAAGACTATTTGATGCTATCATAGTAATCTCCAAAGTTAATGGAATTGTTGGAATTTGTAGTGAAGAATTTTTTGAGATCTCTTGATATAGTGATGGAGTAGAGTTGATATAGATGAAAAGATGAGTCAAAGATCTGTTTCACTACTAGAATAATATTTGTGATGACAACTATTTAATGTATGTTTTGTAGTTGCATAGCATAATTGATACCACATTTGATAGTAAATAATTCAGCTTTGGTAGAAGTCACATTTGTGACATGATGGGTAGATTCAGCAATGATTTCTTGGCCTCTATGGATGTGTGAAATTGAGAAAGCAATGTTGTTTTTGATACTAGTATCTACTATAATGAATAGTATCTTGATTGATAAGAGAATTTTCATATATATTATCTAGTCTATTTTGATGGGCTACTCATGTTTTAGGGTCTTTGTGACTGACTGAAGTAAAAGAAAAATGGTTAGAAAAAATATCTACCAGACAGAAATCTGGAGTAAATTCTTTGTTTAGACTGTCAAACAAAGAAACAATTTTGTTTAGATAATTGTTAGTGTTCATAGAATAGTGTTAGTCAAGAATAGAGTTGATGGCATATTGTTTAAGGAGGAATACTATTCATAAGTGATGTTGACTTACAATCTTGTCAAGGTGAAATTGAATGAGAATGAGTCCAGCTATAACCTCAATTTCTCAGATAGATCAAGTACAGAAAGCTCCTGTGATCTATAACACTGCTCTTCTTTGCATTTTCTTCAATTCTTTGAGGGGTTAATAATGCAGCAACCTTTTAAAGTATCACAATTGAAATTCATATAATTGTTATAACTTAAAGATCTTAGAGTTGATCAATAAATAGAACCTTGTATTAGAGTTAACATAAGAAAACTTGATAGAGAACTCTGTACAGGATTGTCTACCTTATATATCTTAGACTACTGGTCTGTACACTACTACTTTAGCCTATTCTAAATGGCCATGTGTCTACCTTAAGGCCACTATATGTATAATATATAGTATGATGTCATTCCACCCAGAACCTTCTACCATTTTCATTATGGCATGTGATTATGTAAATGTGTGACAGTGACCAGTGACACCCCACTGACCCCTAACCCTAGTTTTAAAAATAGAATAGAATAGAAAAGAAAGAAAAAGAAAAATCAAATAGAGTCTAATTTTTGCATTTCTAACAATAATGTGATGGAAAGCACTTTGTTGGCATAATAGTGAACATGTTGATAGAATAAGAGTCTTTTGTTGAAGTAGAATCTAAGATATCACCACCCATTTTTTGGATGAAGTAAGGGCTTTCCCAAAGGCTGAAGGTTTAAAAAAGGAGGTTGAGTATTCTTTATGGATCTGAAAAAGTGAAATATTTCTGACTTGTCATGCTCAATAACAAATCCAAAATAGTTAAAGAGAGAAGAAATAATACTATAACTATAAAAAAGATTTATATTGGATTTTTTGTAACTCTTTTCTTGAAAAATGAGGAGGCCATCATCAACAAATGAAAGTGTCAAAACTAAAATGGGAGATAAAAGCATTTTTGATCTTTTTTCAAAAATATGAAGAATAGAAGTGATGTAAATGGCAGAAAGAATAGGAAAAAGAGCAGAACCTTGTTTTAAACTCATATTTGTTTTAAAGAAAGGTGAAATAAAATGATTCCACACATATTATATTTGTCTGTCTAGGTAGTATCTAGTGGAGGTCTGCTGGAATCATCACAATTAAGAATTTGAGAAATAGTAAACTCAGTTTTGAGGTCAGGTTTACTCTATTATAAGATAGATGATTATTCTAAGAATTTCAATCATATATCAAAGTCTTAGAATTTGACCTTTGATAGAACTTCCATTAATGGCAAGATCTCCAAGGTAAGCCAAAAGATTTTGGGCCTGATTTTGGCTCTGTATGAGCTTAAAGAGGTCTGGGGTATCATGAATAAACTAAAAGAAATCATCAGAATAGGGTTGAGCAAGAAAAACAATGAAACCATAATAATTAGAAAAGAAGAAAGAAATTTGAGAATCAAAACTAGCTTTGTTCAAAATTATTGGGAGGAGTTGATGATTTAAGAGAGGGAAAAATTAAGTCCTTGTATACAAACCTTTAGACCATCCTATATATAAGGTAGGTTAAGAAGATACTTGTCAAGTTCACAAATGGTAGACTTAGTTTTTCTCTATTTTATTGTTCATTTTCATTTTTATTTCGTTTTATTTTCTTATTTTTCTATTTTTAGAACATAGGGTTAGGATTAGATCACAAGATGCAAAGAATAAAGTAGAAGAATCTAGAACAAATGACATCATACAACATGGACACCACATGTTGGCCTCATATACTACACATGGTTGTTTAGGGTAGGTTGCATAGTAACGAGCATGGACTATTGGTAGTAGTATATAAGATAGATTAGTTTGTAGAGAGATCTCTATTGAGTTCTCTTGTGTTACTCAATACAAGAGTTGTTCTATTGTCCAACCCTAAGGACCTTAGTCCATAACAATACTAGTATCTGTAGTTGATTGTTGTTTGATACCATCTATTTGATTTGGATAGATAAAGTTTAATGTAATCAAGTGGACTTGAATTCTATTGCTCAAAATATTTTTGATCAATTTTTCTATTATATTAAAAAGAACAATATATTGGAAGATTTTGAGAATATTATAGAAAGACTTGTTTGGCTTTGAAATAATAATTAATATCATTGAAATAAGAAGGCTATTGTCCTAGATCAATACAAGAGTTAGCTATATTGACAATATTTGTAATGTATTTGTCATCTTTGATCAATGTTCTTATATAGCTCCAGAAAATATGATTAGAGCCTAGAGTAGATGAATTATTATATTTGTTGGTTATGCCAATAAATTCTGCTTTGGAAAAAGAGAACTATTCCATTTTTTGGTATGATGGGACTTTATCCAATAGTTGGATATTTATTAGTCTGTCTTGAGCTGTATTGTAAGATTGGTGAAGGGCTTGTTATAATTCATCTAGTTTATTGCAAGAATAACCATTGTACTTGATAGCCTTTGTGGTAGGTAACTTGCATTTCTTAACCCAGTTTATCAAATCCTATAGTTTTTGTTAGTTTATGTGATTTCTTGAATTTTGTTGTTAAAAAATATGTCTGATCTGTTTCTGGATGCTCAATATTCAGATAAATTCCTACTGCATTCTTTGTTTCACCATATCTTAGGATGTTCAGTGATATTAACAGGTTTATATTAGAACTCTTTTATAATAAAAGCAAATTTTTGAGTTATTGTCTTCAGCATCTTGCAGCTGTAAATATTAGATGTTTTGATATTACCTATCCCAGTCTTTAATTCTTTCACAAATTCTTTTTCTTTCTCACTATTCTTGATAATAGTAAGCTTTTTCTCTTGAATGAATTCTTTCTTGATAGTGATGTAGACTGATAAGAGAGTATGATCAGATAGACAACAAAGTTCAGAAGATATAGAATGATTATTGAGCTCCTTCATATGAGAATAAAGGAACATAAGATCAATTACTGAGTTTGAATCTTAAGAATTGTCAGCATATTAAGTGGGTATTTGGTTGATAGAAGCTGATAATTTTAAATTGAGGCTATTGGCTATATTTTTTAAAGATTCCATATGAGTAAAATGATGCAGATATGATGAATCCCAATGGTGATCTTTTGTAAGTTTAATAGCAAACTTGTTGTCCAAAAATAGGTTTGTAGAGAGAAGAATAGATTTGAAGATCTGTGAAATAATAAAATAAAGCCAAATTACTTCTTTAGCTGTATAAGTTGCACCTATATATTTAGATTCTATAGTAGATAATATCACAATCTTCTAATACTTGACACTCTAAGAGACAGTACCACTATTTATAATAAAAGCATATCTAGATATAACATGGTGGTCCTTTGTCATATTACTATCTACATTTGTAAATCTAGCTAAATTCTCCTCAGCTTCTCCATAAGTCAACCAAAGGTTTTGTGTACTCTTCAGATAATGGAAAATCCTCTTAACTGCTTTCTAGTACACTTTCCCAGGGTACTGAGAGGATTTTGAGAGCACTTGCACTGCATAGATAATATCTGAACATGTTCTAAGAGTAACATACATCAGGATTTCAACTGCTTTTTGATATAAGATATTAACCATATGTACAATTTTGACTGTTGATTTAGAGAATTGATCTGAAGTAAGACAAATAGTAGGATTTATCAGTGTGCTGATTGATTTTGTATCCTTCAGTCCAAAATGGCAAAGTGAAGCATTGATGTATGACTGTTAGGATATTATTAGCTTACTAGCCTTATAATCTTTCTTTAACTCAATGCCTAGTATTCAATAGATCTCTTATAGATCTGGAATATCAACAAACTTCTTCACCCCTATTCTTCACCTAGTCTACTAACTTAATTAAAGTTGCTGCAATTGTGTAGTCATTAATATGGACAAGAATAAGAGTAAGTTTGTAACCTGTGATCTTGAAGAATATACTCTGATCAACATCACAGTATGTAAAATTGAGATTATTTACAAGATTTTCATGCAACTACTAATACTAATGGTAGCTAGATTATTACAAGCTATATAATGTCTTCTTCAGGTGATAGACTTTGTGAGAGTAAGTAAGATTGATGAAACTAGGGAGTTGCTGTATGTAAATGTGCTTGTTTTCAGTGAGTTTACTGTTTAAAAAGGCCTCCTTGATGTTAATCTGATGAATTTCCATGTCATAAGTAGCTATAATAGCAAGAACAGCACAGATTTATATAAGCTTAGCAAAAGATGCAAAGGTGTCAAAGGTGTCAACACCAGAAACTTGTGAAAATTTCTGGGTGACCTTATAGTATACAATATTTCCAGCTATATTCTTTTTTGCCTTGAATACCCACTTTGACTCCAAATAGTGGGCCAATGAGCTCTCATATACCAGTGTCATCTAACATGGTAAGTTTCTCTTCTATCACTTTTTTTTACAGCTTCCAATTCACCCATCTTATTGCTTCTTTCAAATTAGCTAGCTCTAGTGCCTCTATCTCCTTAATATCTGCTGCAAAAACATAGACTTCAGCCTAGTCCAACTTTCAACAAGCTTAGCAAGTATTTCTAGTAAGCTATCTACTTTATCACCATTCTTGATATTATTAGGCTCACAAGGATATAATATAAGACTAGAAAGTTTAACATTCACAGTGATGGCATCAGAAGCTATTTAAGGAAGAATAACTGGTACTGGAGGAATAGTATTCAGATTTTTGGATAGATTTTTAGTAGGTTTGTAGTTAGTCTAATGCTTGCTGGTAACTTCTCTCTCTTCCTCAAGTCTTGAGTGACTACTGCTGATGAAACAAAAATTGTACTCAGTTTTGATAACACCTATATCTGGAAAATAGGTCAGAAAATTATTGCTCTCACTATCATACTCAGTCTAATGCTCTCACTTTGCCCATCTACTTAGCTTATTACCATCTGCTTAATGTACTAATATCTCATCTCCCCATTCTCTCAATATTCTCAAGTCTTGTTTCTTTCCATATACTAACTTAAATAGTATTGTCTTCTTGATGGCCTTAGAGCCTACTCAGTTTATCAACCAAATAACATGAGACACTACATGTGTATATAATGACTTTGGGAGGTAGCTAATATAGAGTAGTATATGAGTACACTCAATAATAATATGGCTTCAGCATTTAACAATACTATTGTGCTGAGGGGTATTATATACAGTGAGTTTTTGCTTTGTTCCTCAAAACTTGAGATATGACTAAAATTCTGTAGATGTATATTCTCTTTCTCTATGTGAGCAAAGAGCTTTGATACACATGTCATGCTATATCTTACACATCATGTTAAAAGCTTTTTATGATTCTAGAACTTTTGATTTGCTTAGAAGAAAATTAATGTGACTTCACTGTAAGTAGTCATCAATGAATGTCACATAATAACTCTATTTTCTCCTAGTCTCAACTTGAGCAGGTTCCCACACATCAGGACATATTTCCTCACTAAGTTCCTTTGCCCCCTTGTTCTCTCAAACTTTTAAAATTGGAACTTGGATCATCTTGCTATAAGTACATAACTCACAGAAGATGTCAGTCTCTCCACTCTCTTCTAACTTGAGACCAGTGACTAGACCATTACAAACAAGTTTCTGAGTAGTACCAAATGAAATATGACCTAACTGCTAGTAAAGCATATCCAGAGTAAGTAGTTTATTAACTGCATTCACTTCTTCTATTTCCCTAACCAATTTATATAGTCTCTTCCCATTCCAGAAAACCTCAGCAACTTAAGAACCATCTACATCATGAATGATACACCTTCCATTCACAAATGTAATTAAGAAACTAGCATCATCAAGTCACCTAATTAAAACAAAGATATATCTATCCTTAGTGTCAGAATCAATGATAGTGGACTTATCCTTTTCCAGTTCTAGTTTCTTATTTAAAGCCTGTTCTATTTTGTTACTGTGATTTTTCTATCTCTTTTCTCTTTTCCTGTTTATCTCTTATTTTAAACTTAGAAGGAACAAGGTGGCATGACAAGGTGTGACAACCATCATGCAAGGTCACAGTCATAGTCACAAACATAGCAGAAGAGTAACATCATATATTATAAAAATATGATAACTTTATCTACATATGCTCATAACATTTAGGATAGGCTAGATATAAGTACACAGACCATACATTAGAGGTATATAAAGTAGACACACCTGTACTAAGAACCTTACCAAGTTCTTTTGTGTCCAACAATATAAGTTCTCTCTTTTAACTCAACACTTGGTCTTAAGCTGTAACACTTAGGAGAATACAAAAATTCACTGAAGTAAAGCTTAGAGAATGTAGTATATTTGGTACAATAGATTGGAAGGTAGAGAAGTTATATTAATAGGAAATGATGTGAGTAGTAGCATTTGAGTTGGAAACTTTAATTCAAGTGGTAGTCAGTTCAACAATACTAATGATTTCTTCAGTAATAAGTTCTTTGACATCTGATCAGTTCTCTAACTCTCTCACAAACTCCCTCTTAGACCAAGATTTGTCTAGAATCTCCTCAAGCTCAAACTAGCTCAAGTTATTCTCATTATCCAAGATCTCCTCCATTATAAAGGCACAGTTTTTATCTTCCTCTACAGTATTCATACTAACACCTGATGATTTGGCATTACTGCTACCACAGTCTTTCTTATTCTTCTTGTTCTTCTTATAAGGATACTCCTTCTAGTAATCACCACTACAAATCTAGCAAGGCCTTTTCTTTCTTTTCTTTTTCTTTTCTCTCTACTTTCCTTTACTCTTCTCTTTTTCTCCAGTTTCAAATGCCAATGCATTATCACTATTATGTTGTAAGCTATTTTTTTCACTTGAACAAGTTTTATTCTACTCATCACAAATAAAGATAATTAGGAGTTTAGACTCAACATCACAGCCAGCAAGACAAGCAGCAGTGAGCTAATTTGAGGCAAAAGTGGCTAACCAATATCATCATTACTAGTGACAACATCAATAGCAGACAACTCTACTTACTTTGCACAAGATTCATTCAGAAAGGCTCAAACATCTTCTTTGTCAGAACAGTGAGCACTTGTGAATTTCCAGCATAGATGAGCTTATGAGAAAACACTTTTGTAAGTGTAGTCCTTTGTAATAACATCCCACATCAATTTGACTGATAGGTGGGAGGAAATGATGATAAAAGTAGAGTCTAGTAGTTATTTGGCAAATAAGAAGCAAACAATGTTCTCATTCTGGTTTCAGGTATTAACAGCCTACTGGGTAATAGCAGAGGTAGATGCCACTATAAAGGTAGCAATAGTAGTAGGGGATGCAGGAACAGCAGCAGGTGAGGACTGCACAGAAGAGGACAAGATAGGCTACCATCAAAATGCCTCCACAGCCCTTTCTCTTAAATTACTGTCTGAAAATGAAGTGCAAAAAATTGCCCAGTATGACCAAGACATATCCAATTTGGGCATGGAGGTAGGCAGAATATCATTTGAAGTGTTAGACATATCCGCTTCAATAGGATAAACTTGTTTCTTTCAGCAATACAATGAACCCGAGCTCATAATCTGTAAGAACAACCTCAGTTTGTGAAATAGCACAAGAACTGAGGCATACATTATGCTACGTAGTAAGCTATATAGCAAGGTGGTACCAAATAATGTCTGTAGAAATAGAAGTGAAAAACAAGACCTGATAAAAAATAGAGGAGTCCAAGTAGCCTCCAAAATCTCAGTGACATTAACATGAGTTTGCCAATCTAACACATTTGGTAAGCCACACTGTACCATGATCCTTTGTTGTCCCAAGAAAATATAGAGGTTTTGAGTAGGCCATGACACTGGCTGTAACAAGCACATCCAGGTTCTCCATTATTAACAAGCACTAGTCTACCTTTATATTGATATATGTACTACAACAGCATATATGTACTTACTGACACTAATGTCGAGATATAACAGTGGCGATGCTGCTGTATGTATTCATTCTATTAGTAATGTAGTGATTGCTCTAGCACCACCCCAGCGTGATCAAGAAAAATTCTTAGGAAAATAGTCATACATAAAAGAAATGTATAAAGTGCAAATTTTTCTCCTGCTGGAGCGTCTTACTGTCGTGAACTCGAGGTATGTACTGTAGATTTGTTTTCTCAATACACGTCGTGAACCCCAGATCTCGTACAAACTAAATTGCCTACAC
>Ga0157359_1001213_pt1 | contig 10384 bp, 11 predicted proteins | sample AttcapACBM3_FD_111482 | JGI IMG/M metagenome (GOLD analysis project Ga0157359, IMG submission 111482) | Fungus gardens microbial communities from leaf cutter ant in Botucatu, State of São Paulo, Brazil - Atta capiguara ACBM3 | ecosystem: Host-associated > Fungi > Mycelium > Unclassified ...
ATATATTCTTTAAAGTAGACTAGGTTTAAAGTAGCATAGATTAACAGTCTAATATATATAAGATAGATATATTATACTTAGAAACTCTATTGAGTTCTTTTGTGTAAACCTTATATAAGATTCTTTTTTTGACTTAACTCTGAAGTCTTAAATTATAACAAGATATATAGAATAAATTGTTGTAACAATCACTAACTAAAGATGAATAATAGCATACTAAGTAGTTTTATATTGTAAAAGTCTCATAAGAATCACAAGAAAACTCAATAAAGAATCTCCAATGAATTGTTATCTTATTTATATAATAGATATATAGTTTATGCTAATAATAAGTAGCCCTATTCTAAAGTCCATGTGTTATCTATAAGTATACTATAAAGTCAACATACTATAAACATGTACCTTGATGTTATTTCTTTTAGTTCTTTCTATAATGTTTTAGGCCACTAATATAATGCCAAGTGATGTATTATGTGATTGCAGTTATATACCTCTTCATTTTTTAAGAAATAAAAAGAAAAAAAATTAAATCAAAAGATAGAAGAAACTTGTCTTTTTTTCTCTTTCTATCTTGTCCAACTTTTCTCTAACTTTTTTAAATATTCATCTTCAAACTTTCCATCATTTCATCCAAACAAAATCTTTACTGTATACTTTTCTGGTAACTTACTTCTCTTAAACACCTCTACTTTCAGATTCAACACTCTTTCTTTCCTCTTCTCTTTCTTATCTATACTCTTCTTATTTCTTCTTTTCTAATTTTCTTCTCAAATTCTTCCACTAAGTCTATTATATTTTTCAAGTTCTTTAACTCTTTCCAAGTGTCTTCTTCTGCCATATATCTCTTTCACCAGACCAAATACTTTGATTTCTCTCTCATATCTCTTCTATTTAATATTTTTCAACCTTATGTTCTTTTTCTCTATCTATTTTTACTAGAAAAGATAGAATCTTCTTCTGTCTTTCTATCTGCTTCTAATATATCATTATTCTGTTCATATTAACCACTAAATGAATTTTCATCAATGTTAATAACTCTAACTTTACTGTATTTTCTAATATAATTTTCTTTATTTTATATAGTCTTACAAATTTTTTCATTCTTTATTTTCTATCTTATACTCCACCATCTCTTTTCTATTTTTATCTACATATTTTTTTATTTCTTTCTGTAACTTCTTTAATATTGCTTTTGCCTTCTCATGTATTTTATTTATCTCTTTTACCAACACCTCTGCTTTTGTATATTTCTTCTTTCTTATTTTGAAACCTATTCTTAGTTCTTTTCCATAGTTGACTTTGAATGGTAATGACTTTGTTGCTGTATATACCTTGTTGTTAAAGACAAACTCTGTAGTTGCCAACCATTCTAACCAATTACTTTGTTTATGATCAATATATTCTTAGATACTGTTCTAGCTCTTAATTCATTCTCTTTATCTGTCTGTCTGTTTGTAAATGAAAAGCTATTGATCAATTTATTTCTATTTCCAATATCTTATTCAACTCCTTTATTAGTCTTACTATAAACTAATGTTTTCTATCTAAAATCACACTTACTAGTAATCTATTGAACAATCTCACTAGTCTTTCTGTTATTATTTTTTCTGTTGTTACTATAAAATATAATATTTTCAAAAATCTATTATATATATACTATCCAAATCAAATCATAATTCCTAGATACTGGTAACTTTGTAATAAAGTCTACTGATATATATTGCCATAGTTTTTCTGGTACTATTTTTGATCTTAATTTTTCTATTGATATTTTTGCTCTATTTTTCATTTTCTGACATTGATCATATCCCTTCACATATTGTTTTATCTTCTTTGTAACTTCTGGCTACTAATATTTTCTAGTGATCAATTTTACTGTTTTTTTACTGTCTTTCATATTTTGCTATTAGCATATTATAATGAAGCTGAATAATTTCTAATCTCAACTTTTTATTCTTCAAAACATATACTTTTCCCTCTTTTAATACTAACTCATTCTTAATTTATCACTCATCATTTCTTAATATCTTAACCCCAGCTTTTTTTATTTTTTCTACTACTTTTACTACTTTATCATCTTTCACTTCTAATTTTTTAATTTTTTTCTATAATTTCTTCTTCCACTCCTTTAATTAATAATTGCTCCTTTTTTATTGCTCTAATTTCTAACTATTCTTTTTTCAACATTACTTGATTTTTGTTATTTCTTTTTATATTTTTACTCAATCTACTCTTTTACTCAAACTATTTGTTTGTCTCATACTCTTACTAGCTACATATTTTAAAGTGAAATCAAATCTTGACAAGTACAATATTTATCTAGCTTATCTTCAATTTAACTTTTGAGCCTTCATAAAGTATTTCAAGTTTTTATGATCTGTCTAAATTTCAAACTGACTTTTAGCTCCTTTTTAAAAAATGTCTTCATACTTCTAGATATCTAATGATTGCCACATCTCTTTATTGTGAATTTTATAGTTTCTTTTAGCTTTATTTAACAACTTTGAAATATAAGCTACTGGTCTCTACTTCTTATCCTTATATTTCATTGACAACACTCTTTCAATAGTGAAATTTAATGTATCTCTTGTCTAAGACTGGTTCTATCAAGACTGGTTCTATTATAAACTTCTCTCTTCAAACATCTTCTGCTATCTCTCTCTTCAATTTCACTTTATATTTTTTCTTGTTATTTCATGGAAGAGTTTTGCTATCTTTACAAAATCTTTGACAAATTTTCTATAGTAGTTTGTCAATCAAAAACTTCTGTACATTCTTTATACTCTTCAGCATTAGCCAATCCACTACTTCTTGTACTTTTTTCTTCTCTATTTTTATCCTCTCTAGTTCTATTATAAATCTAACTTCTTTAACCTTTTATATATATTTTTATGGTTTTACAAATAAATCATTTTCCATTATTCTTCTTAATACTTTTTTCATAATATCATTATGTTTCTTCTTTGTTTTTGTTCCTATCATAACATCATCAATAAATATCACTACATCTCCTATTTTTATTATATCTCTTAATAAATTATTCATTATTGTCTGAAAAGTTGTTTATTAGTCCAAAGAACATTACTATCAGCTTAAAGACATTCTCTAGTATTAAGAATGTTGCTTTCTACTTGTTTTTTTTCTTAATTCTCACATTATTATACTCTTATTGTCAAAATTGCAAAGAGTAGACTTTATTTTATTTTATTTTATTTTTCATTTTCATTTTATTATTTTATTTTATTATTTATTTTCTATTTTCAAACTTAGGGTTATGGTTTAGTGATATGTCACTGTCACACTGTCACATGATCATGTAGCATGATAGGAGGTGGTAAAAGATTCTAAAAGAAATAATATTATATAACATATTATATATATATTGACCTTAAGGCAAACACATAGTCATTTAGGATAAGCTAAAGTAGTAGAGCACAAGCCATTAGTCTTAGATATATAAGGTAAATGATCCTATATAGAGTTCTCTATCAAGTTCTCTTATATTAACTCTAATACAAGGTTTTTCTTATTAACCAACCCTAAAGTCTTTGAGTTGTAACACCTATCTAAGATTCATCTTTGTAAATACCTTTTTTTCCCCTATATTATCTATTAGATTTGAAATCAGTGGTAATAGATAGTTGTTTTTGATTGTTCAACTATTCAGATATTTGTAATCCTGTACTATTTTATTCTTCCCATTCTTCTTCAGTACAAAGAATACTAGTAATATTTATAGTGATTTCAATGGTCAAATATATTTCTTTCTCAACTGATTCTTTACAAACTTCTAAACCTTTTTCTTCTTTATTCTTAATGATAGATATATCTTCTCTTTCTTTGGAACAAACCCTTCTTTGAAATCTATAGTATAATTCCATGTCTTTCTCATCAGCATCCTTTTTGACTCTTTTAAATACTTATAGAATCTTTTTAGAACTATTTCTTCTACTGTTTTAATCTCTATCAAATCTTTCTCTTCTTCTTGCTTTTTCTCTATTATTCTTGCTGTTTTCATCTCTTTCTCTACTGTTGGTTTCTTAAATTCTTTCTTCTTCTCTCTTTGTCTCTTTTTTTCTTTTATTCTTTCTCTTTCTGTTTTTATTATCCTTGCTTCATTTATTTTATCTTCTACTACTTTTCACATTCATCTAGACATCTCATCATCTTAATCTCTCCCATCTTCTAATTGATTTCAAAATTATAGCATGTTAGCTATGGCATCTCCAATATTATATTTTATTTTTGATCTCCTATCACATCTATCTCTATTTTCTCTTTATGCCTTCTGTAAAAGCATTCCATCTCTACTATATGTTCTATTAGTCTTTCATAATTAAAAATACTATTTATATTCCTTATATAAATTAGTCTATCTAACTTCTTCCTAAACTTATTCTTCCTTGCAAATTTTGAGCTTATTATTAATCCTATTATACCACTGTCCAATAATGCTTTCACAACAATTTCTTTTTCATTATCTTTCTACTTCAACCATATCTATTATCTTTCTTAATAATTTTCCTTCTTTTATCTTTCTTACTTCTACTGCTTTTTCTTTCTTTTTTCTTTTCTTATTTCAATTTTCTTCTTTTAAAATCATTCTCTTCTCCTTTCTCATTTTTCCTTCACTAAGTACTCTGTTAAAAACTTAAGACTAAGAGTCAAGTCAAAAGAACAACTTTGGATTAGGTAATTATAAGAGAACTCAATGGAGAACTCTGTATAAAATTGTCTATCTTATATACTTTAGACTGAAAGTTCATACTATACTACACTTAGCCTACCCTAAATGATCATGTGTATAATATACTATATAATATCATTTCTTCTAGAACCTTCTATGATATTTCATGTGACACATGATCATATGATTGTATGTGACTATGACTGTGATATCATACTAAACCCTGATCTTAAATTTCAAAAATTGAAAATAAATTGAAAAATAAAATAAAATAAAACAAATTTAACTTTTGCAATTCTAATATACTCCTATATTTATTACTTTGCTTGTTAATCCTTCAAATTTATTTAAAAATATTAATATTGATCTCTTTTCTTTCTTACTCTTCACATTTTTATAATTATAGACAATACACTCAAACTCTCTATAAATAAAACACTTTCTCTTCATTATTGTTCTTTTTCTGTTTACTTCTCTTCTTCTTTTTTATATTTCTTGTTATCTCCATTCTTTCTCTTTTTTCCTCTCTTATTCTCATTTCCTCTACTTTTTTTCTTTTTCTTTTCTATTCTTTCTTCTTCTACCTTTTATTATATTCTTTTTTTCTCTACTTTCTTTCCTACTTCTTCCTTCTCTTTCTTTTCTTTGCTACTTGTGACTCCAATATTTATTTTTGTAGTTTTAATATCATTTTGTTGTTTTCTATTATCTGCTTCAATAATCTCATTGCTTCTTTCTCTCCCATATCTCTAATCAATCCTTCTATGTTTATTTGATTCAAATCAACAATACTTATTGCCATAATTTTTAACAACTTCAAAAACAATATCTCTCAAAAGTATTCCTTTATAAGTACTAGTTAGTATTCTTTTTATCCAACCTTATACTGTTTACTAACTACCTGTCTACTATCTTACTAACTATTGTCCTAATGAACACTAGCTAATATCTCTAAGAAGAGAATCCCTATACTAGATGCTTTCTTACTGAATAATATTATTCTATAAAAAGATTACAATAGACCTTTAGCACAAGGCTTTTACTCAAAAATAAACAAGTACTTTACTAAATATCATCTAATTAAGTAATAAGTAACATCTAGATAGCAGCTTAAGTCTGATCACTGCTGTTTATAACTGTCTATATTGAATAGCTAACTTCTCTTAAACCTAGAGTCCAACTATATGAAGGTTTGTGGTAATTAACCATGTTGGTTATACACTAAGGATGATAAGAGAATAAGTGAGAAGATTATAAGATATAGTATTCTTAAGAGTTGTTGAGTTCTACTATTGTGGCAACAACTAACCAAAGATGGTCAATAGTATACTAAGTAGTCTTATATTACAAGAGTCTCATAAGGATCACAAGAGAACTCAACAAAGAGTTTCTAATGAATTGCTACTTTATTTATACAATAGATACATAGTCTGTGCTAATAAGAAATAGCTTTATCCTAAAGTCCATGTGTCATCTATAAGTATACTATAAAGTTAATATGCTATAGATATATATCTTAATATTATTTTTTCTAGTTTTTTCTATAATATTTCAGGCTGCTAATGTAATATCAAGTAATATGTCATGTAATTACAGTCATATGTCTCTTCATCATCTAAGAAATAAAAATAAAAATAAAAATAAAATCAAAAAAATAAATAAAATCAAAAAAGACTTGAAATAAAATATATATTACAACTCAAAGATCTTAGAGTAGATCAATGAATAAAATCTTGTATTAGAGTTAATACAAAAGAACTTAATAAAGAGCTCTGTATATGATTGTCTACCTTATATATCTAAAACTAATAGTCTGTGCTCTACTATATTAGTCTATCCTAAATGACTATATATATAACATGTTGTATGATGTCATCTTTCCAGAACCTTCTACCATCTTCTATCATGATATGTGATTGTGTGACAGTATGATCATGATAGCTTTTTCATGTAACTGTAACTGATATATAACACCAAGTTATACCAAATCCTAACCCTGGCTCCTAAAATAAAAATAAACAGAAAATAAAATAAAAGTGAGAGAAAAATAAATAGAGTTTACCATCTTCAACTTTGACAATATAAGGATTCAAGTATATCATAACATAGATAGACTTGAGAAAATAAAAAGTAAACAACAAAGTACTAGACTAAGAAATAATTTTATAAAATCTAAAGTATTTTTGGAGAGTTTTTTAGAGGGCTGGATAGTCTTAAAAAATTTATAGAGACCTTGTCACCTATCTTGAAATCAAGTATGAGTGACTATTGTATATACCAGCAAACTTTTAGTAGTATTATTATACTATAGAGATTTAAGAGTACTTTGTAATTTATTAAGATTAACAACTTTGAGAAAGTGATATTGTATTCAAGATATACTAAAATGCTAGAATAGTAACTTTTATTAATGAAGAATTGAGAGACATTAGTAGTAGCACTAAGAGCATTATTGTAGGAAAACTGTATAAAGAATAGGAGTTCAAACTAGTTATTTTGCTGGTAGTTATAATATATAAAAGTATTGCTCCAGAGTTTGGTTTGTACATTCAGCTTTTTCATTATCTTTAGAATAGTAACCTGAAGCAAAGTGAAGATGCATGCTTAAAGTTGTACTTAAAAACATATAAAGTTATGCTAACTTTATAAAAATAATAGTATCATATATAGAGATGAAAATTACTTACTTAGTGAGCTAGTTAACAATTACTAGTATAGTGTCAAACCTAGTGAATAACAAAAGTTTCTTAATGAAATTCATAGAAATGAAATTCCAGAGATATTCAATAATAGAGAGAGCTTGTAACATTGACATTTAAATTGTATACAAGTGATATAGAATTTGTAGAATTGCTATTTATTTGTATAAAGGCTTGATCAGGAATATCCATAGTAGACAAGTTCTATTTTTTTTAACCAAAGTAGCTAGCTAGAATATTATACTGGAGAATATGTATACAGAAGTTGCTAGAAAATAATACAAAGATTTTACTATTAAAAAGAAAAAGACCTAAGAAGTCTATATACTAGTGTGTCAAATGCAGTTCACACCAGAGGTGAAAGTCCACAAGATGGACTCAGAAATATGCAGACTTGTGAAATGATCTTGGCTTTAACTTATGTACTACACTGTCTGTCTGCTGTGTAGTTATAATTTCCAATGAAAGAAAGAATCCAAAATAGAAGCAAGTACTGATTTGTAATGTATCAACTTCTATCCTTATTTTTTTTATCTAAGTATAGTGCTGCTAGTACTGGTTCTCTTGTGAATCTCTCCTTCAGTTCTCTAAATGCCTTCTCCTGTCATTTAGTCCACTCCCACTTCTTATCCTTTTTTACTATATTGTGTAATGGTCTGGCTATTGTTGTGAAGTCTTTAATAAATTGGCAGTAGTAGTTTTCCAACTCTAAAAACTTCTGTATATCTTTAACTTCTTGTAGAGTTGACTAGTCCAGCACACCTTTCACCTTTTCTTCTTTTATCTTTATTCTTTTGGGTCCTATTATCACCCCCTAAAACCCTACTTTCTTCATCTTTTACGTACAGATCATTCTCTAACAATTACTTCACTACTTCCTCTACTATCTCATCATGTCTCTCCTCTATCTCTGTTCCTATTATTACATCATCTATAAAGCTTGCTACCTTCCCAGTATTAATAAGATTCTATAAGAGTTCATTCATCATAGTTTGAAAAGTTGTAGGTGAGTGCATTAATCTGAAGAACATCATCATTGGCTCAAATGACCTCTCTGGTGTTGTGAATGCTGCCTTCCACTCATCTCCTTCCTTTATCCATATATTATTATAACCCCATCTCAAGTCTATCTTTGTAAATACTTTCTTGGTACTGTTGCTATTAAACACCAGGAATTGAGTTCAATAGAAGTTATCTTTGTCAATTATCAGACTAGAGAATTATAGTATAACTATTAGTCTTATATACAGGTATGTACTATAAGAGATGCTCAGGGTTTTAGGGGTATAGCCTCTATTGCCCTGAGTAGAGGTTTCAGTGTTAAGACACTGACAGGAGTACAACTCTGCCATAGAAGACTGAGTTGGATAGGAGTATCTCTGTTATGGAAGATAGAATCTCCAGATTGTTGCACTACTATTACATAGACATATTGCAAGAAAGGTGGCTGCTGTAGAAGGCAAGCTTTTAGATTAGATGTTGATAAGAAGTATTACTGTGGGAATGTATTTTCCAGATAGGTAAACTTGGTATATGACATAGTAGCCTTTTGCAGAGTTGTGTTTTTAAGCAATAGAGTTACTTAAAAGCACTATATAAATATCTTGATAAAAAGAATAATTGCTGTATGAAATAGATGTTACAATTTAAGTTCAAGAGCTAAAATAAGAAATGAACCTTATATCAAGGTTAATACAAAAGAACTTAATAGATTTCCTAGTACAAAGTATCTATTTTATATATGCTAGGTCAATGGTCTGTGTTAAGCTACATTTAACCTACTCTAAAGGCCATGTGTTATATATAATATTAATAGATTTTTTTATATGTTATATAATATCATTGTTTTAGAACCTTTATATTTTTCTCCTATGTTATATAATCATGCAACTGTGACATGTATAACAGTTACTTATGACATCATGCTAAATTCTAACTCTAAGTTCTAAATAAAGAAAATAAGAAAAAAAAAGAAAATAATAAGAAAAACAAAGTCTACTATTGTTAATTCAGATAATAAGAGAGTGACAAGAATGGTTACTCTAACAGAGACTATAAGTTGTTCATTGATGAAGATGAGTTTGAAGTTGTAAGGGTTAATCTTAGTATAGCTAATATTTCTTTTTTTAGAATAGACATTCTATTGTCTAGTGAAAGCATTTAGTTTGGTACCTCAACAGCTTGAATAGAACTAGATAAATAAGTGTTGTAATTTAACTCTGTAGAGGTGAAAGTCCTGAAGTGAAAGACTACTAGGTGAATTTTATTATTTTCATCTATAATGAAAAATATTATAGCAAAAACATAGTCAGAAACATCTGTTTTCATAATGAGTTGAACATTAGGAATCCAGTAAGTAAGAATGAGCATAGAAGTAAATGTCTTTTTGAGTGAGTTGAAAGCATTATAGCAAGATTTATTGAACTTTCAAAATATATTATTCCAGATAAGATAGGTTAGTAAGATAATTGTTGTGGCAACCACTAGACTGAATTGTCCAATGATCTCACTAACGAGTAAAGCTCAAAGTGGGCTATGATGTGGGAATTCACAAGAGAACTCAACAAGGAGTCTCTTCTTAATTAGAGTTCTATATATACAAAGTCCTCATAGTCCATGCTACTACTAATTAACCCTGCCCTTATGTCCATGCTTCTCCCTCATGTTCACCTCAAGGCCACCATATTGTATACATGTGCCCTGACGTTATCTTCCAGATCCTTCTACCACATTCTAGGCCTTATGACGTCACATCATGTGACACGTCATGTGACTGTGATGTCACGTGCCTCTTTATCGTCCAAAAGAAAACAAAACAAAAAGAAAACAAAATCCCTATAAAGTCAGAAAATAAGAGAAAAAGAAAATAAAAATTGTTCATGTCCCAAGCGTCCTATAACAATAATAATGTCTAAATAATTAAAGATGAATTAACAGTAAAAGTTTACAAAGTTTAAGAAGAACTAAATATTCTTAACTTTCTTTAGTTCTGGCCAAT
>Ga0157359_1001214_pt1 | contig 10379 bp, 2 predicted proteins | sample AttcapACBM3_FD_111482 | JGI IMG/M metagenome (GOLD analysis project Ga0157359, IMG submission 111482) | Fungus gardens microbial communities from leaf cutter ant in Botucatu, State of São Paulo, Brazil - Atta capiguara ACBM3 | ecosystem: Host-associated > Fungi > Mycelium > Unclassified ...
AGTATAACAGTTTGATTAGGACAATAATCAGTATGACAGTAGATATGTAATCAGTAGATAGTATGAAATTGGATAATATTACAATTACTATAATCCATATCTTATATTTTACAGATATTCATCTTATATTGAATATGTGCTAGGATTCATTTTATCTCTGACTTATAATTAACTATGTCTTGCTCTATCCTCATATAATATCAGTCAGTGCCTCATGTAATACTAGAGGCTTTCTTATTTTCTCCCATTATTTCCTCTAATATATTCCTTATAGTCACTAGGTATATATAGTTGTATATATATTTATGCTTTACCAATTTGTTATCTTCTCTAATCTTACTCAAGTCTTTGTCTAAGTTATAATCTGAGCTAAGCTTAGAATTATAATATTTAGTAAAGTATTGACAGACTTATCTTGTAAAAATAGAGTATATAGTGGTTAGGCTACTGAAACATCATAACAGTTAGACTATTAAAGAGCTATCAAAACTACTTTGTGATAGGACCATAAATAGATGGTTAAACTATTAGAAAAACTACAATAGAATAGCATTGTGGCAAGAAAGACCATGAATGGGACAGATAAGACCAGACACCAACTATTGTGGTAGATACCATGGACAGACAATACAGATAGACAAAGTCAAGAAATAATAGGCATTGTGGTATTATAAGAGATATTGGAATCATTGGAGATTACTAAAGAATATTCTAATAGGGATCAAGCAGAAAAAAGGTTATGCTAGGATACAACAAGAACTATGCAATACTAGCCCTTAACTATGTACTAAAGAATTTAGAGGAGACAATATCAGTGTCAGGAATTGATAGATGATATAGAAACAATAATGTAGAATAACATATAAAACCCTCAAAAGGAGTCTTGTGAATGTAAAAGAATGAAGTTAGTAAGAATATTAAAAGAAATATATGAGTATCATCTGCTTGTGAATGCTTTCTCTGACTAGCACACTTCTAAATAGTGAACTTTACACTATGTAACAAGTTCTTTTAGAAAATCTAGTGAATAGATTACAAAGCTTCTTAAGAGTCTCTAACAATACTATCCATTCTAGGTAATATATCCTGAAGACACCTCTCAAGTCAAAGCTTACAACTGAAGATACCAACTAATACTCATCTTTCCAGCCTTTCTCAGGCTGCTAGAACTCACTAAAACTTGTCTGAAAGTAATATTAGACACTAAAAACACTTACTCAATGAAATAGAAGTTAAAACTAGTCTTGATTGGAGATATTCAGATAAAGAAATTTCTTTTTACTTTTCTCTACTTGTAGCTTATATATTATTCTAAAAATATAAAGAATGTAACTAGGGAATAGAGACCAAAACTATAATGAAGCTTTCTGAGATCTTGAGAGTACAGACTTACTTTTTATTTATTTTCTTTTTTTTCATATCTATTTCTTTTTGATTTTCTATTTTGGATCTAGGGTTAGGGTTAACTGTGATATTCTAAGGTCACAGATCACATATCATAATGAAAAGCAGTAGAAAGCTCTAAAAGAAATGATATTATACAGCATGATATATACATATTAGCCTCAAGATAGATATATAGTCATTTAGAGTAGGCTAAGTATAATATAGCATGAACCACTAGTCTAGAGTATCTAAGGTAGACAGTTTTGTACAGAGTTCTCTATTGAGTTCTCTTATGTAAATTCTATATAAGGTTCTTTCTTCTAATCAACCCTAAGGTCTTAAGTTTATAATACTAGAACTCAGTCTATTCTCTTCTGTTATAAACTTCATTCAGCTTGTATCTCTACAACTAGTGGACTGATTTTCACAAACTAAGTTGTGCTGTAAAGTACCAAATGAGGGTTATCTGCACATATGTGGGATGTACAAAGGCAACAACAAACAACTAAGATATCAGGCCATCAGTAACTATAAAAGCTTTATTTGCTAATATCTTATAAACAGCTAGACAGATTCACACAATCAAATTTGCTTTGGAAAGTGCTAATCAAACTGTTTCCAATGATATATAGTATATTACATAGCAATAATCATTCATAGAAATACAAGCATACTAATGTAGTAACACAATTAGTTATCTTCTAAAATTTGCCTGACAGCTGCTATAACAGATAACAGCTTCCATCAGGTACAAGTTTTAATCATGTGATAAAAATAGCTTATACATGGACCATCACTCTTTTATATATATACTTCTGTATCTGAGAATTAGATCTCAGACTTAACAATATCAATTTCTATCCTTTATTATCTGTATTGATCTTAATCATCATTGTTATTATTATTGAACTTCTGAATCACTCCTAAACTTCTGAGAGTGCACCCAAGGTTCAGATATCATAAATAAGTAAACAGTTCATTTTGTGATATTCTCTTTTTTATATTTATAGCTATTCTATTTTATTTCTCTATTCTAGACTCTACTAGATTCTGATCTAATATGTTTTTACCTTATTTGACCATCTGAATATTAATTACTTAGTGAATGACTTCTGCAATTACACACTCTTCATAGCTAGTCATTTACAAGTATCATTCCAGATTCACAGAGATTTCTTTTGTTTGGGATCTAGTTTAGTTAACAGCTACCACACTACCTCTTAACTATAGTCACTTGAGAGGACCTAAGGTGTCATCTAGAAATGTAAGTTTTTTTCACTAATATCTTTAAAAAGGTCTTATATACTAAAAAACCTTAGGAGATTACTTTTTTTTACAGAAAAGCATTTTCCAGCATAACATTTCTCTTTTACTATAAATGACTATCCCTCATCTGTTTTGGGACATTTAGCCTGCTTACAAATACTATATTTATGTTTGCAAGCCTATATAAATTTTGTTTCCAACTCATACCACTCTACTACTTCTCATTTCATTATTCTATCAGGAAATTATAATTATCACCTCTTATGTTCTCTATTAAGGCAGAATCTTTCTTTTATTGTATTTAGACTGCTGCTCTGAGTAACTTTCTATGTTGCTTTAACAGCTACTTTTCTATTGATCTAGATTTTCTTTATATATTTAGCTAAAGCATTTATAGCTTCTAGTTTAGTTTTTTCTTTATAAAATCTGTTTTTCTTTCTTTGTATCTTCTTAGGCTCTTTCTCTATCTTTCTTCCTCATACAACCATCTGAACATACCTGACTCAGCAGCCACCTTGTTATATTACAGTGTTAGATGACTAATCTTATATAACTTCTTCTAATAGAGATATATAATAAGCTAATAACTAGTATTCTTGCCAAGATCTGCCAAGTTACAGCTTTACTGCACATTACTAACAATTTTTCTTCTAGGTTTTCATTCAAGACTGCTGCTACTAGGCCCTCTTCTTCTTTACTAGTTTCTTTTTCTAATATCAAACTTAGTGATACCACTGAGTCAAGTAGGTTTGATATGCCTACAGCTGTCTCTGCTAACTTGGACATCTCTATGGAGGCCCTTAACTCTTCTATGTCTCTTTCTCAAAGTTTCTATTCTGGCTTTTTTTTTCTTCTACTCATAGTTTCTCTTTGCCTAGTAAGCCATTATTTCTCTCTTTAATTACTATTTAGTTGATAAATCTCTACTTTTTCCTTTTTTAAATTTCCTACTCTTTACTTTCTCCTTATCAGAACTGGTTCCTAATTCTGTTCCAAATCAAACCCCAATCTCTTTTTCTATTTTTAGATATTCTAGATTGTAGCTACATTAGGCTACTCTCATGTTTTTGCCAGCTTCTCTTTCTCTTCCCACTATTAGTCTTTCTAAATCTTCTAATTGCTTTTGCTACAAGAAGGCAATATCAAAATCTCTGGCTTTTATTCCTTCTAATAAGCTCTTACAACTTTTTACTTGAATTTTTTATGCCTGGACTCTCTTACAGCACACAACCTGATTTCTCTTTATAGTCTTTCTAGTAGAGATCTTCTTTTAGCCCTTGTATAACTTTTTCTCTAAGATCTTACCAGAGAGCTAAAATATCTCTCTTGTATTGGTTATAGCTCTGAGCTCATAATTGTTACGGCCTTAAGCTAAAGCTCAGGTTGCACTTAGGCAAAGATTTGAGAGAAGTTAAGGGATTTATAAGAAGTGGTAAAGTGTAAGAATACAGGATAGTATCTACACTATATATACTGGTCAGAAGTAAAACAATGTGTAGTATATGAGGCAAATGTCATGAGGAAACAATAAGGATAAGGCAAGGTTGTAGTATCTACTACATGAGGTGCTGACTGAGACTACTTGTAGTGTAGCCGATCATGTCATCATACCCTTGGCCCTTCTCCATGCTGTCTTTAGGAGGCATTGATTGTAACAATAATCTTCTCTTTCCAAAACTGCTGCAACAGTAGCTTATACTATTAGCTGGTAGATGGATCTCAAAGCTGCAAGAAATATGTTATCTCTTATGCCTCCCATTATTTTCATTAGAAGCCCACTACTATCTAGCAGTTTTGAGCTAAACAACTTTGCATATTTTCTTTTGCTAGCCAAACTTGTGGGTGGCCTTTCTTTTTCTTACTTTTTCTTTCTTTACTGATTTTTTTAGATCTCTTATTTTGCTTATACTTCCTTATTATTGCCTAAAACTATATAAAGGCTGCCTTCTCTTTCTTTGAGACTCTCATCTTTCATTACTATGCTCTAATGGCAGAATTCACTGAAGAGCTTCTTGTAGCTGAAGAATATACTCCCAGAATCCCACCTTCTGAATTGATAGCAGTCTCATGTCTAACTAGGCCATTTTAGATGTGGTTTTTGCCACTACTTGTACTACTGTTTTTGATTCTAAGGATATTACTTCTCAAGATGCCATGCAGAATCTTTTTGAGTTCTATATCTTTCTTGTATCTTTCTTCAATACTTATCTTGGCCAGTTATGATAGTATCTTTTCTAAAGCCTTGGGTTAGTGCCATTATCACTCCTTTACTAGCTGTTAGCTTCTCTTATGTTAAGAAGTCAGACAAATTAGCTAAGCAGAGAGTAGGGGGCTTTCTTGTTTTTTTAGTTATTTCTATGTTCTCTATAATACAATCAATATAAGAGTCATTGTTGCCTTGTGTTTTTTTCTTTTTTATATAATCTAAGAAGTATCTCTATATAAGCTTAAGTTTATCTTTATGAGACTGAGTTTATTTCTGATATGAAATAAAACACTAAGTTCCATCTATATAATAGTAGGAACTTTATTGAGTTCTCTTGTATTAAACACTAATATAAGATTCTTCTCTTACTCTCATACTTTGGAGCTTAAGTTGTAGTAGGATGGGATTTAAAATTAGAGAGAAAATTATTGAAGAAGATAAAAAGGTATATAGATAGCAACCAGAAGAATACAAAGTAGGAGATAAAGTATTTACAAGAGAACTTGATATAGGTCCTATTACAACATCTTTTAACAAGTTTGTTACAAACTTCATTTAACTTGTGTCTCTGCAATTACTAAACAAATTATCACAAACTAAGTTATACTAGAAAGTTCCAAATAAGGGCTATTTTTAAGTATATGGAATGTTTAAAAGTGGCAATATCTTTCTAAAATATTGGACCATTAGTAACTATAAGAGAAATAAATCTTATTTATAAAGTTGTTAGTGCCTAAGAAATTTGGTAATGATTGGACAGAGTATTTTACTATATACTACTACTATACATAGATATACTTGTTATGGAATGCTTTAGACACTGACAATTTTTCTTTTCTTTTATTTAATTTCTCTGATTTTATATTAATTTTGCTTTCTTTTCTCTTTTTGATTTTCTTTTGGATGATAAAGAGGCACATAACATTACAGTCACATGACATGTCACATGATGTGATGTCATAGGCCTAGAACATGGTAGAAAGATTTGGAAGATAACATCAGAACATATGGTATACATATAGTAGCCTTAAGTAAAACATGAAGTGAACATGAGGATGAAGCATGGACATAAGGGCAGGTTTAATTATTAGTAGCATGGACCATCATGTAATAGTATAAATAGGGTAGCAATTCAGTAGAGACTCCTTGTTGAGTTCTCTTGTGATCCCTACTTGATATTTTACTAAGAGATTTACTTACTTGTATTACTATTGGTCTTTGTGACTAGTAGTTGCCACAACAATACTGATAGTAAATCATTAGAGATTAGAATAAGATAAAGATAGTATTAAGATGACTGAATAAAGATTATGATAATACTACAGAGATTACAACTTCAGAAAGTTCTAAGTATATTGTGATAATGAAGAAGTATACAAGTAGCACATACCTCTAAGAAGTCTTAAGAGAACAAAATGGAAACTTCTAAAGATGGAAACTATTCTAAATACTAAAAGAGTTTATTTTAATCTAGTAGAATAGAAGAGAGAAATGATAGTAGCCAGATAGTTAGAAACTCTACTAAAAATAACTAGAATACTACTAGAAGAGGAAAAGAGAGAATCCATATCAAGTATATAAAAAAGACTTAAAGGTAGAGGTTAACAATATATGTATAGGGTTTAGTAATATTTGGTGGAGTCAAGGAGAAAAACTATAAAAGTCAGTAGGGTTGAAGAGTAACTATTGAAAGGCAAAATTACTATGGGGTTCAATAGTAGTAGAGAGTTTTCTTACAAATAGTTGCTAATCTATTAAGAGCTAATTTAGATGATAACCAGCTTAGAAGTGTAATTAAGCCTCTATAGAGTAGACTTAGACTTATATATAGCCAATGTTCTCTAATAGTAACTACAAAGTTTTATTGGTTATTATCTCAGAAATAGCTAAATAGATTCATATAATCTAACTTATATTGGAAGTATCTATTAAATTATCTTCAGTAATATATAGCATATCATATAGTAATTAGTATTTATAGAGACACAAGTATATTAATATAGTAATATAGTTAGTTAGTTACTAAAATTAGCTATGATAGCTATTAGTATTATAACTTTAACCTTAAAGTATTATAAAAAAGAAACCCTATAATAAGTTAACATAAGAGAACTTAATAGAGTTTCTAGTACAGAGTATCTATCTTATATATGCTAGCTAGTGGTTTATATAAGACTATTACTAACCTATTCTGAAGGCTATATATACTATATAAGGTCAATATACTATTAACATACTATATAATATTATCCTTCTAAAATCTTTATCACAAATAAGCCACTCACTGGTTGTAATACTTAAACTTAGTGGTATTTCAGAGATTCAGTATAAGGAGATAATGATAATAGGTGATAAGTAGTATCAACAAGGATAATTGATATTGTTAAGTCTGAGGTCTAGTCCTTAGACACAGAGGTATATATATAAAAGAGTGATAGTCCATGCACAAGCTGTTGTCATCACATAATCAAAACTCATATCTAATAGAAGCCATCATCTGTCATAGCAGCTGTCAGGCTAATTTTAGAAGGTAACTAATTATATCACTATATTGATATGCTTGTATCTTTACCAATACTTATTGCTTTGAGATGCATCATATATTATTGGAAACAGATTAATAAGCACTTCCCAATACAAGTTTAATTGTATGAATCTGTTTAGCTGGTCATAAGATATTAGCAGACAAAGCTTTTACAGCTACTAATGGCCTGATATCTTAGTCATTTGTTGTTGCTTTTGTACCTCCCACACATGTGCAGATAGCCCTCATTTGGTGCTTTCCAACACAACTTAGTTTGTGAAAATCGGTCTACTAATTGTGGAGATATGAGCTGAATAAAGTTTGTGACAATTTTTTATATTTTTCCATATATCATGTGATTGTATGATCAATATATAACAGTTTGTGACAGTCACATATAATATTACACTATAACAATAAAGTTATTATATCCCATCTTCTAACTGCATCTGTTCCAATTCATAGATAAATTTCTTTCTTTTATTTGTAATCTCTAATCTCTTCTAGTATAGATCACATTTCTCTATTCCACCTTGGATGTTTTTGCTAGTCTTCATTGACTCTATCTCCAGATATCCAAGAATCACTAAAAATTAAAGTGACTTACTTAGTAGTTTATATTCCAGATAGCTATGCTATTTAGTATATAATCTGATAGTTTATACTATATTAGCTTATTCTGAAAATCTAAAACTAGTACTCACCTCTGGTGTTTATAACATATCTTCTAGTGGTTTTCTACCTATTAAGTACTTTATCAGACATATAAAGTTTGGATCCAAGTTTCTTTTGATTTTTCTTTTGCTTTTATTTTTATTTTATTTTATTTTATTTTCTATCTTAGGAACTGAGGCTAGGGTTCAGCATGACATTAAGGTCACACTGTCACATGAGGTGTCTCAAGTCACATTGTAACAATGAAAAGATATAAAAGATTCTGGAAAAATGATATTATATAACATGTTTAATATATATTGATCTTAAGATAAATACATAATCATTTAGGATAGGCTAAAGTAGTAGCATAGACCATGGGGTTTTAGTATATAAGAGAGATAATCCTGTACAAAGTTCTCTATTAAGTTCTCTTGTATTAATTCCAATACAAGGTTTTATTCATTAATCTACTTTCAGATCTTTAAGTTGTAACATACTTAGCCTAAGTTCTGTTCTGAAATATACAACTAGTATAACTAATAGAAGTATAGTATACAAGCTAAAGCCAAAAATTGTTCTAACCTACTTTCTGTATTCTTAGATAATGCATAAAACATTTATTTTGGACTTTTGAAATACTCTATTAGGTCTCAGATAAGAAGATATGAACTGTATCTAACAAAAGTTTACCATATTTAACTCTAAAAATCAGCTTCTAGTAGATAAAAGTAGTAAGTAATAATTATAAGAATTAGGTAATAGTAACAACTTATATACAGACCTTCACTTTTTTGTATATATATCTAAATATCTAAGAATTAGATATCATAACTAAGTAAGTAGTTTATTTTGTAATAGGTTTTTATAATCTTTTATCTATTATATAACTATACAACTATGACTATGATCTTGTAACCCAATATATAACATTATATCACTTTTCTATTTTACTATTTTGTAAATTGTAATGGTCACATGTGACAGAAGTCACACTATCTAAGTTATCTTTAATTTAGAGATAACTCTAATAAGAATAGATAAAGAAACAAAAGAATATTTCATATTATCTAGTAAAGATTGAAAGAATTGAGAAATACAAAACATCAAATAAAAGAGATGTAAAAAAAAGTCTAAGTATCTAGTATGGTGAACAAGATAAAAAGAAATTAGGAGAACTTAATAGCTATAGGTATTAAATCTAGAAACAAAGAAGTTTGTAAGAAGTAAGTTGTTAGAAAATTATATAGAAAAGTTGGAATAACAGAAAGTTTGAAAACAAATATTTGAAGAAGTTAGAGAGAAACTGAAAGAGATAAAAGAGAGGGTAAGTTTGTTTAGAAAAGAGATTTTTATTGTGACTTAGTTCTAGAGTTTGAACAAAAAAAGAATCTTTGTCATATTTTGATCTGGCTATATCCATTCCAACTCATGAATAACACTCCCCATGAATAATACTCTTTCTCTTATCCACACTTTCCAATCTCTTTTAGTACAGATTAACTATCTCCATTCCATCTTGGATGTTTTTACTAAACCTTTGCCAACTTTATATATTTTCATCTCTAATATTCAAGGATCATTAGAAACTATGATAACTTGCTAAGCAGTTTCTATTTTAGACAACCAACCTAAGTAGTATACTTAGTATATAAACTAGTAGTTTACACTGTAATAATCTTATCCTGAAAATTGATTAAAATTAACACTAACTTCTGACATTACACTAGAAATTGCAAAAACAAGTACTCTTATAAGATTTTTAAGCATATAAAATCTCTTTGAAAGCATTAGTAAGAAAATCTTACACTCCTAGATGACACTTCAGATTCTCTTGAAAGACAGTATGATAGCTATTAATCAAACCAGATCTTAGAAAGAAAAAGTCTTTAGAGATAAGAAATACTACTTATAAATAACTAGCTGCAAAGAATGTATACTTGTGAGAGCATTTTACAAAGTTACAAAGGTTTGAATGGTCAGATAAGACAGAAACACATTAGATCAGAATCTAATAGAGTCTAGAATGGAGAAGCAAGTAGAAATGACCATAGAAATGGTAATGAAGAGATAGCCATATACTTGTGAGACCTTAGAGAGCTTCATTCATGGTTTCAGTCTTTATTTTTTAGTTCCATTCTCTATATTTTTAGACTAATACATAAGCTACAAGTGAAGAGGAGTAAGAGCAAGGAACCTCATCTGAATTCTCCCACTTAAGAGCAGTTTTAACTCCTATTTTATCAAGTGAGTATCACTAGTCCCTGTTATCACTTTTAGATGAGTTTATTCCGGGATTGGCAAGTAAGAAGAGTGGTTCACATCAAACTGTATACCACAGAG
>Ga0157359_1001215_pt1 | contig 10376 bp, 5 predicted proteins | sample AttcapACBM3_FD_111482 | JGI IMG/M metagenome (GOLD analysis project Ga0157359, IMG submission 111482) | Fungus gardens microbial communities from leaf cutter ant in Botucatu, State of São Paulo, Brazil - Atta capiguara ACBM3 | ecosystem: Host-associated > Fungi > Mycelium > Unclassified ...
CGAGTTCTCTTGTGAAATTCCCACTTGATATCCGTCTTAAGAGATTTATTGCTTGTGTGATCATTTGTCTTTGTGATAAGTGGTTGTTACAACAGTTCTATTCTTTTCTCTATTTGCTTAAATAGTTTATAATGATTTGGAGAAGTGAATGGTATGGTTTTAACAGACAATTGCAATACTTTCTCCAGATTATTAATTTTGTCTTGTAACATTTGGGTATCTGGAGGTGGTGTTTCACTTGAACTAGAAAGAGTTTGTATAGCAACACTTTTTCATCTTGAATAATACCTTCTTTTTGCTTTTCTTTGTCAATGAACATTAGCTGTGATGTGTTTTAATATGTTCATCTACTGCCTTTTCTTTTTTTCCTTTGCATTGATTCAATTCATTGGCTAATAGAGCCTGGATGTGGTGAGCTTGTTGTTCTATGTCTCCATGGATTATATTTCTCAGTTCTTTGGGTATGTTGTAGATGTCTCTACTAATTTGTATTTTATAAGTTTCTTCTGTTTGTAGTAATATGTTTCTGATATCTCCTAGCTGATTGTTCATTGTATCTGTTAGTTTGATAATGTTCTGAATTTGAAGTTGAATATCCATCATAATTTCCAATCCTTGGATTATTTTGTGATATTTCTTCATCTAATTCTTCTTTTCTTTATTTAAGATCATATAAGGTTCATGTTGTTAACTGTGCAAGTAATGTAGGGGTTGGGAGAAGTAGGAGCAGTTGCAAATTGGTAAGAAATGACTTGAGTTTAGATTTTTCATTTGCTTGTAGTGCTTTAAGATACTGATTTGGAGTTTTACTCCTCTCTTTTATAGATTTCATCTTGAAAGCTTTGCTCAATAGTCTTGAATTGATTCTTTAACATGTGGTAGCCCTGTTCCTGCTATCCATTAGTCATGCTCATTTCCATAACTTTTTAGTGGACTAAAAATTGTATGCTGTGTTCTTATTTCCTGTGATTTCATACTTCTTCTACTTTATATTCTTCTTCCTCATTGATAATGTCTGGTAGTAGTGCTGTTTCCATGTGCTATCCTTTGAATTGGAGCTTCCTGCATTGTATTAGTAGGTCTTCATTGAACATATTGTGTATTGCTCATCCTTCTAGTAATTTTAGCTGAAACACTCCTTAGCCAATGTCTTTTGTGATTTGAAAAGATCCATATCTTTTCTGGTCTAGCTTCTTTAAAGGTTATTTTGACTGGATTTTTTGTTTTCAAATCACATATTATTACCTTGTTTCAACCTCTGAGAGTATCATCTTTTCTTGTCAAATTGTTTTTTCATGGCTTCTTTTGCCATTTCCATTAATGTCTTTGTTGTTTCCCAACTCTTCTGTAGTTCCTCAAGAAAAGTCTCTAGTCTTGGTAATTCCATCTTCATTATCAGATTTCCTTTCCATAGATGTCATCCAAAGCTAATCTTGAATAGTGTGTATCCTATGGCTGAGTGTTTCTTATTATTGTATTAGAATTCTGTTACTAAAAATCATTCTGTCCAATTATCTTACTAATAATTGATATAATGTTGTAAAAATGCTTCAACTTTCTGGTTAATTCTCTCTGTTTGCCCTTTGAGAGTGGTATACCATTGACAATGTTCATTTCATTTCTAGTGCCTTGTTTAAGTCTTTGACAAATTGGGTCTTCTGTTACTAAAAATCTTTATTGGAACTTCACAGATTTTCTATATGTCATCTCTGTATATTACTGTTGTTGTTGTTTTGAGTCTGATCATCTTTGTAAATCAATCTACTATAACCACTATTGTATTCTTGTTGTTTAATCTTGGTAGTGATCCAATAATGTCAATACTAATTTCCTGTCATAGTTCTTGAGATATCACCAGTGAATGAAGTTCTTCTGTTTTCTTCATATATTGTACTTTGTTCTGTTGGTATTTCTGACATCCCTAAATATATTCCTTAGTGCCATTTTATATTCCTAGCTACTAATAGTTTCTTTTGATTAACTTAAGCATCCTTTGTTGTCCTAGATGTAATACATCTGCTAGTTCATGATTCTCCTATAGAATTTTCTCTTGAATTTCCTGGTTGTTTGAAATATAGATTTTTTTTTAATGTATACCACTTTATTGTCCTCCCATGCTTGACTATTCTTTTTTTCCAATTCCTTCTGAACTTCTTGTTCTCTTGTGTTGTTCTTCTGGATTTCTTCCAATAGTGTAGTTTCTTCTATTATGTAGTTTTCCCTAAACATTGCTATCTCTGCTTCAGTGTTTATTCTCCTTGTCTATAGTTTGTCTTTAAACATCTTGATGTCCTTGTTGTCATTCTTTGTATCCACTTGATTCTTTCTTGATAGAATGTCTGCTCTTTTATTTGTCTTCTCTAGAATATGTTATAGAATAAAATCATAATCCTACAGTTTAAGATACTATCTCACTTGTTATCCATTGAGTTTATGTGGTTCTCTGAAGTACTTGAGATTTTTATGATCTGTCCAGACCTCAAACTTTTCAGTGATATCTAATAAGTATTGTCTCTATTTTGTTAGAGCTTCCACTATAACTAATAGTTCCTTGTCATATATCTTGTAATTTCTTTCAGTTATCTACATTGTTCTTGATAAGAATGCAATTGGTTTCCATTTTACTCCTTGTTTATAAGATAGAACTCCTCCAATAGTATATTCTGATATATTTGTCTCTACTTTGAATTTTCCTTCTCTTCTAGGTAGAGAAAGTACTAATTGACTTGTAATATTTTCCTTCAACTCTTCAAATGCTTTCTAATGTTCTTCTTCCCATTTCTAGTCTTTATTTTCTTTGAGTTTGTTGAGAGGTTTTGCCATATAACTGAATTTCTTGATAAAGTGTCTGTAGAAATTTATGAACCCTAAAAAGCTTTTAGCTTTTTTACTTCTTTTATCTTGATGAGTGTTTTTCATTCTTTGACAGCCTTAACTTTGTTGTTTTCTATTTGTACTTCTTCTCATCTAACTACTACTCCTAAAATAGGTATCTCTTTAGCATTGAAGTTGTACTTTAACCACTTGAAATAGAGATTATATTTCTCTGCCACCTTCAAGAATTATATAGTTCTTTCTTCTAATTTCTTCTTGGTTTTGGCTAGTATTACAAAGTTGTTACTATAGTTTGCCAATACTTCTTCATGTAAAAGTTCTCAGAAAATACTATTCATTATTTATTGAAATGTTCCTAGCAAGTTGCATAGTTAAAAAATATATCACTTTTGGCTCAAATAGACTTTTGTTTATTAAGAATACTACTTTCCATTTGTCTCCTTCCTTGATTTGTATATTGTTATATCCCCAGATAAAGTTTAGCTTGTTGAAGTACTTTGCATCTTTGAGTTTGTTAATTACCTCTCCAATCAATGATAATGGTATCTTGTCTTTTATTATATGCTGGTTCAATTTTTAGTAGTCTTGTACTAATCATAGAGATCTATTATTCTTTAAAATGTAAAAACATAGTGTTGTATATTTCAAACTTAATTCTACTATAAGCTCTGCTTTGAGTTATTCTTCCAGCTATTGATTTAAAGCTTCATCTTCTTTAACTATTATTGCATATACTTTGGCATTTAACTCTTTTAATATATCTTCCAGTAGATTGATCTTGTGGTTCCATTCTTTTCTTTTCAGTAATTTCTCAAATTTCTTCTTGTTGAATAAATTTGTGAATAGTGAAATAAATCTTCTGGGTTTGTTGGATCTGGTTTCTTACCTATTGCATAGTGGTCTTTGTCCATTTCTTCCATCAGTTATATCCTTCTAGCCCTTGATGTAAATATAATATCCTAATGTTGTATTCTGTACTCTTTTGGACATCTTGTAAACCATATTATTTCTTTGTCCCAATTTACTTTTATTATGAAGTCTATGATATGTTTTTTCCCTGCTCAAATATCTTGATCTTCCATTCATCATCTACTATCTTGCTCTTGTTACTAAATACTATCTTAACTTCTTTAACAAAATAGTCTCAATCCTAGACATTATTCTCATTATTTATTTAGTCAATCTTCTTCTGCATGTAAGTTTCTATAACACTATCACCATTTTGGGCTAGTACTATGGTAATCTTGTTATCTGTTGCTATAACTCTATTACTTTTGAGGAATAATCAGATTCCTCTCCACTAGTCTTTTATCCAGTTACTATCAAACTACTCTGAGTTTGGGACCATACTCTTTTGCATAACTACCTGTGTTGTTTTATTATATACTGCTAGTGTAGATGCTACTGACATCTCTTTTGATAATACTGGTTCTGTAGTTTTGTTTTCATCTAATGTGTATTCTTTAGTAACCCTCAATAATACCAATATTTATTCTAGTACCTCAATGCCTGTTGTTCCTTGACTGTGTCTGTTCATCTTGCCTATCCATGGTATCTACCACAATAGTCTATGTCTGATCTTGTCTGTTCTGTTCATGGTATCTCTTACCACAATATTGTTCTGTTCTTCTTCTTCTAATAATTTAACTATTTATCCATAGTCCTACCACAAAGTAGTTTCAATAGTTCTTCAATGGCCTAACTGCTGTTATGCCAGAAAATGCTTTTTTATGAAAGTACATACTTTTATAAGGTTTTTAAGCATATAAGACCTCATTAAAGGCATTAGTAAGAAGATCTTATACTCCTAGATGATGTCTCAGGCTCTCTCAAGTAGATACTGACTATAGAGATGGTATGGTAGCTGTTATGAACTTAAATCCTTAGGGTTGGATAAAAGAACAAACTCTTATATTAGAGTAAACACAAGAAAACTCAATAAAGAGCTCTTTACAAAATAGTCTACCTTATATACTCTTACAGATGGTCCATACTAGCTACTGTGCACCCTACCCTAAATGACCATGTGTACACCATGAGGCCAACATGTGGTGTTCATGTTGTATGATGTCATCTTGTTCCAGAACCTTCTACTTCCTTCTCTTAAGTCCCATGATCAATGTTGTGATCACACCATCAGATGTGACTGATGTCACAGCGTGACCAATCACTTCTATCCCTAACCCCAGAGTTCCAAAATAGAAAAAATAAAAAATAAATTGAAAAGAAAATAAAAATGAGAAAGAAAATAAAAAGAAACTAAGTCTACTTTTCACAATCTTGACAGTAGCTGTTAAATAAACTAGACTTCAGAATTGAAGTCTATTCAAACATACTTAGCAAAGTAATATAAAATGCCTGTTATGGTATGCTTAGACACTAACATTTTTCTTTTCTTTTTATCTATTTTTCCTGATTTAATATTTCTTTTCTTGTGATATTTCTTTTTTTTTCTCTTTCTTTTTCTTTTTATTCTTTGAAGATGAAGAGGCATGTGACTGCAGTCACATGACATGTCACATGATATGAGGTCATAGGCCTAAACTTTGAAAGAAAGAACTTGAAGAATGATGTCAAGATACATATTTATTGATAGCATGGACTATGTATCCATTGTATAAATAAGATAGCAATACATTGGGGACTCCTTGTTGAGTTCTCTTGTAATTCCCACTTGATATCCTACTAAGAGATTTACTTGTTATGCTACTATTGGTCTTTGTGATTAGTGGTTGCCACAACAATGCCTAGCTATCTACTGCTCTAGCTTTTATATATACAAAGACTACTTGGTGATAATAGAAACATACTATAATACTGTTCTTTAGAGAACTATAGAGAAAGTGATGTTATTAGGGTAACTGGACAGAAAAGCCAAGCACTTCAAATATCCAGGAAATCCTAAGTCTATTGTCTGAGAAATACTAAATTATATACTTACTTCTAGGAAATTTTAAGAGAACAGAATGGGAATTCCTAAAGGTGACAACTACTCTATATATTAACAGGTTTATTTTAATGCATCAGAATTCTGATTACATAAGCAAGGAATAATGATACTTAAGTAATCAGAAACAGTTTAGAATGGAGAAACCAAAATGAAAGAGAGCTAGAATGCTTAGTAGGTACTTCCAGAGTGGATAAAAGTGGATAAACAGATATGTAGATAATGCTAGAAGACTTTGGAAAACCACAGAGTGTTGCAAAGCAAGGAAGTATATAAAAGGAAGTTTAATAACATATCTAGATAGTTGGAAGTATTAGTATGCAGTTTGAAGGGATCTGGAGCATGGAAAATTAGATAAGTGGATGAGTACAAATGTGGAAAGGAGTTACAGAATATGGATCAGCCAAAAAAACATGGAAGAGAAAATTTTCAGAAGAGCCAGTCCACTTACAGATGTTATACACTTGCTAAAGAAATAAGAACACTAGAACCATAGAGAAAGCAATGTCATTCACTTGAGAAAGACTAGCTATAAGGAACAGGTACTTGAGAACACAATTAACATATCCACAAACATTTGGATGATAGAAAGAGACAAGAACACAACTGATCAGAAGCCAGAGAAGTCAGGAATACACTCTTAAGTAGAAGCAACTGGTAGAAATGCTGGAAAAGAAAAGAATTAGTACTCATGAATAGGAAAAGGAGTATTAGACTGATTTTGTGTTGTAGAACCATATGCTCTTGAGACCTTAGAGAGCTTCCTTATAGTTTCTGTCTCTATTCTCTATTTCATAATACATAAGCTATGAGTAAAGGAGAGTAAGAGAGAGAAATCTTATCTGAATATTTTCACTCATGAGCAGTTTAATAACTATTTCTCAAGTGAGTGTTGTTAGTATCTTCTATTACTTTTAGGCAAATTTTGAAGAGTTCTAGCAGCCTAGGAAATGCTGGCAAGGTAAGTATTAGTTGGTATCATCAGCTGTAAGATTTAACTTGAGAAGTGTCTTTAGAGTGCATAACCTAGAATGGATAGTGTTGTGGTGGGCTTTTTAGGAACTATCCAATCTATTCACTAGATTTTCCAAAGAAGCTTGTTATACAGTGTAAGGTTTACTGTTTAGAAGTGTGCTAGCAAGAGAACACATTTACAAGCAGATGTTCTCCATCTATTTCTTTTCACAATTATTCTAATAATATCATTTTGTATTTATGAGTATCCTTATATGTTTTTTTCTACTATTATATTCTTGTTTCTATCTCTTTTATATGCTCCTAATACTGATATTGTTCCCTCTGAATTCTTTAGTGAGCAGTTCAAGACTAGTGTTACATAGTTCTTGTTACATCCTAATATAATCTTTTTTCTGCTTGATCTCTATCACTGTTATAATGTTCCAGTAGTCTAACTACTATGCACTCTCCTTTTACAAGATAAGTCTGATGACACTTTACTAGATGTTACAATTTTAAGCTTGGCTCAGATTGCAACTTAGGCAAAGACTTGAGAAAGGATGAAGGAGATGATCAATTGGTAAAGTGTAAAAATACAGAACTGTAAATACTACTATATAAGGTACTAACTGATATAATATGAGTTAAAAGCAAAACAAATCCCAACATATATTTGAGTTGAGGTAAACATAAAGCAAACATCTGTAATCCATGAGATATTGATTGTGATAGGAAGCTTGTTGGTATAATGTGTATTAAGGAGAGAGTTGATAATATGTTGTTTGAATAAGAAAACAGTTCTAAGATTTTGGTATTCAGCTAATTTATTAAGATGGAAGTAAATTAGGATGAGGCCAGTAATAACTTTAACATCATATATGAAAGATGTATAGAAATTGCTAGTTGTTATAACTTAAGACTAAAAGTAGGGTTAAAAGAGGAATTTTGTATTAGAGTTAACACAAGAAAACTCAATAGAGTTTCTAAGTATATGATATCTATCTTATATATGTTAGGCTGTTGGTCTATACTATACTAAACCTAGACCACTCTAAAAAGTATGTATAATTGTATAAATTGATGTATAATATATTTTGTTATGGTATGTGACAGTTGTGACAGTCACATGTAATGTTATACTAACTCCTATAACACAAAATAAACTACTTACTTATTTATGATATTTGAACCTTGGGTGCACTCTTAGAGGTTTAGGAGTGATTCAGAAGTTCAATAATAATGACAATGATGATTAAGATCAATATAGATGATAAAGAATGAAAATTGATAAAAATTGATGTTGTTAAGTCTGAGATTTAATCCTCAGATACAAAGATATATATATAAAAGAGTGATAGTTTGTATACAAGCTGTTTCTATCACATGATTAAAAAGTATATCTGATGGGAGCTGTCATCTGTCATAGCAGCTGTCAGGCTAATTTTAGAAGGTAACTAATTATATTACTATATTGATATGCTTGTATCTCTATTAATACTTATTGCTATGAGATATACCATATATCATTGAAAACAGTTTGATAAGCACTTTCCAATATAAGTTTGATCATACAAATCTGTCTAGTTGTTCATGAGATATTAGCAAACAAAGATTTTACAGTTACTGATGACCTGATATCTTGGTTGTTTGTTGTTACTTTTATATATCCTATATATATATAGATAGCCTTCATTTTGGGCTTTCCAGCACAACTTAGTTTGTGAAAATCAGTCTACTGGTTGTAGAGATACAAGCTAAATAAAGTTTGTGACAAGTTGTTTATATATTAGCAAGAAGCCTCTAGAGAAATTTTCATGCTTTTTATAGTAGAGAGGGCCTTGTTAGCATAGTAATAAGTATGATACCAAAGTGAAAGTTTCTTATCAAAAAAAAAACCCAAGATATTACTATGTGTCAATAGTATTTCCTATTATTTTTATGTTAAAAGGGAGAGGGTTTACTTCTTTTGTAATGATGTAAGTCTCAAAGTTAAAACAAAAGTACACTTTTATATTAAGTAATACAAGAGAACTTAATAGAGTTTTAAGTACAAGCTTATCTATCTTATATACTACATACTATGGTTTGTGTATATACTATGACTAATCTATCCTAAAATCTATATTTTTATAAGGCTAGCATGTTATTACTATATTGTATGACATTACCTATCTTAGAATCTTCTATATTCTTCTCTGTATTATATAATCATATGACATATGACTGTGACAGGTATCATGCTTCCATCACACATGACATCATATCATACTTTCTTATCTAAGTCCAAAATAAAGAAAAGTAAAAATAAAAGCTAAAAATAAAATAAAAGAAAATAGGAAAATACAAGAAAAGAAAAGAAAATCAAGTCTAAGATTCACAACTCTAATATTTTTGGTAGGTCTAGAGAAGTGAAATACATTGTATTTATCATGTTTAATAACAAAGCCAAACTTATAGAAAAAAGAAGATATAAATATAATATTATAACTACCCAAAATAAAAGCAAAGAGATTTTTTGTTCTTTTTTTGAAAATTTTGAAAAGAGAGACAAGATATATAATTGAAGAAAGAGTAGAATCTTAGTCCATACCAACATTCATATTAAAGAGAGGTAATATGTGATTATTCCACACATATTAGATATATCTGTTAATTAGGTAACTAGAGAAGAAACAAGTCACTCTGTTGTCAAAATCTGCTTTAGTCATGATTAACAGGAGAAGTTGGTGATTAAGCAATAAAAAGAACTAGGAAATATTAAAGGTAAGAGTTCTTGTTCAGAGTTCTTTGATCTAGCCTGTATAGATAATGTGAGTGAGAAATATGCCTACATCTGTAGCAGAATGTTGTCTAATATCTCCCAGTTGATTTGGGTATAGAAAATTGAATATAATAGAATGAGTTTGGAGTTTGTTGCTTACAACCTTTTCAATAAGTTTGTTAAGCATATTAAGAAGTATGATGGTGTAAAAGACCATAGAGATATCATAAGAAGGTTTATTAGATTTTGGAATAATAATAGAAATAGATTTTCACAATGTGTTGGCTAGTAGCTAAGATTGATACATACATTAGCTATGTTGACAACATATTAATCATATACTTGTCATTATTGAGGATTCTCTTGAGATGTCATTATGAGACATGATCTAGGCCAGGGGTGGAGTAATTGTTACACTTGTCAAGTGAATTGCATACTTCCACTTTAGAGAAAGGAGGTCACTCTATAATAGGAATAGGAAAAATTTTGTCAAGAATACAGAAGTTAATAGGTCTTTCTTGAGTAAAGTTGTATAACTAGTAAAGGGCATACCATAGTTTGTTTAAATTATTACAGAGACAGTTATTGAACTTGATGGCTTCTGTAGCTGGTAGTTTGTACTTATTAATGAGATCTTATAGTTTTTTGTTAAATAATGCAGTTTCTTAGATTTTTTCATTAAAAAATGTTCATTTGGCTGCTTTAACTAACTTTCTAAAGATAATCTAATCTTGTCTCCTATCTGACTGCTTGTCAAGTTCACAAACGGTGGACTTAGTTTTTCTCTAGTTTACTTTTCATTTTTATTTTTATTCCATTTTATTTTTCTATTTTCTATTTTTAGAATAACTAGGGTTAGGGTGGATTGGTCACACC
>Ga0157359_1001217_pt1 | contig 10374 bp, 9 predicted proteins | sample AttcapACBM3_FD_111482 | JGI IMG/M metagenome (GOLD analysis project Ga0157359, IMG submission 111482) | Fungus gardens microbial communities from leaf cutter ant in Botucatu, State of São Paulo, Brazil - Atta capiguara ACBM3 | ecosystem: Host-associated > Fungi > Mycelium > Unclassified ...
AAGCCTCCATGAGTGCTCACTTGGCTTGCTTTTCTGTTTCTGTAGATAGTTTCTCAGTCTCATCTCTCTCAGTTTCTTTTGATTCTGTTATCTCAGTATGATAGGTTTCTCTAGACTTGGATATATAATTTGTGAGTTGGTTACAAGCAACTCTTACCTAGATTTCTCTCTAATCTATATTGACTCTAATTGTGTCTCTTTGCCTATGAGGGAGGTTTCAGTTTCTTGAGGCAAAAATTGTAGACTACTTGTAGTAGATAGTCTGCCATGGACTGCAATCAAGCACCATGTAATAAATTGATGATTAAAAAAAAAAGGCCTTGAGGGTATTATAAGCAGGCTTGCCTGGCTTGGGTATAATCATGGAAATAGACTTCTTGAAGTGTCTGGACCAGTGTCACAGTGATAGACATGTGTTAGCCAAGGAGAGAATGTTTATAACACAGGTGTTGTTGGCTAGAATGAGCTTGAGATGCTGCTAAGTGATGTGGTCAGGATCTGGAGCAGAAACATTAGAGCAGGCCTTAAGTGTTTTCTGCATTTCTAACATTGAAAATGGTACTCAGGAGCAAGTGGCCTGGCTAGGGACCTCATCTAGGACAGAGAGATCAATAGAGCAATCAGCTGTAGCATTATAGGATTGGTGGAGGGTACTCCACAAGTCTGAGAGATCATTACAGGGCTGCTCCTGGAAGTGAATAGCCTTTACTGCTAGTAACTTACACTGCTTGACCCAGCTCATAAGATCCTAAGATCATTTGTTAGTAGATGCTATCTCAGCAATCCTATTGTCGAAAAAGTGCTGTTTAGCCTGCCTAGTTATAGGGTGAAAGGAGAACCAGTCTGAGTGCTCTCCAGTTCTTCTGTAAGTCTCTAGTACAGTTTTGCACTTGTTGTTCCACCACTTCTTAGACTGAGTAGTAACAGTGTTCTTCTTGGTATAAGTGTCCCAGCAGTTGGTAAAGAGGTCTTAGAGAGCAAGTCAAGACTAGTAGTGGAGTCTAGAAAAGAGAAGTTGAGTTGTGATAGCCCTTCACTCACAAAGAGTAGAAAAGCTGTTTCTTTCTCACTATCATGTTTTAGAACCATTCTGCACACACAGATGTTCTCTAGAGTAATAAGGCAAAGTTTAGGGCCTCCCTTGTAGGGGAACCCTATTAAAACTACATGAAGTGTTCAGTAGGGAGCTATCCCTCACCTACTAATCTCTTTGTACTGTTATGTCCAGTGGTCTTCTTTGCTAGGAGACCTCTCTACTTGGTCTACAGTCTAGTCTGTTCAATGGCCAATAGTAGGCTGAGCCTTTAACAAAAAATCTCCCCATTATGGGTGTATCTAGGACTAGATCTGACTTAATGGTCTAAGCCTGCCAAGTAGGTTGGCATGAAGTTACACCCATACAGTATTCCAGGTGGACTTTTTCTGCATTCTGGTGATTCCAACACTCTAGCTTTAACTTGAGCCTGAACTGGTCATTATTATACTAGTAGACTGACAGTGAATATAGATCTCTCAAGCTAGAGAAGGGGAGACTACTCTATTCTACTACAGTCTAGTCCTGGTAGAGGTGCTACTCTCTGCTATACCTTCCTGTCTCCTAGCAGGTTGGTTTGCTTATACTTATAGGTATAGATTCCCAACCTGTCCAAAGTCACTGTCTTGCCACCTGCCAACCTAGTGAGTGTCCCAGAACAGGTCTGGACTAGGAGTTGTTTCCACAGTGTGACTAACTACCTCTAAGTCATACAACCTAGAGGTGTAGGATGTTCTGTTCCTATCTTAGCTTTACCAGCCAGGTTTATACCAAACAGTGGGCTGAGCTCTTAACCAATTAGCCTTCCAGAATCTGATCCAACTAGGTAGGTTTATACCAAATGGTAGGCTGAGCCTTTAACCAATTAGCTCTCTAGGATTGGATTGTTATTACTCTCATTTCCTATCTTATATTGATCTATCCTTTCAGTCCCAGTTATGGATATCACCAGACATAGTGCTTACAATGAGAACTAGTCTAACTACTTAGCCTTGTAAAATCTACAGATCCTGCCTTCTAGGAAGTCTATTACTAGACCTTGTATCTTAGTAGTAGTATAAATGCTTACTAGTCCTATAGTATACACCAATTACAGGAATTAAGAACTCCAGTGATTGCTATATGATATTACTATTGTATAATAGCAAAGTTAAAGTATTTGCACTTAGAGAGAATTGAACCCTTAATCTTTTAAACATTCATCCAAGTGTTTTCACTAGGTTTTCAGTGATTGAAACTACTAGACTACTAGGACCCTCTTATAATATGAATTTCATGTGTTATACCTCTTAACTAGGTTGGTGGAATAGTATGCTGTGCCATTGCTATTATTAGGGACTCCCCAACTAGATCCAGAATCCTATTTCCACCTGAGAACAAGGAAAACCTACCTCATTCCAGGATATGTATGCTTTAGCAATGACTATTGATTACTGCTACTGGAAACATGACTGCAAACACCACCATGCAAAATAAGTAGAAAAAGAGGTTCTTGAGTCTCATTCTTAGAAGCAAGGGAAAGCTTCCATCTCTGGTCCTGCTATGGCCTCCCAGAATAAAGCCAACCCATTTTTAGTGATCTTATCTGCCAATACCTCCTCTTTGAAATTATCTTTGTCTCCTGCTCCTAAGAAATAATCTAATTCTCCATGGATAGACCTCTCTTCTAAGCTGGCCAGCAATGGCAAGTTTACCAGTAACGAGTGCAAGAAGTGTCTCAAAAACAACCTGTGCTTCTATTGTGGTGTAGGAGACTACAAGTTGGACTCCTGTCCCAAAAAGCAGACTATGGTCATGTCTAAGGGCCATAGTGCTTCAGTAACTGCTAATACTCTAGCAGCTACTTCTGAGAAACCCTAGGAAAAATAGAGAGCAACCCCCAGGACTTCACACAGATTGAGGGCCACATTGAACTTCCCTATGCAGCAATGAGTCCCATTTGACTCAACATATCTGCTCTTTCCAATCCTTATTCACTTTTTGTTTTCCTTATCTCTCCATTGATCCTTGGTTAGGATCACCTTAATAAAGTTCTATTTTGTGTTCTCATCAACTCTGGGTCTACTCATTGTTTTGTAGACTCTAAATTTGTTCTCAATTTGTGAATACTCACCACTTGAAGACTTCCACAACTCTTCCAGTTGCCCTCTGCCTGTTTGATAGTTTATCAAACAGTACTATCTCTGAAATTGCTAACTTACTCATAATTTTTTCCACCAGTGATTGTATGAATCTAGACTTTTATGTTACTTTGCTTGATTCTTTCTGCTCTTTGGTCCTTGGATACAACTGGCTTATCCGACACAATCTACTGATTGACTGGGTAAATGGGTCAATAAACTTCTGTCCATCTTTGTGGGAAAATATTGCTTCTTTTTGTATTGCAGCCAACATACCATTGGTATCTCTATTCTTTCTGGACATCTCTCTGCAATCATCAGACTCCATGGGTTTCATACCCACATCTGAGACCTCCATGTCTAACTCTAAACAACCTAACATTGTTATCATTGGTGTTGCAGCATTCTTGCATGCATCAAAACTCCCAGGCTCCAGCAATTTTGAACTCTGTCTTTGTTCTTTGGATATTTAGGCTAATTCCACAAAACTTGCAGAAGCTCCTGACCTTTCCAATATCTCTTCTGAGTATCATGAATTTGCCAATATTTTCAGCAAAACTAAAGTTGAAGTCCTCACTTCTCATTGTCCTTATGACCTCAAAATTAATCTGGAAGAAGGTGCTCAATCTTTGGTTGGCCTCATATACTCTCTTTTGGTATCTGAACAAGAGGCTCTCAAGGAATTCATTAAGGAAAACCTCAATATAGATTTCATCCAACCAACCTCATCTCTGCATGGTATACCAGTTTTATTTATTAAGAAGAAAGATGGTTCACTGCACCTCTGTGTCAACTTTCACAGTCTCAATCATATTTCTAAAAGAATCATTATCTACTTCTGTTTATTTCTAATCTACTGGACTCATCTTACAAAGCTTGGGTTTATTTAAAGGTAAATCTTCACCATGATTACAATTTGGTTCATATTGCTGGCAGTGATGAATGGAAGACTGCCTTTAGGACATGCTATAGATTATTTGAATGGTCTGTAATGCCTTTCAGTTTTACCAATGCTTTCATAGTCTTTCAGCAATTTATGAACAATATTTTCTCCAATCTTTTGGATGTTTGTATTGTGATCTATCTAGATAATATAATCATCTACTCAAATAACATGTCTGAACATCACTGGCATGTAAAAGAAGTACTCAAGCATCTCCACAAGGCTGATCTTTATGCCAAAGCAGAGAAATATGAATTCCACTCCAAGTTGGTAGAGTATCTGGAATACATCCTCTTCCCTTCTGGCCTTACCATATCCGACAACAAAGTAAAGATTATTCAAGACTGGCCAGAGCTTAAAAAAGTCAAGGAAATTTAATCCTTCTTAGGTTTTGCTAATTTCTATTACCAGTTCATCTTCAACTATTTAGACATTGTCATTTCATTGACACACCTCATCCAGAAGGACATCCCTTGAAAGTTCAACTTCTCCTGTTGTAATGCTTTCAACTCTCTCAAGAAGGCATTCACCTCCACTCCCATTCTCACTTATTGGATTTCCAATGCTCAACTCATTGTGGAAACTGATGTTTCAGACTATGCTCTCACTGCAATCCTTTCCATTGTTAACAAAGAAAATGAAGTTCATCTAGTTTCTTTTCACTTCTGCACTTTTACCATGGTGAAGTTGAATTACAACATATATAATAAGGAATATCTTTGAAGCTTTCAAGATTTGGCAACACTACTTGGAAGGTCTAGCCTAAAATATCAACATTGTTACAGATCATAAAAACCTTGAGTATTTTTCTACTACTAAGGTGTTGACCTGGAGGCAAGTATGGTAGTTCAAGTACCTTTTTCAGTTCAACCTTGTCATCAGGTTCTGTCCTGGTTGTCTTGGCACCAAACTAAACACTCTTACTAGATAGTGGAACATCTATCCTAAAAGGGGAAATACTGGCTACACTACAATCAACCCTCACAACTTCAAACCTATTTTCACTCAAGAATGACTTGTAGCCTCCATATAAGCTACTGTTCTCCTTTTCCCTTCTCTTCATGCAGCTACAGTTATGAATCTGGACATCTTATATTAAGATATCCTTTCAGCTCTCCCTAGTGACTCAATTGTGACAAAACACATTCCCACAGATAGCCAGTAGTCTATGGATCCAAATAGTCTTCTTCTCCTTGATAACAGAATCTATGTACCATCTACTAGTAATTTCTGTACACACATTTTCCAGTATAATTATGACCACATCTTTGCCAGATATTATGGTCAAAACAAAACACTAGAATTAATTTGCCATGGATATTCCTGGCCCAGCCTCCATGCTGATGTACAACAATTCTGCAAGTCCTGTGCTACTTGTATGCAATCCAAGCCACAATGTCACAAACCCTATAGATCTCTCAAACAACTTCTTATTCCTGAACAACCATAGAATTCTATTTTCATGGACTTCATTGAGAAACTTCCATCATTCTCTGGGTTTGATACTATCTTGGTTATAGTTGACCAGCTCACCAAGCAGGTGATCTTTATCTCTGCCCATAATACTATCATATCCACAGACTTAGTACATCTGTTCATTCTTTATATATTCTCCAAACACAGCATTTCTTTCTATGTCACCTCTGACAGAGGCTCGGAGTTTGTATCAAACTTTTTCTGTTTCTTAGGCACTGCTCTTGACATGTAGCTTCACTTCACTTTAGGCTACCACCCCAAAGGTGATGGACAAACTAAATACACAAATCAGACTCTCGAGCAATACCTCTGTGTATATTGTAACTACCAGCAAGACAACTGGTCCAAACTTCTTATCTCTCATAGAGTTTGTCTAAAATAATGCTTTGAGTGCTACTACTAGTGTTTCTCCATTCTTCTCCAATAAGAGATATTATCTAGATATTACTGTTCACTCTAAATGTGATATTGCTTCCTCTTAAGCTCACAACTTTGCTATAGATCTCAATAAGTTACAGAGTACTCTCAAAGCTAAAATCTCTGTGGCCTAACAGTGTTATCAAAAATCCACTGATGTATGATGTTCCCCCACTTCTGATTTTAAAGTAAGTGACAAAGTCTTTGTTAAGGCTCAGTCCTTCTAAACTACTTGGCCTTCAAAGAAACTCTTTGAAAAATATCTTAGACCCTATAAAATCATTGTCCAGCCTAGTACTCTATCATTCACCCTCTATCTCCTAGAGTCCATATGCTCTGTTTATTCAGTTTTCCACTCAAACCTGCCATATCTAATTCTTTCTTCAAGAGAACACAACCAGCCACTGCTTCAGTTATAATTGATGGAGAACCCAAATATGAAATTTCTCAGATAGTAGACTCTAAAATCAATTGCTGATAGGTGTTAGGTACAGTTCACACTTGAAGATCAAAGTCCACGAAGTTGGCTCAGATATGCACAGAGTGTAGAAACTTCATGCAATGAGCTTGGTGATGTAGACTTGTCAGAATGACCTTGCCCTCAACTTATGTGTTGTGCTTTCTACAAGCTATGTGGTTGCAATTTCAGAGAATGGTCTTGTAAAGAGTTGTAAGGAGAGAAGTGAAGCATATTACCATTGACATTGGAGATTTAGTATCAAACTTTAGTCAATTATCAGGCTAGCTATTACAAAGGGGTCACCAGCCTTAAATATATAAAATAACAAAAGGAGTAGCTAAAACAGATCTCTGAGCAAGTGTTTTATTAGTGAAACATTATATAGGAGTTCAGATTTGAAGAGTAGAAAACTATATGTAAAGTCCAAGTAAATTTGTGGATTTTGAAGGAGTTTGAAGGAGATAATTAGGCAACAGACAAAAATGAATATGACTGCAGATTTTGACCCAAATAAAGCGAAATAACCATGGACTTTTAGTGGAATTAAGTCTATTATAAAGTACCAAGCTACTGACGGAGTTTTGAGCACAAATAAGGCCAAATAACCATAGGAATTTAATGTTATATTGAAGTCAAACATGTTTCAGACATATTTTGGAGTTTGGGATATAAAAACAGGCATACAAACTCTTATACAAGATAATCTAGCTAGGGTATAAAGATACTGAAGATGAATCTGAATGGATTTCTGCATCCAAACTCACTCATGCCACTGACTTGGTATCTGATTTCCATATTACATATCCTGCCAAGCTTGGTCTACTCCCATTGTCCTAATCATACTGTTTCCACTCATCTTCTACCTCCATGCATCTATTAATGGGGATTCCTTCATTAATTCCTTAGTATATTCTGTCCACTTATTCTCATTTAAATCCCAGTTTTTGTGCACTTTCTAGAGTTTCTTTTCAAAACTTTCAGACTTTTATTTTCATTTTATTTCTTGATTTTCTTACTCATACATTTATATCACAAAAAACAAAATAATAATTGAAGAAAACTAAAAAAAAAGCAAACTATTTTAGCAGAAGGCAGATGATGGAGTCCTCTCCTCCTGACTTTCCCTAGGGCCATTCTAGGACCCTTTCTTATCATTTTTGCTATCCTCCTTCTTGTTCTCTTCTTCCAAGCCCTATATCTGTTCCACTGTGGCTCCAATCCTCTCCAACTGGGCCGTATTTTTTTCTTGGCTCTCTACCAAGTTCCAGAGAGACTTTCTAACTCTTCAATACTCCTCCACAAGTTTTTGGAGTGCCTTTTCAATGGCACTTAGAACCCTGCCATAAGTAGAGATCATAACCAGGATGTTGGTGTTGGTATAGGGTACATACTACTGCTTGATAGTAATGCAACTGGCATATGTTAGAGACCAGCTAAGGGAAAGCTATCAGTAAAAAAGAAAACATAAAGAAAATTCATTACTCACCTTAAATTGTGCACCAGGTAGTCCTGCCTAGTATGCATGCATCTTTCATAGGGGTCAGCACTCCCCATCTTGACCCCAATGTCTCCTTAGTACCTTGCTGGTTGTTTTCCTTTAGTCTTTTTGGAAGGCCAGTGGTCCACATCATTTCCTGGGGGTGTTTTCTTGTGCTTAGGTCCTATGATCTGGGATCCTTCAGCACTCTTCAAAAGAGTGGTATCTTCCTTTAGCATCTCATCCCAGAGTTGTTGGAGATATTCCAATATTCTTTTCTTCTTCTTCTTCTCTTCTATAACCCTCCTCCTCTTGGCTTTCTCCCTTACTTTTGCCTCAGCTTCCTTCCTTGCCTTCTGAGCTGCATGCTCAGCCTAATGTGACTTGGCTGCTTCTTCCAGTTGAACCAAAAACAGCTGCTCCTCCTTATGTCTCTGCTGTATTTCTTGCCACTGTTTTTCAAGTACTTCAGCATTGTTTTGAGAAATATTGGAGGAGGCAGGAGAAGATATAATGATATAGAAGCAAAAATAAAAAATTTTCTTTTCTGTTTATGTATTGTTAACCTAGATACTATCACAGGATTTTTGGATAAATTTAATAGGACTTCAAAGGCTTAGTTCCAAGGGGGGAATACTGTCATATGCCAAGTCTATTCATCCAGAACAATACATTTCCATGGTACACTCCTTGTCAATAGCTAAGTCCAAATAAAGCTCACTTTCCATAGTAGCCACCTTACTTGTAACACATCTAATGGCAGTGATGCAATCATTCAGGTATTTTATCCTCTATAATGGAGATACTCCTATTCAACTCAGTCTTCCATGTCAGAGTCACTCCTGTCAGTGTTTAAACACTGAAACCTCTGCTCAGAGTAATAGAGGCTATACTACTGAAACTCTAAGCATCTTCTATAGTAGGAACTTGTATATAAAACTAGTAGTTACACTATAATTTGCTAGTCTGATAATTGATGAAGATAAACTCTTATTGAACTTGATTCCCAGTGTTTAATGGCAACATACTAAATCAGCACTCACTCCCATCTCAGACTTCTTCCTATCATCTGAAGTTACAACCATGCAACAGACAGACAGCACAACACATAAGCTGAAGCCAAGGTTATTTCACAAGTCTACACATCTCTGAGTCCATCTCACAGACTTTCATCTCTAGTGTGAATTATGCCTGACAGTAAGTTTAGTAATTTCATTTGTGTAACATAAAATTCTGTTTGTCTCAATGCTACCACTCTCTGAGACTTAAACTTATTTACCCTCTCTTTTATATTCTATTAGTCTGCAAAGCAAATCATATCCAGAATCTATCTTTATATACCCTTGTAGACTTCAGATTTATATACTGTTTCATTGATTTTATATTTGTATTAAAGCACAGTATCCTCACAAAACTTATATCTCCCATAGAGTTCAAATTATTTGATGGATTGTTAAATAATACTATCATAAAAACTGCTTTCTTATTTATCTCTTTTCTATCTAGAGACTGAATGATCTTGAATGTCTATGTTATCTTACTTGACTTCTTCTGCTTTTTAGTCCTTAGATAAAACTGGCTTATCCAACACAATCTAATGATTGACTAGGCCACTAAGTCTATCACCTTTTAATTAAACTTGCAAAAAAAGAAACAATTCTACCAAAACTCTCCCAGTAATTACTATTCTCAAAAAGTTTCTATCTTACATCCCAATCTCAAATTCCAAGTCTATGACTATTTTTTACCTATATATTGTCATTATCAGAGCATAGCTATATGTCCAAGCAGTATAAATGCTAGGATTAACTATATTCTGTTTTGTACTTTATCCCACTGACCTTGTTAAAAGAGTAGCCAGAATTATGAACAAACAAGTCAACCTATCTACTGTTCCAACTGAGTACTACAAGTTTGCTGATGTCTTTAATAAGGCCAAAGCAGAAATTCTGATCCTATATTACCTGTATGATCTACAGATTAAACTAAAACATAGAATAAAACTGTCTATTAGAACAATTTACTTGCTATCAACTACAAAACAAGAAGCTCTCAAGGAATTCATTAGTAAGAACCTCAACACTAGATTTATATAACCCACCTCCTTTTCTACAGTACACCAGTACTTTTTGTAAAGAAGAAAGAAGGCTCTCTATACTTATGTGTTGATTTTTGTAGACTCAACCACATCATATAGAAGGATGGCTACCTACTTCTATTAATATCTAATCTACTTGACTTATTTAGAAAGGCACACATGTATACAAAATTGACCTCTATCACATATATCATCTAGTACAGATCATGGAAGGAGACAAATGGAAGATAGCTTTCCATACTCAATATAGATTTTGAATGGGCAGTCACACATTTTAGTCTAACTAATGCTCTTATAGCTTTCCAACAGTTTATGAACAATATTTTCTCAGATCTTTTTAATATTTATAT
>Ga0157359_1001218_pt1 | contig 10373 bp, 19 predicted proteins | sample AttcapACBM3_FD_111482 | JGI IMG/M metagenome (GOLD analysis project Ga0157359, IMG submission 111482) | Fungus gardens microbial communities from leaf cutter ant in Botucatu, State of São Paulo, Brazil - Atta capiguara ACBM3 | ecosystem: Host-associated > Fungi > Mycelium > Unclassified ...
CTTTTCCAATTTCTCTTTAATCTTTTTAAATACTCATTTTCAAACTTTCCATCATCCCATCCATATAACATCCTCACCATATATTTTCCTGGTAGTTCTGCCCTCCTAAAACCATTTTCTTCTGCTAAATCCAACTTCTTCTGTCTTCTTACTTCTGCATTCATCCTCCTCTCAAACTCTGCTACTAACTCTTTTGCATTTTCCAAATCCTCCTCCTTTTCCCAACTATCATGCTTTGCCATAAACCCCTTCCATTGCACTAAGTACTTCACATAGGTAAAAACTATCTCCTTAATGACATATAGACTAATATATCAATCCACTAGTTTCTTTGCTGGTTTTTCTTTGAATACCAAGTTCTTTGTACTCAACATAACCTTGTCTCTCACTTTCCATTCTTCAGCTTTCTTTCTTCCTCTATTCACCTGTCTTTTTATCTCTCTTATGCTTTTACTAATGCTACCCCAGTCTCTTCCTACACTTTTCTCATCTTTTCTGCAAATTCTATTACCTTCTTCATCTTTTCTTTTTTCTTCAAGTCTACACCCATTCTCAATTCTCTTCTGTAATTTGCTATGAATAGAGATATCTTGGTTGTCGAATATGCCTTGTTATTTATTGCAAACTATACTGACACTAACCAATCTAGCCAATCCTTTTATCTGTGATCTACAAAAAACCTTAGGTATTGTTCTAACTCTTGGTTTATTCTTTCTGTCTGACCATCATTCTGGGAATGGAATGCTGTTAACAACTTTGTTTTGATTCCTAACATGCTGTTCAACTCCTTTGTTATCTCAGCTGCAAACTGCAGTCTCCTATTCAACACTATACTTTCTAGCAGTCTATACAACTTCTACACATTGTCTCTAAACAATCTTACCAACCCTTCCACCGATGTTCCTTTTATAGTTGCCACAAAATATATCATTTTGAACAACCTATTACAGACTACTAGAATCACATCTTTCCCAGCTACTAACAGTAATTTTATGATAAAGTCCACTGTCAGATATGTCCATAGCCTCTCTGGAACCTTGCTTAGCTTCAACTTCTCTGCTGGTCCCTCTATCTTATTCTTCATCCTCTGACACATGTCACAACCTTCTACATATCTTCCTATATTTCTCATTACTTCTGACCACCAGTAGTTTCTGGTTACCAGCTCTGTTGTTTTCCACTTTCCTCTATGTCTAGCCACTGGTATATCATGATGTAACCAGATCATCTCTGCTCTCAATTTCTCATCCTTTAGCATATACACTTTACCCTCTTTCAATATCAATTCTCCCTCTATCTGTCATTTGTCTCCTCTCACTATTTTCACTCCTGCTTTCTTCATCTCTTCTACTACTCTAACTACTTCTTTGTCTTTATTCCTAGCCTTTTTTATCTTTTCTACTATCTCTACTTCAGGTTCTTTTATTACTACTTCATGTAAACTATACAACCAGCAGTTCTTAATAAATACTTGGTTTTCATTATCCTTTTCTACACCTACTTTCCAGTCTAGTCTCCTACTAAGTTCATTTGCCTTGTTCCTAGAACATATTTTAAGGTAAAGTCAAATCTTGACAAATATAAGGCTCAATAGACTTGTCTTTGGTTTAACTTTCATACCTTCATAAAGTATTCCAGATTTTTATGGTCTGTCCAGACTTCGAACTTATACTTAGTACTCTCTAATAAATGTCTCCAATTTTTTAACCCTCTTATCACTGCCAACATCTCCTTATCATGAATCTCATAATTCCTCTCAGTCTTATTTAGAGATTTTAAGAAAAATGCCACTGGTCTCCACTTCCCATTTTCACATTCCATAGATAATACCTCTCCAGTCACATAGTCTGACATATCAACCTCTATTCTCATTTTTTTGTCTAAATCCAGTGCTGCTAACACTGGTTCTTTTATAAATCTCTCCTTCAGCTTCCCAAATGTCTTCTCCTACCTTTCTATCCATTCCTACTTCTGATCCTTTTTTACCATGTCATATAATAGTCTGGCTATAGATGCAAAGTCCTGAATAAATCAACAATAATAGTTTGCCAATCCCAAGAACTTTTGGATGTCCTTGACACACTTTGAAGTCAGCCAATCCAGGACACCTTTCACCTTCTCTTCTTCCATCTTTATTTATTCTAGTCCTATTACCCCTCCCAAAAACCTGACTTTTCTTACCTTCTATTTACACTTCTCCAGCTTCATGTACAAATCATTCTCAGTTAACCTCTTTACCACTTCTTTTACCAGCTCATCATGCCCTTCTTCTATTTCTGTACCAATAATTACATTGTCAATAAAACTCACCACTTTCCCAGTGTTGATGAGATCTCACAAGATTTCATTTATTATGGTCTGGAACATTGCTAGAGAATTAACAAGTCCAAAGAACATTACCATTGGCTTAAACAACCCCTCTGGTGTAGTAAACACCATCTTCCACTTGTTTTCTTCTTTTATTTATACATTATTATAACCCTATTGCAAGTCCATCTTTGTAAATACTTTCTTGGTACCAATATCCTCTACTATGTCCAAAATCAAAGGTAAAGGATAATTATTCTTTACTGTCCACTCATTTAAATACCTATAGTCCTGTACCATCTGCTTCTTACTATCCTTGTCTACAAAAAATACTAGTGCTATTTGAGGTGACTTTGAGAGTTAGATGTACTCTTTCCTCAATTGTTCTACTATGAACTCACACACCTCCTCCTACTCTTCCCTTGACAACAGATACACCCTCCCCTTCCTTGGCACAAATTCCTCTTTCATATCTATTATGTAATCCCACAGTTTCTTTGTGGGTGTCTGTTCACTTGCCTTCTTGCCAAAGACATGGATCTACTTATGAAATTTTACTGGGACCAACTTCTTAGCTTCTTCCTCTGACTTTACTGCTTCCTCCTCTTTGTCCCAAATCTCCCATTCTTCTACTACTTTCCTTACTTCCATCTTTCTTTCTTTCTTTGGTTTTTTCTTTTCCTTCTTTTGTTTTTTCTCTTTTTCTTCCCATTTCTTTCCTACTTCTTCCTTCCTTTCTTCTTCCTTCTATTTCTACCACCCTGACCTTCCCTTCTTCAGTCTCTACTGCTTTCCACATTCTTCTAGGCACCTCATCATCTTCACTTCTCCTGTTCTCCAGTCAATCTCAGGATTATAGCAAGCTAGTCATGGCATTTCCAAGATCACATTCCACTTCTGCCTCCCAATCACATCTATCTCAGTCCTCTTTCTATGTCCTTGATAATAAATATTTACTTCCACCATATTTTCTATAGGCCCCTCCTTGTTGAATGTTCTATCTACATTTCTTACATGTATTGGCCTTTTTATTTTCTTTAACTTAAATCCTTGCTTTCTTGTAAGCTCCAAACTCATTACTAGTCCCATAGCTCCACTGTCCAGCAATGCTTCAACCATTACTCCTTCTTGCATATCAATCCTCTCTAGTCCTATCTTCACCATAACTTCTTTTAGCATGTTCCCATTGTCTATGTTGTAACAAGATGTATTATCTATTGCTCTTGCAAGCATTACAAACCTATTACTATTACTAAGATCTAATCAAGGACTATCAGATCTCCATCCCAATTTAAATTATTTTGTCTATTTCCTCCTTCAATCATCAACCTTTGTCCATTGTTCTGTCTATATTCCAGTCTTCTTGCCTCCCCAATTCTGTTCTCTGTCCTTCTATTCCTACAATTCCTCACCAAATGTCCAAATCCTCTACAGCTATAACAGTTCCTATTTCTCTGATCCACATCTATGGTGTATGGGTTGTGTTGAGCAAACTCTGCCCTCTGATTAGGGTGTACCATCACCACATTTGTTCTCTCTACTCCTTCCATTAGTGTAGGCCCTGTTGAAACCTGCTGTTGAGGTGCTTCTTACCTCCTTGGCATATCTGGAGCTGTAGCATTTGTTGTCTAGATATCCCTTGTTGGTTTTGCCTTGAAGCCTGTGGCCCCTATTCCCATCTTCCCCTTAACCTCTCCTCTTCTCTCCTACTCTCCCTTCAATTTCTGTCTAAAGCAATCACTCTGTCATACCATTATTTGATTAAGCCTAGCTGCTGTTCTGACTGCATGAGCCTCTGGTATATAGTTGTGTCTATTCCTCTCTTGAATTTCTCTACTAATGGTCTTCCTTTGTACTCACTTCCTCTTGCTGTTCATCTAAATTCTTACACAAACTCCTCTATTGTCTTGCTTCCTTGCTCTAATCTTCTTAACTCTGCCACTTTTACTGATTCTTTGTCTTCTCCCCTAAATTCTTTCCTTATATTCACTAAAAATTCTTCCACTGTCTCATATTCCAACAGTCCTCCCTCCAAATCTTCCAGCATATTCTTCTTCTATACATCTGCCAATTCTCTCTGCACATATCATAACACCCACTAGATTTGCTCTTCTACTGCTGCTTTCCTTATTTTTATCCTAATATATAATTTACATACCATTACAAATCCTGAGATCTTTGATGAGATCCCATCAAACACTTGTGGCCTTGCTACTTCTGTGCTTGTTGCCACTGCTACTTCTCTCTTTTCTAATCTCTCCTACAATGCTTGGAGTTGAGCCTACAATGCTACAAACTGCTCCTGTTGTTGTTGAGATAAAAGCTCAAAGTTGATTGAGCCATGTTAGCTCATAGTGTATGGTAGTGGTAGCATTAGTGGTATTGATACTGATGGCAAAAGTAATAGAGATGGTGGGGTGGGTGGTGATGACTGTTATTCAAAGAATACAGATCCTGTATTGGACTTGCTCTCTGATTTGTACTCCAAACTCAATGTTTTTCCTCTGTAAGGACTAGTGGCACTCTCCTTGTTCATCTCACCCTGTCTTACCAACTACCTAACTACCAACTACTGCCCTAATAAATTCCTGTCTAATATCCCTAAGGAGGGAATACCTACTTTAGATAGGACTTATAGAAGATCCTACCATTCCTCTATGTGGATGGGCTACAGAGAGTACTGCAGCATGAGGCTTTTACACAAAATTTATATACTAACAACATCCACACAAGATAATATGTCTATCTGCACCAGTGGGCTTTGGTACAACTAAACAACTAGGATTCCCCCTTCTGGCTAGTATATTTCTTAAGCCTAGGGTCTAGCTATTCTTTTTGATTTTGGGTACATTCTCTTGGTTGAGGATGATGAGAGAGTAAAGTAAGAGAAAACTCTGTGATGGGCAGTCTTAAGAAGTGGTACTGAGTTCTAATATTACAATCTCAAGATCTTAGAGTAGATCAAGAAAAAGAATCTTGTATAGGGTTTATACAAGAAAACTCAATAGAGAACTCTGTACAAGATTGTTTACCTTATATACTAAACTACCATGGTCTGTGCTACTACTTCTCTAGCCTACCCTAAATAACTATGTGTTACACACATTGTATAACATTATTCTTTCAGAACCTTTTATATTCTTTTGTGATCTTGTGACTTGTGACCATTACTGTGACCATGTTATCTAATGTGACTGATTTGTGACAGTGTGATCATGATGTCACTCTAATCCTAACCCTAAGTTTTTAGAAAAGAAAAATAAATTAAAGAAAATGAAAATGAAATATTAAATTAAAAAAACTAGCATCCAAGCTTTACATATCTGACACATTAGCTTTCTTGTCAAAGATATGAATCCACTTGTGGAATCTCTCTGGTACTAGCTTTTTAGCTTTCCCCTCAGACTTTGCTACTTCTTTTTCTTTGTTCCAGATTTCCCACTCCTCTACTAATCTTTTTACTTCTATTGTTCTTTCTCTTCTAAGTTTTTTCTTTTCCTTCTCCACTTTTTTCTATTTGTCTTTTTCCCATCTTTTTCCCCTTTTCCTTCTTCTCTTTTTTCTCTTTTTACTTTTACTATTCTAACTTCTCCTACTTTAATCTCCACTGCTTTCCACACTTCTCTGAACATCTTATTATCTTAATTTCTCCTATTTTCCAATCAATTTCTGGGTTGTGGCAAGCAAGCCAAGACATGCCCAGTATAACATTCCACTTCTATCCTCTTATTATATCTATCTCTGTTCTTTCCCTATGTCCTTGGTAATAAATGTCTACTTCTACTATATATTTGATTAGTCTCTCATTGAAAGAACCATCTATGTTTCTTACATATATGGGCCTTTCAATTTTCTTCAATTTGAATTCCTGCTTCCTTGCAAACTCTAAACTCATAACTAGTGTTACAAACTTAAGACCTTAGGATTGATCAAAAAAAAAAACCTTGTATAAGGTTTACACAAGAGAACTTGATAGAGAACTCTGTACAAGACTGTCTACCTTATATACTAATACCTAATGGTCTGTGTGAGCTACTTCTAGCCTACCCTAAATGACCATGTGTATGCCGTAAGATCAACATGTGTTGTACATGTTGTATAACATTATTCTTCCAGAACCTTCTATGTTCTTTCATATATCATGTGACTTGTGACTATTACTGTGACCATGTCATCTGATATGACTGATGTGTGATAGCATGATCTCATCACTTTAACCCTAACCCTAGTTCTAAAAATAGAATAAAGAAAATAAAAATTATTAGAGTCCACTGCTTTCATCTTTGACAACTAGTCCTATTGCCCCACTATTCAATAATGCTTCTACCATTACTCTTTTCTGTATATCAATTCTCTCCAGTCCAATTTTCACCATGACTGTAACAGCATTATGTGACTGATATGTGATTGTGATATCACACTAAACTCTAATTCTAGATCCCCCAGCATAAAAGATAAAGGAAAAATAAAATAAAAGTGAAAAGGAAATTGAAACAAATAAAGTCTATTGTCTTCAATTTTGACAATCCTCTTTTTTCCATCCTTCTTTCCTACAAACAATACCAGTGCAGTTTGTGGTGAATTTGATGGTCAAATATATCCCTTCCTCATTTGCTTCTGAATAAATTCCCTTACTTTTTCTCTTTCTTCTCTAGACAAGAAATAGATTTTTTTTTCTTGATACAAATCCCTTCTTTAAATCTATTATGTGATCTCACATCTTTCTTGTTAGCATCCTCTCACTAACTTTCTTTTCAAAAACATTGATCCACTTGTAGAATTGTTCTAGTACTAACTTCTTTACTTTTTCTTCTGATCTTGTTGTCTCTTCTTCTTCATCCCAAATTTCCCACTCTTCTGCTACTCTTTTTATCTTCATTGTCATTCCCTTTTTCTGCTTTTTCTTCTTTCTATACTTCTTTTTTTTTTTTCTCTTTCTTCTCCTTCTTTACTTCTACTTTTGTTTTTGTTTTTGCTACCCTGATTTCCTTGCTTTAACCTCCACTGTTTTCCACATTCATCTAGACATCTTATCATTTTTACCTCCTCAGTTTTCCAATTGATCTCAGGATTGTAACAGGCAAGCCATGGCATTTCCAAGATTATATTTCATTTCTATCCTCCTATCACATCTATTTCTATCCTCTCTCTATGTCCCTGATAATAAATATTAACCTCCACAGTATGTTCTATTGGCCTCTCTTTATTAAATATTTCATCTACATTTTACACATAAATAAGTCTTTCAATCTTCTTCAACTTGAACCCCTGCTTCCTTGAAAATTCAGAGTTTATCACCAAACTCATTGCTTCTCTATCCAATAATATTTCCACTGTAATCCTCTTCTATGTATCTATTCTCTCTAAACCAATCTTTACTGTCATCTCCCTCAATAATTTTTCTTCATCTGTTTTCCTAACTTTCACTAGTTTTTCTTTTCTTTCTACCCTTTTCTTTTTCTCCTTCACTTTTTTCTTCTTCAAAATTATCTTCCTATCTTTCTTGCTTACAGATTTCTCTCAATCCAGTATACTAGCTTATATTATATGAGTAGCTAGTATATTAAATCTATTGTAAGAGTTTAGTCAAGGACTATCAGACTCTTCTCCCCTTTTAAATTGTTTTTATTGTTCATATTGTCCCCATACTTCATTCTCCTTCTTTGGCCTACAAAACCCCAATTTTTACAATTCCTTACAATATGACCAAACCTTTCACAGCTATAACAATTCCTCCCCCTATTCACATCCATTATATAAAGATTCCTCTTCATATCTCCTCTTCTTTCTCCTTATCCTTACAGAGGGTTCCTGACCACCACTACATTTGTTCTCCTCACCCCTTCAATTGAAGCAGGCCCTACCAGTGCCCACTGTTAGGTTTTCCACCTCCTAGGCCAGATCTGAGGTTAAGGCAGTTATTGTCTTTATGTCCCACTAGTGTTTGCTCTTGGTACTAGAACTCTTGTCTCTCTCCTCTCTCTCAATCTTTCTTCTTTCCTTCTGCTCTCCCTCCAATATCTATCTAGATTAGTAGCACATTTGTACCACTGCTCAATACCAGTTGGTAGTTTTTCCACCTCCATCAGCTTTCTTCTTATTACTCCATTCATTCCTCTTTTGAATTCTTCTACCAATGTTCTTCCCTCATATCTGCTTCTTCTAGCTACTCTTCTGAACTCCTGCACAAATTCCTCCATGGTCCTTGCTTCTTGTTTTACTTTTTTTGAGTTCATCCACTTTGACTGACTTCTCATCTTCTCTACCAAATTCCTTTGTCAATTTCATTAAGAATTTCCCTACCAATCCAAATTCTACTTCTCTTGCTTCCAAGTCTTCCAATAGATTTTTCTTCCACATATCAGCTGACCCTCTCTGCATATACAATAACTCCCATTGAATCTGTTTCTCTGCTCCTGCTCCTCTCATTCTCATTTTCAGATATAACCTACATACCATAATGAATCCCTCCATTCCTCTTGCTTCTCCATTAAATATTAGTGGTTTGGCCACCTCTATATTGGACCCCACTACTCCTCCTCCTCTTCCTTCTATTATTATTACTTGTAATGCTACTATCTGTTTCTGCTACACCCTTATCTACTCCAAAAGTTGGTTAATATCAAGTTGACTCATGTTGGTGTTGTTGCTGTTATAAGAAGAAGAAGAATTGATTGGTGATGATGATAGTAGTGGTGTTGCTGGTGGGGAAGAAATATTTGAAGATAAAGGAGAAGAGTTGGTGCTGGCCTCACTCTCAGATTTATATTCTAAACTTAAAGCAACCTCTGTAAGTACTAGTAGGCCCTCTTCTTGTCCCACCACACACTGTCTATTGACTACTTAAGCTACCAACTACTGCCTTAAGGAAAAGGTAAATGATTTTGGTTTAAGAAGACTGTTCTACTTTAGATAAGGTCTTGAGAACACTTGTTGTTTTCCTATATGTACTGGTCACAAGAGAACTAATAGTACAGAGCTGATAATGGAAATAGATCTATACAAGGTAATATATTCTCAAGGTACTAGTATGCTTTAATGCAGTAAAAATGGCTAAGCTGTCAGACTTATGAAGTTTGGACCCAAGTTTCTTTTAATTTTCATTTTATTTTTCTTCTTTTCTTTTCTTTTCTTTTAGTTTCTGGAAACTGGTGCAGAGGTTAGCATAACATAGTGGTCACATGTCACATGTCACGGTCACCATAATGGTCACAAGTCATATGGTAGCAATAGAAGGATATAGAAGAATAACATCATATAGCATATTTAACACATGTTGATCTTAAGGCAAACATGTGATCATTTAGGGTAGGCAAAAGTAGTAGTAGTACAGACCATAGAGTTTTAGTATATAAGGTAGACAATCCTGTACAAAGTTCTCTATTAAGTTTTCTTGTGTTAATCCTAATACAAGGTTCCATTTATTGATCAACTCTAAGGTTTTTGAGTTGTAACATAAGCTTTCCCTGCTTAGCTAGTATATTCCTTATACCTAGAGTCTAGCAATTCTTTTTGACTAGGAGCAGTGTTACTCCTAGTTGAGGATAATAAAAAAGTAAGAGATAGAAAGGGTTCTATATTGAGTAGTCTCAGAAAAGGGTATCAAGTTCTAATGTTATGACTTCAGTCCTTGAGTAAAGACAAAAGAACTCAATAAGGTTTCAAGTACAAGTTAGTCTACCTTATATACTTCAGATCATGATCTGTGTACACACTACAACTAACTTACCCTAAAATCCATATACTTTCCATAAAACCAACATGTTGTTGCTATATTATATAATATCACCTATTCTAGAACCTTTTATATTCTTTTTTATGTCATACAATCCTGTGACTGTGACATGTGATGTCACATTGCACCCTTCACCTAAGTCCAAGATAAATAAAAGTAAAAATTAAAATAAAATAAAAGAGAAAATAAAAACCAAGTTTCTTGTTCACAACTCTGACATACTGTTAGACATAGTTCACACCTCATTATCTAAGATCTGTTAAGGCATCTCAGAAGTCCAAATAAGTTACTTAGTATGTTACCCAAGAACACAAAAGATAGATTAGAATAA
>Ga0157359_1001219_pt1 | contig 10370 bp, 9 predicted proteins | sample AttcapACBM3_FD_111482 | JGI IMG/M metagenome (GOLD analysis project Ga0157359, IMG submission 111482) | Fungus gardens microbial communities from leaf cutter ant in Botucatu, State of São Paulo, Brazil - Atta capiguara ACBM3 | ecosystem: Host-associated > Fungi > Mycelium > Unclassified ...
GGCGGCCAGCGCCAGCGGGTGGCCATCGCCCGCGCCCTGGTGATGCGCCCGGACGTGCTGATCTGCGACGAACCCACCTCGGCGCTGGACGTCTCGGTGCAGGCGCAGATCCTCAACCTGCTGCTGGAACTCAAGCGCGAATTCGGCCTGACCTACCTGCTCATCAGCCACAACCTGGCGGTGGTGGAGCACCTGGCCGACCGGGTGGCGGTGATGTACCTCGGCAAGATCGTCGAGGAGCGCGAGCGGGCGGCGCTGTTCGCCCAGCCGGCGCATCCCTACACCCGGGCGCTGCTGGACGCGGTGCTCACCCCCGATCCGGCGCTGGGGCTCCCGGCGTTGGGTCTGGGCGGCAGCTTTCCCAATCCCATCAATCCGCCCAGCGGCTGCGCCTTCCATCCGCGCTGTCCGCGCTGCTTCGCGCCCTGCGCCGAGCGCTATCCCGAACGTGAAGCCATTCCCGGCGGCAGCAAGCGCTGTCACCTGCCGGAACCCGCCTGATCCGGCATCGGGCGGTGGCGCCCGATGCTCCCCGAATCCCACCGGAGTCTGTCATGACCAGCCGTACCCATGCCCTCGACCTCGCCGCCGCCCACTTCGACACCGGCGCCTTCCGTGAGCGGCTCGCCGCCGCCGTCGCCCAGCCCACCGAAAGCCAGGAACCCGAGCGCCAGGCGGACCTGCAGCGCTACCTGGACGACTTCATCGCGCCCTATGTCGCCAACCTCGGTTTCACCAGCCGGCGGCTGGACAACCCGGTGCCCGGCAAGGGGCCGCTGCTGATCGCCGAGCGCATCGAAGACCCGGCCTTGCCGACCCTGCTCAGCTACGGCCATGGCGACGTGGTGCGCGGCGACGGCGGACGCTGGCGCACAGGCCTGGCGCCCTGGACCCTGGTGGAGCAGGGCGAGCGCTGGTACGGCCGTGGGACCGCCGACAACAAGGGCCAGCACCTGATCAACCTGGCGGCATTGGAACAGGTCATCGCCGCCCGCGGCGGGCGCCTGGGCTACAACGTCAAGCTGCTGCTGGAGATGGGCGAAGAGATCGGCTCGGTCGGGCTGCGCGCCTTCTGCCAGGAACAGCGCCAGGCGCTGGCCGCCGACCTCTTCATCGCCTCCGATGGCCCCCGCGTGTCGGCGCAGCGCCCGACGCTGTTCCTCGGCGCCCGCGGCACCTTCAACTTCGACCTGCACCTGGACCTGCGCGAGGGCGGCCATCATTCCGGCAACTGGGGCGGCCTGCTGGCCAACCCCGGCATCATCCTCGCCCATGCCCTGGCCAGCCTGGTGGACGCCCGCGGGCAGATCCGCGTGTCGGGGCTCAAGCCCGCCGAACTGCCCGCACCGGTACGCCGCGCCCTGGCCGACATCGAGGTCGGTGGCGCGCCGGGCGATCCGCAAATCGATCCGGGCTGGGGCGAGCCGGGTCTCACCCCGGCCGAGCGCGTCTATGGCTGGAACACCTTCGAGCTGCTGGCCTTCACCACCGGCAACCCCGAGGCCCCGGTCAACGCCATCCCACCCAGCGCCCGCGCCCACTGCCAGATCCGCTTCGTCGCCGGTTGCGATTGCAGTACCTTCATCCCGCTGATCGAGGCGCACCTGGCCGAACAGGGCTTCGCCGCCGTGCGCGTCACCCGCGCCAAGGACGAGATCCTCCACGCCTCGCGGCTGGACCCGGAGAATCCCTGGGTGGACTGGGCCATGACCTCCCTGACCCGCACCCTGGGCGAGAAGCCGGCCTTGTTGCCCAACTTCGGCGGCGGCTTGCCCAACGACATCTTTGCCGACATCCTCGACCTGCCCACCCTCTGGGTGCCCCATTCCTATCCCGCCTGCTCCCAGCACGCGCCCAACGAGCATCTCCTGGCCCCGGTCGCCCGCCAGGGGCTGCAACTGATGGCCGGCCTGTTCTGGGACCTGGGCGATCGCTGGAGCCATAGCTGATGACCCTCGCCAAGACCGCCGCCCTGCAGTGGCTCGCCACCCAGCGCGAACCCATGACCCTACTCCTGCAACGGTTGGTGGATACCGACTCCAATAGCTACGACAAGGCTGGCGTGGACGCGGTTGGCGCGGTGCTGGCGGCGTCCCTGGCTGAGGACGGCATCGCGGTCGTCCGGACGCCAGTGGCCGACTTCGGCGATGTCCTCACCGCGCGGGTGGGCCCCGCGGAGGGCGCCGCCGTGCTGCTGCTCGGCCACCGCGATACCGTCTTTCCGCCGGGTACGTTAGAGGGTCGCGGCTTCACCCGCGACGAAAAGCAGGCCTACGGACCGGGCGTCGCCGACATGAAGGGTGGCCTGGTGGCCAGCTGCTTCGCGCTACGCGCCCTGCAGCGTGCCGGTCAGTTGCCTTTCCCAGTACGGGTGCTCTACACCGGCGACGAGGAAATCGGCTCCGGCACCGCGCGCCCGCACTTGGAAGCAGCGGCACGCCAGGCGCGGGCGGTGCTCAATTGCGAACCGGGTCGGATCAGCGGCAACGTGGTCAAGGCGCGCAAGGGCGGCGCCAGTCTGACCATCACCGTCAGCGGTCGCGCCGCCCACGCCGGGGTCAACCATGCCGAAGGCGCCAGCGCTATCCAGGCCCTGGCGCTCAAGATCGTCAAGCTGCACGCCCTGACCGACTACGAGCGGGGCATCACCACCAACGTCGGCCTCATCGAAGGCGGCACCTCCAGCAACACCGTCGCCCCCAGCGCCACCGCGCGCCTGGACGTGCGCTTCGTCGCCCTGGCCGATTGGCCCGAGCTGCAGGCGCGCATCACGGCCATCGTCGCCGAGCAAGAGCTACCAGGGACCCACGCCAGTGTCGAGCCCACCAGCCTGTTCCTGCCGATGGAAGAGCACCTGAGCCGCGACCTGCTGGCGCTCTACCAGCGCGAGGCGCAGGCACTGGATTTCACCGTGGACGGCGAATTCACCGGCGGCTGCGCCGACTCCGGCTTCACCGCCAGCCTCGGCGTCCCCACCCTCTGTGGCCTGGGTCCGGTCGGCGGCAAGGTGCACACCGACGCCGAGTTCCTGGTGCTCGACACCCTGGTCCCGCGCACCCAGGCGCTGGTGGCGACCATCCTGGCGCTGGCTATAGAGGCCTAACCTTCGGAGAGAGCACCACCCAGAAAATGCCTCGGTGGTGCCGGGATGGCTAACAGTCGGCTTATTTTATTGGTTGTCTGCTTGCATTCTTTTTCCATGTCTCCGCCAGAGATTTCGCCTGGGCTACAGCCGCAGCAACTACCTCAACATCCAATGAATCAGCTGTAGTGCTAGCTACGACATTGGCTCCGCAAGACGAATGCAAGCTCACAGTACCTTTTTGGGGTAGAGGAATCGTTTGCACGTATCGGGGGTCGGCAAATTTGGCCTCTAATACTTTCCCTTTGAATTTGCCGCTTTTTATTTCAATGGTGACTTTTTGGCATGCAGACGTGAGTAGCACATGACGCATTTGGCTAAGGCCTAGCGGCGTGCTGATGCTTTTCAAGAGAACCGATCCCAGGGGAGCCTCACTCGGTATAGTGGCCTTGAGAATCAGAGGGCTTTTACCTGATGGAAACACCAGGTCCTCATCTAAATTTTTATTTTCGAGGTCGAAGGCTACAGGATAAGGCTCGGTATCAGGGAGCGGCTCTTCAGTTAGAGGGATTTTCACTATATTAGAAAATTTATAACTAAGGAGTCCTAATGATGCGCCAAGACTAATCCCGTTAGCAGCGGTTTCACCTATCGAGTTGATTATCTTGACTCGGTTGTCAATAACTTCGGTTCCCACTGTGGCCAAGAGCTCGGTGTTGGCGATTTTGGTCCACTGCAGTGTGGTTTTTCGCCCCCAAGGGTCATCTGCTGCGACTGCGAAAGATGTCTCAGATTCAGCAGGGACAACTGTTAGCTCTACCCCCGACGCACCAGAAGTAATACGCTTCCCATCTTTGTCTTTCGGATAATCAATCACGATGATGGACTTGGGCAATGCGTATCGCATCCGCCCCTCGGGGTCCCAGCCGTCGAGTTTCTTATACTCCACCGTCGGCAATGAGCTACAACCAGCCAGTGCCCCTGCTACTATAAGAACCAACTTGCATGCTTTCATCTCCATGCCCTCTATTGTTCGGCTTTACACGGCCGGCCCGAACAATAGATGGCTCCGGCAATTTTCCCGTGTCAAGTGTCAATAGCGTTAACGGCTATCTTTGCCGCTTTTAGATAATAGCTCTCTGGATAAGCCAGAAGTTAGAGCTAACTCCTTGCCTAATCCGAATTTAATTCTTTTTTCCTAATCACTTTCTTCAAGTGGTCAAAAATAAAACATTAAATACGCTCAAAGAGTGAATGGGGAATCAGCACTGGGGAAGAACAGCATTTGATTCGGGATTATCTGGTACAAAATCCTCCTGCACGGGCGCCGCTCGGCACGTGAGTTCGCGCTAGACACCCCGCCGAATCAGATGGGCAACAACCCATCTGTCTTGATCTCGTTCAGCACGAAAAAGGTGCGCACCTGGCGCACGCCGGGCAGGGCGATCAGCCGCTCGCTGTGCAGGCGATTGAAGGCCGCGATGTCCTTGACCCTGAGCTTGATGAAGTAGTCGACGTCACCGGCCACCAGGTAGCACTCGAGCACCGGGGGCAGGGCGCGTGCGGCCGCCTCGAAGGCCTGGAAGGATTCCGGAGTGGATCTGTCCAGCACCACACCCACCAGTACCGCGGTTTCCCGCTGCACGGCCTTGGGGTCCACCTGTGCCCTGACGCCGGTGATGACGCCGCTATCGAACAGCTTGCGGGTGTGGTTCCAGCAGGCGCTCGGACTCAGGGATACCTGGCGCGCCAGCTCGGCATTGCTCAGGCGTCCATCCTGCTGCAGCGCCCTCAGGATCTTGCGTTCGACCGGGGTCAGTTCCATGGTTTCGCTCATCGAAAGATTCTCCTTAGCGGGTGGATATTCAGAGAATGTCCTGATGGAAAAGCCATTTTCATGAAAAGGAAAGCAGCTTTCGTACCGTCCATTCGAAAGCACCTTCTCCATGACTTTGCCTAGCATGGAAGGCGTTCTTTCATCACTGGAGTCGCCGCCATGTCCCTGGATCTCGAAAAGCGCTTTCCCCGCGTCAAGCTCGGTTATTTCCCGTCCCCCCTGCACAAGCTCGAGCGTATGTCGAAGGACCTCGGCATCGAACTCTGGGCCAAGCGCGATGACGTCTCGTCCGGTCTCGCCTATGGCGGCAACAAGGTGCGCAAACTGGAATGGCTGGCCGCCGATGCCCTGGCGCAGGGCTGCGATACCCTGGTCTCCATCGGCAACATCCAGTCCAACCACACGCGCCAGGTCGCGGCGGTCGCCGCGGTACTGGGCCTCAAGTGCCGCCTGGTCCAGGAGGAGTGGACCAAGTGGGAGGACCCGGTGTATGACAAGGTCGGCAACATCCTGCTGTCCCGCCTGATGGGTGCCCAGACGTTGCTGGAAGGCGAGGGCTATTCCACCGCGGTGAAGGCCACCTGGGAGCGGGCCCTGGACGAGGTGCGCCGCGAGGGCGGCAAGCCCTACGCCATTCCGGCCGGGGCTTCGGACCATCCGCTGGGTGGCCTGGGCTATGCCCATTTCGCCGATGAGCTGGCGGCCCAGGAACGCGACCAGGGCCTCTTCTTCGATACCGTGGTCACCGCCACCTGCACCGGTTCCACGCAGGGCGGCATGGTCGTCGGCTTCCGCGCCCAGGACCGCGAGCGTCGCCTGATCGGTATCGACACGGCGGCGGACGCCGGGATGACCCGCGCCGCGGTGACCAAGATCGCCCGCAACACCGCCGAGATGATCGGCCTGAAGCGGGAAATTCGTGACGAGGATGTCATCATCGAACCGCGCTTCTGCGGCCCGGACTACGGCTTGCCGGACGGTCCCACCGTCGAAGCCATCCGCTACACCGCGCAGATGGAGGGGATGCTCACCGACCCGGTCTACGAGGGCAAATCCATGGCCGGTCTGATCGCCATGGCCCGCAGCGGCGAGATCGCCAAGGGCAGCCGGGTGCTCTATGTTCATCTCGGCGGTGCACCGGCGCTGAACGCCTACCACAACGCCTTCGCCTGAGCCCAGGTCACGTCCGGTCACGAGGAGGTCTAGCATGACGATCCAACTCTGGGCAGCGGTAGACGACCTCCGACCGGCCGTGGCGCTGGTCATCCTGCACGGCGGCCTCGACGCCACCGTGATGGCTGACCTGCACGCCGGTCTGCCCAGCTGTAGCGAACTCCCGGTGCTACAGCTGGAGGACGTCATGGCACTGCACGAGGACTGGACGGACCGTGGCCCGCACAGCCGGGCCGCGAGCCTGCTGAGCCGGCTGGGCAGTGACTGCCTGCTGCTGGTGGTCGAGCCGGATGGCACCCAAGAGCTGGAATGGCTCGGCTCGGTCGCCGGTCAGCGGCTGCTGCACTTCACCGCTGGCGCGGATACGTCGTCGCGCGAGCTGATCGCCCGGCTGCAAGAGCTGAGACGCGAGCACCTGCTGGCCGTGCTGCCGCTGTAGCGGCCGTGGCCGCTGCTACGGATGGAAGTAAGGACCGCGCGCGAGCTTGTCGGGACCAATGGAGATGAAGTCCTGCTCGGATAGCCCCCTCTCCCCTCGGGTGAGGGTTGGGTGAGGGCGCCCCTTGCAACGACGTGCCCGGTGGAAAAGGCTGCGCCGTTTTCCATGCTACGGCGATGACCGCGGCCATGGCGGTCCGTCGCTGCGACCATTGCTACCGGAACCTGACCCGTAGGAACGGCCCATGGCCGCGATCAATCTAGTAGCGTTGTAGGGTGGAAAACGGCGCAGCCTTTTCCACCGCCGCCCCGTCCGGAACACCTTATCCGTGGAAACGCTCTGCGGTTTTCAACGCTGCGAAGTCTCGTCGTTTCCGGCGCCAATCGCGGCCATGGGCCGCTCCTACAAGTTAGCGCCATATCCGTAGGAGCGGCCCATGGCCGCGATCTGGCTCTCAGATCTGTCGACACTAAAAGCGATCTATCCCGGGCCTAGCCCCACGACATCATCCCCGCTCTTGGCCAGCCGCCGCGGCCGGCGCACCAGTTCGCCGCGGCAATTCGGACAGCGTCCCTGCAAGGGACCCGCCACGCAGTCCACGCAGAAGGTGCACTCGTAGGAGCAGATCAGCGCCTGCGCGCTATCGGCCAGCAGGGGCGAGCTGCAGTGTTCGCAGGCGGTGCGCATTTCCAGCATGGTCGTCTCTCCTTGGCTCAGGCGCCGAAGCGCGCCGCGTAATCCTGGGGGCTGACCGCCAGGTGCTTGTGAAAGGTACGCCGCAGATTTTCCGGATGCCCGAAGCCACAGAGGCGGGCGACCGTGGCGATGGAGGCCTGGCCGTCCTGCAGCAGTACCCGTGCGGTCTCCAGGCGGACCTGCTCGACGTAGCGGCCCGGCCCCATGCCCACCTCGCGGGCGAACAATCGCGACAGGGTACGGGGCGCCATGTGGGCCCGTTCGGCTAGGCGCTCCAGGCCGAGGTCTTCGCCCAGATGGCCGGGAATCCAATCGAGCAGGGCGGCGAGCCGCGGCGTGCGGCCTGGATCGGGGGCAAGGCAGGCGCTGAACTGGGCCTGGCCACCGGGGCGGCGCAGGAACATCACCAGGCGCCGCGCCACCGCCAGGGCCAGGGGGCGGCCGAGGTCGGCCTCCACCAGGGCCAGCGCCAGATCGATGCCCGCCGTGACACCGGCCGAGGTGAAGACATGAGGGTCGCCATCGCGCCCCAGGGGATCATAGGTATGCAGCCGGTCGCCCTGCACCTCGATGGCGGGGAAGGCGTCCAGTTCCTCGACATAGGCCCAGTGCGTAGTGGCGCGGCGGCCATCGAGCAGGCCGGCGCTGGCCAGCAGCAGGGCACCGGAACACACCGAGCCCAGGCGGCGTATCCGGGGTTCGAGATCCCGCAGCCAGGCCTTCAGGCCGGCGTCTTCGCGCAGGGCGTTGATGCCCAGTCCGCCCGGAATCAGCAGGGTATCCAGCTGCGTCACGTCCAGCTCGTACCAGCTCTGTTCCGCCTGGATGCCGATGCCAGCGGACGTGCGCACCAGTCCCTCGTCGGCGCCCAGCAGCTTCAGCTCGTAGTAGGCGGGCAGTCCCTGGCGCTCGCGCTCCAGGTTGGCGGAGGCGAACACCTGCAGCGGGCCGGTGACGTCCAGGCTCATGACGTCGGGATAGAGCAGGGCGGCGATCAGCGGCATGGTGGCTCTCTTGGTCAAGGCGTCGAGCATGCCCTCCTGTATCGACTGGCGACAAGGCCAAAGACCCCACGAATCCGGCCAGTTCGCGCCGATTTGGCGCCATCGACGCGTGGCCTTATCATCGCCGCCCATGAACTACACCGATCCCAAGCAACTGGCACCGCTGCTGGAAGCCATCCTGCTCGCCGCGGGCCGCCCGCTGACCCTGGAGCGCCTGGCCGAGCTCTTCGACGAGTACGAGCGTCCCGAGCCCGCCCACCTGCGCGCTGGCCTCGCCGTGCTCGGCGGCTCCTGTCGCAAGCGTGGCTTCGAACTCAAGGAGGTGGCCTCCGGCTACCGCCTGCAGGTCCGCGAAAAGTACGCCCCCTGGGTCGGACGCCTCTGGGAAGAGCGCCCGCCGCGCTATTCCCGCGCCAGGCTGGAAACCCTGGCGCTGATCGCCTATCGCCAGCCCATCACCCGCGGCGAGATCGAGGAGGTGCGCGGCGTGGCGGTCAACAGCCAGATCGTCAAGACGCTGCTGGAGCGCGACTGGATCCGCGTGGTGGGCTATCGCGACGTGCCCGGCCGCCCGGCCATGTTCGCCACCACCAAGACCTTCCTCGACTACTTCGACCTGCGCAGCCTCGACCAGCTGCCGCCCCTGGCCGAGGTGCGCCAGCTGGAGCCCGAGCCGGCCTCGGTGCTGGAGGACCCGGAGCTGAGCCTGGCCGCCCTGGAAGTGGGCGGCGCGGAGGAAGAGGAGGGCACGCTGGTGATCCCCGAGCGCACCAGCTTCCGCACCCTGCTCACCGAGCTGGACGCCATGGAGACCGGCCTCAAGACCGATTTCGACGATCTGCGCCAGGCAGCGGACGAGGAAGACGAGGGTTGAGGTGAGGTCTGTTGGGTTTCGCTGCGCTCGGCCCAGCCTACAGGTCCATAGCGGCCCTGGTGATCCCCTTACGCCGGGAGACGACCCTTCGCTCGGATAGCCCCCTCTCCCTCTGGGAGAGGGTTGGGGTGAGGGCGCCCATCGCGGCGGATTTCCAAGTGGAAAAGGCTGCGCCGTTTTCCACGCTACGGTTTTCCAGTTATCTGATGCGTATCGCGGCCATGGGCCGCTCCTACAAAAGCATCACCTCCTGTAGGAGCGGCCCATGGCCGCGATCAGGGTTCCAGGACCAACCTTTGCCGCAACCGAAAACGAAAAAAGCGCCCGAAGGCGCTTTTTCTGCACGACCTACAGACCTCAGGCCGGCGCGTTGACCAGCGCCTTGCAGGTATCGAGCATTCGGTTGGAGAAACCCCACTCGTTGTCGTACCAAGCCATGATCTTCACCAGCTTGCCGCTCACCTTGGTGTGGTTGGCGTCGAAGATCGACGACAGGCGGTTGTGGTTGAAGTCGATGGAGACCAGCGGCTTGTCGTTGTAGCCCAGGACCGGCGAGGCTTCGGCCGCCGCCTTCATGAAGGCGTTGATGGTCTTGGCGTCGGTTTCCTTGGCGGTCAGGATGGTCAGGTCGACCAGGGACACGTTGATGGTCGGTACGCGCACCGCCATGCCGCTGAACTTGCCCTGCAGCTCCGGCAGTACCAGGCCGACGGCCTCGGCGGCACCGGTCTTGGTCGGGATCATCGACTGGGTGGCCGAACGCGCGCGGAAGGGGTCGGAGTGATAGACGTCCGACAGGTTCTGGTCGTTGGTGTAGGCATGGATGGTGGTCATCAGACCGTTCTCGATGCCCAGCTCGCGTTGCAGTACCTGGGCGACCGGCGCCAGGCAGTTGGTGGTGCAGGAAGCGTTGGAAATGATCTGGTGCGACTGACGCAGGATGTCGTCGTTGACGCCATAGACGATGGTGGCGTCAACGTCCTTGCCGGGCGCGGAGATGATGACCTTGGAAGCGCCGGCTTCCAGGTGGGCGGCGGCTTTGTCGCGGTTGGTGAAGAGACCGGTGCACTCGAACACCACGTCGATCTTCAACTCCTTCCAGGGCAGCTCGGCCGGATTGCGGATGGCCGTCACGGCGATGTGATCGCCATTGACCACCAGCTTGTCGCCCTCGACGGACACCTCGGCAGGGAAGCGGTCATGAACGCTGTCATACTGTAGGAGATGCGCATTGATGGCGGCGTCGCCCAGGTCGTTGATCGCGA
>Ga0157359_1001220_pt1 | contig 10370 bp, 7 predicted proteins | sample AttcapACBM3_FD_111482 | JGI IMG/M metagenome (GOLD analysis project Ga0157359, IMG submission 111482) | Fungus gardens microbial communities from leaf cutter ant in Botucatu, State of São Paulo, Brazil - Atta capiguara ACBM3 | ecosystem: Host-associated > Fungi > Mycelium > Unclassified ...
CTTCTGTAATAGCTATCCTTTTTGCAACATGTCTCTGCAATAGTGATACAACAATCTACTAGATACCTAGTCTTCTATGATGGAGATACTCCTATCCAACTTGGTCTTTCATGGCAGAGTTCCCTTACCTTATATCTATCAGTGTCTCACTACTGAAACATCTACTCAAAGTGATAGAGGCTATACCACTAAAACCCTAAGCATCTTCTATATTACTTACTTGTATATATAAGACTAGTAGTTAAACTGTAATTCACTAGTCTGATAATCAATAAAGATAACCTCTTATTGAACTTGATCCTCAGTGTTCAATAGCAATACACCAAATCAGCATTCACTCCCATCTTAGACTTATCTATTCATCTGAAGTTATAACCATATAACAGACAGACAGCATAGCACATAAGCTAAAGCCAAGGTTATTCCACAAGTTTATATTATCTAGCATGGAGTTCACACACTCTATGTATCTTCAAACCAACCCCATGGACTTTCATCTCCTAGTGTGAACTATATCTGACAACTTATTACAAAATAAGCTACTTACTGATTGTAATAATTGAAACTTGAATAACTTGATAGTGATTCAGATATTTAGTATAAGGAGGTAGTAATGATAGATGATAGGTAGTATTAATTGATGATTAATATTATTAAATCTGAGATCTAATTCTCAGATATAAAAGTATTTATACAAAATAGTGATGGCTTGTATAAAAGCTGGCTCCATCATATCATCAAAACTTGTATCTAGTGGAACTGTTATCTGTCATAGCAGATAGTAGGCTAATTTTAGAAGGTAACTAATCATGTTACTACATTAATATGCTTGTATCTCTATGAATACTGATCTTTATATAATGTATGATATATTATTAAAGACTATTTGATGAGCACTTTCTAACACAAGTTTGATTATGGAAATATTAAGTTGTTCTTGAGATAATAGTCAATAAAAATTATAATTACTAATAGTCTGATATCTCAGTAATCTGTTATTACTTTTGTATATTCCACATCTATATAAATGACCCTCATTTGGGGCTTTTTAGTATAGCTTGGTTTGAAGAATTGGTCTACTGGTTGTGGAGATATAAGTTGAATGAAGTTTGTGATAGTACTAATAGCAATCTTTGGTAAATCATATTTCTTATCAAAGTCCATAGAGTTGTAGACTTTTTAGAATAACCTTGTCTTTAACTTATATGTTATACCATTTGTATATCACTTGGTCATAGCTTTAGAGATTGAAACAGAGTTTAACAGAGAGTGTACTGATAAGAAGAAGCATGTTAACTTAATACTAGAGTTTAGTGTTAATAATAATAGAGATTATAGTTAATTATCAAACTAAAGATTTACAAAGTATATACTAGTCTTCAAATACTGTCATATGCAAGTCCACCTGTCTAGGAATTACATTCCTGTGGTAATATCACCTTCCAATTATACAAGCCCATCTTTCTCACAACACGTCTCATAGTGGTGCTGTAACTATCTAGGTATTCTGTCTTCTATGGTGAAGATACTCTTATTTGACTCAGTTTTCCATAATAAAGTTAATCCTGTCAGTGTCTCAACACTGAAACATCCACTTAGGGTAATAGGGGCTATCCTACTAAAACTCTAAACATCTTCTATAGTAGGAACTCATATATCAAATCAGCACTCACTCCTATCTTGGACTTCTTTCCATTATCTGAAATTATGACTATGTGGCAGACAGATAGTGCAGCACATAAGCTGAAGCCAAGATTGTTCCATGAGTCTATATATTTCCAAGTCCATCTTGCAGACTTTCACCCCCAGTATGAACCATGTCTGACAAATACAGAGAAAAGTATTTCAAACACTTGAAAACTTGAGTAGTGCTATTACTACATAGTTATGCAGTTATTCACATTGAGTGAGGTTAATGTCTGAATCTGTTTCTAAGCTAGGTAGAAGTTTAATCAAATTGATCTACAGAGAAATACTAACTGTATGTGGAGTTGAGATAGGAATAAGCTCTGTTATAGAAGACTAAGTACTCATAAAGTTTGACTAGAGATAATACTGCTACAGAAGACAGGTTATTTACAAAGTTGAAAATATATAATACTTAGAGTGTATAGCTCTCAAGCAGAAGTAATTGAGCAGAAGTATCAATTACTATGTATGAATAAATCTTTGTTACTATAGAAGATAGGAAAAGCAGTACCCATAGCTGTGGAAGGTAACAGGATTACAACACTAGTATCTAAGCTACTAGTAGTGTTGAGAGAGATATAGAAGAAAATAGAGAAGGGCCTTCTGAGCCTTTATTAGCCAAGTGGTTAGTGATTTCTCTACTCTCTTAGTAGAAGAGTAAGATTGGATAGAGGCTAGTCAGATACTGCAGAGATAGATGATGATGAGTGAGAAGAATGTAGAGAAGAAAGTAAGCTATCAGAAGAAAAGGGTGACAAGAAGAGTCTAGACTAGTAGTGTGTTTTTATCACATTGAAAGTAGTTATTACTATAGCCCTAGTCTTAGTCTTCCTAAACATTTTGGCACCATTCAGGATTAAAGCAGATAGCTCAGACTTCATAACTAGAGTAGTTCTATCTCAATAATTCAAGGAGGATAACAAGTAGTAGATAGAAATGATAAATGTTTAGAGATCATAAAGAGGTGGGACAGATAGCAGAAGAGATACAAAAGAATAGTAAAGAGACAGGAGCTGATGCAGAATATATCTGTTTACTATTTTCTCCTTTCTGTTCAATTTCTTTTGTTTTTGTTTTTATAAAATTTTGTTATTTCTGTTTAATTTGAATAATGTTAAAAGTAAGGATATAAGTGAATCAAAGAGATGTACAGATAGTGTGAGTAGGAGCATACAGATAACATAAGAAATATCATAAAGGAAAAAAGCAAAGTTTGAAAAAGAGAATTCAGAGTTGAGGATGTTTACTGTCAGGTTGTACAACCTAGATAAGAAATGTATAGGAGAGAATCATAGAAATCCTTGTCAGGAGAGACAGAATAGAAACAGACAAACTCCAGAAATAAAGAAGGACATGGAAGTCCTAGATAGTAAACTTAAAAATTCACAGAAAGAGGATTTAGAAGTTCTAGATAAAAAATAGATAGCAAAGAGGATATTAAAAGTTGTTGAATGGTCAAATATTCAAGCAGAAGTAATTGAAAAACAGGTAGACTTATTACTGACAATCAACAGATCATATTTTGAGTAAGCCAAAATATTTGTTAGGGCAACTGACAAAGTTCACAAAGTTAAGTAAAGTTTACAATCTCTAGGAAAGTTCTAAGTATATTGTTTAGATTAATTACAAGTAGACTTATCTCTAGAAAGATTTTAAGAAAATAGAATGAAGACTTCTGGAAGTAATTATTATACTAAATACTAATAGAATACATTCCAATCTGGCAGAATAATGATATAACCAAAGAATGATTGCATCTATATGGTGAAAAACTCTAATAGAAGCATTTAGAAGATCAGCTGGAAAAAAAAAGAAGTTTACAGTAGTGACACATGCAATAGACAGTATTGATATACTGAACAATATCTGACAAGTGTTAAGTATAGTTCACATCTTAACAACTGAGATCTTTAATAGATTCTCAGAAGTTGAATGAGTTTTACTTAACTGTGCCTAACAGTTTAGGGGTGAAATTCTGCAAGATAGGCTTGGAGATATATAGACTTGTGGAATGATCTTGGCTTTAGCTTATGTGCTATGCCATCTGTCTGCCACATGGTCATAATTTCAGATAATAGAAAGAAGTCTGAGATGGGAGTGAGTGCTGATTTGGTGTATTGCTGTTGAACACTAGGGATTGAGTTCAATAAGAATTTATCTTCATCAATTATCAGACTAGCAAATTACAATGTAACTACTAGTCTTATATATGAGTTCCTACTATAGGAGATGCTTGGGGTTTTAGTGGAATAGTCTCTATTATCCTGAGTAGATATTTCAGTGTTGAGATACTGACAGGAGTAACTCCATTATGGAAAACTGAGTCAAATAGGAGTATCTTCACCATAGAAGACAGGATATCTGGATGGTTAACAGTACTACTATGAGATATATTGTAAGTAAGGTAGGCTTTATTTAGATTAGCTGTTGACAAGAAATGTACCATGAGAATGTGTTTTCTAGACAAGTGGACTTGGCATATGACACTACTAAACCTTATAGTCTTTTTATTTCTTTATAATTAACACTCTTCTTTAACTAAACTTTCTTAGACCATTACTAATGTTTTCTGTAGTCAAACTTCAAGCTGCAATTCTCAAGATTTCAATATCGCTTTTCCTTGGTTGTCATTATTATAAGTTTCTTTTCTTTTTTGGTAATTATTCTAAATACTTTCTACTTGAGTTCTTAACCACTTAGTCATTATTATTTCCTAGTAATGTTAGCAATGTTCTACCAGATTAAAATATAATAGTAGTAGTAGTATTTAGAATAGTTATTATCTCCATTAGTCTTTATTCTATTTTCTTAGGACTTTCTAAAAATAAGCACACTTGTATATTGTTGAGTGAATATATTTCTTAGAACTTTCTAAAGTTGTTATCTCTACAGAATCACTATAGTTTTTGCCTAGTTATTCTAATACTCTATATACACAGATGTCAAGAACTTTTGTAAGTTTTATATTACTTGCATGAGATTTATACTACAACAACAATGTCAGATATGCAAAACCTAGATATTAGCTTCTTCATTTAATATTTATTTTTCATTTTATTTTGATTTATTTTTCTATTTTGAACTTAGGGTCAGAGTTAGAAGTGATGTCACTGTCACACTGTCACACATCAGTCACATTAGATGACATGGTCATGGTAATAGTCATGAGTCATGATGTTATAGAGAAGGATATAGAAAGTTCTAGAAAGATAATGTTATAATGATATATCTCATACATGTTGGCCTTGAGACAAACACATGGTCTTTAGGGTAGGCTAGAGAAGTAGTAGCACATACTATCATCATTTAGTATATAAAGTAAACATTCCTGTACAGAGTTCTCTATCAAGTTCTTTTGTATAACCCTATACAGGGTTCTGCTTATTGACCAACCCTAAGGCCTTCAAGCCATAACACACAAGTTGTATAAATTTCTTAAGCAATTTCTAATTTCTAAGTATTTATAGAACTTAATCTTTATAAGCTATATTTGTTTCAATAGTAAATATCATCACTTTACATAATTTGGCTAAGTTGTTTATTATCCACTTCTTCTCTGAACATGATGTTACATAACATATCTCATCTTACTTCTGACTTGTCATATCCAGTTGAGATGTCCTTACTGGTCTTTGCTAACTTTATGGACCTTCATCTCTTGATATCTGAGAATCACTAAAAATCAAAATAACTCACTCAATAGCCTTTATTTTAGATAACTACTCTAGATAGCATATCTAATATATAATCCAGTAGTATTTCCAGTATTGGCAATGTTGCACTCTTTAGTAGTTTTTCAGTTATAAAAGTTTTCAAGTTCTGTTCTGAAAAATATGACCAGTGTGGCTAGTAGAGTCACAGCATACAAGCTGAAGCTGAAAGTCATTCTAACTAGTCTTCTATATTCTCAGATAATATATTTATTTACTACAGCTACTAACAAGATAATTGGTTAAACTTTTTTTCACTTGCAAAATTCACTTACAATAATACATCCAGTACTATTACTAATATCTCTCTATTTCTTGTAAACACTACTATATGAACATTAATGTATACTGTTAGACATAGTTCATATCTCATTATCCAAGATCTAATAATAATCTCCCAGAAGTTCAAATGAGTGAGTTGTACATTATTAAAAAACATGGAAAGTAAAAGTCAGAATAACCTTCAGCTTTAGCTTATATGCTCTATCTCTACAAGTCACATAGGTCATATGTTTCAGATAATATACTCAGGATATGATGGAAGACTAAGTTCACCAGAAAGTAGAAAGTATACTATTACTAATACTAGAAGTTAGTAATAGTTTTAGTTGATTTTCAGGATGAGATTTACAGTTCAAACTATCAGCATATATACTAAGTATACTACCTAAGGTAGTTATTTAGAAATAGAAATTATTAAACATTATTCTAGTTTCTAGTGATTCTCAGATATTAAAGATAGAGATCTATAAAGTTAGCAAGAGTTCAGTGAGGACATTTAAGATAAATAAAGATAAGTAATCTACACTAGAAGAAATTTGGAGTGCAGATAAGAGAGATGTATTATCTGTGAGTTGGGATAGATGTGGCTGAATTGAAATATATAATATTAACAGACTTCTAGTTCTAGACTTTGAAATAAGACAACATATTTTGTAAAAGCTTAACTCTTCTACATTTTACAACCCTCAAAAAAGTTGTTAGAAAGATATCTAGAGCTCTTCAAAATCATCAGTTAAGCTAGCATCTACTTATTCACTATCCACCTTCCAAAATTTAATATACACTGTCTATTCAGTTCTTCATATATTCATACTCAAGTTTACTACTCCTAACAATTTCTCCAGTCAATCTGAATCTTCCTACTACCCATCATGATAGATAATGAATCTGAGTATAAAATTTCTCAAATTGTTGACTTAAAAATTGATAATAGATATGTGTACAAGCTATTATACAAAGTTATCTGGTTAAGATACAAGAAAAGAAAACTCTGATTAGCTATCTACCTCAGAGCTTGTTCATACCTCTAAAGTAGTATTTAATTTCCATCTCACTTATCCTAATAAACTAGGTCTGCTTCTACTGCCTTGACTCAAGTCTATACTAGCTACTATCTATCTTATGATACTATCTATCTTTTCTCTTTTAACTATTTCTCTTAGACTTATTTTTATCATTTTGTTCTTTCTTCTCTTCATTCTACTAAAATAATCTTTGTAAATTCTTATATATAGATAGTTAGAACTTTAGAGGTTTATTACATGCTATTAGAACTTATCAAGAACAGAAATCTTAAGTAGGACAAAAGGGTACAAGTCTCCTTGATTTTGATTTTCAGTGTGAATACAAACTATGAAAGTGTGGCCTATTAATCCTTTGGTTCCTCAGAATTTGAGGCTAGAAGTGCCAGAAAAGTTACTACAGGGATAACTAGCTTGTGACAGCCAAGTATTCACAGTGATGTTGCTTTTTGATTCTTTGATGTCAGCTTTTCCTATCATACTGAAGCAGAATTTGGTAAGCATTAGATTGTTCATCTACTAATAGAGAATATAAGCTGGGTTTAGACCATTGTAAGACAGGTTAGTTTTGCCCTACTGATGGAGTGTTATCATAATAGTAATTGAACTTAGCACAAGAGGAACTGTTTATTCAGATATTTGGTATTTGTGCCTGTCTAATCAAGCAATGGTATAAAGCTATCATTTGCTAAATTATGGCTGAACATCTCTAAGTCAGAATCTGTGTTAGAAACAATAATGTTGGTTCTACACATGTGCCTTGAGTTGAGATAGAGCTTTGTTTGTGTACTAAATCAGGTAGACTGGATTACCATGGTGAAAATGATGTAGTGGCTTGTTCATAAATTGTAATTATAATATGAATGGGAATGAATCCTTTGTAGACAACTTGAATAGAAATAGAGTACTGTAAGTGGTAAAATAGCCTTGTTGCTATGATCTGCTGAGGTTAAGCTCTTATTCTATAGATTTGTTTGACTTTGTTGAACTTCTTTCCTCTCTTTCAAAACTTCAGGGCCAGTCAAACTTTAGAGAGGTGAGTTCTCTTTCAATGGTCAAATCACATCAGGAGTGAAGAGATGAGTTTTGCTTCTTTGTCCTATATAACCATATTAAGGAACAGAGGAGAGTTATGTTCTTATAAACCTAACCTAGGGGATCTTGGATGCCCTAAAGTGCACTAGCCAGTGCTGTTTGTCTGACTTATTGTCATATGTGAAATATCCTGGCTAGAAATCTGCTGTGACTAACGCCCTTTCCAAATCCTCCTTCAGGTCCATTCCTGAACTGATACTGCAAACAGGTGAGCATCTGCCTCTTTGAAGTCATCTGTTGTGGAAATACTGTTTAGGATGAAAAATCTTGTCCCTACATTCACAATTTCCACTCTAGTGCTCTCCTTATTATGGAGTACTCCCCCAATGCAGAATGGTCATATTTCTCACTGGCATATAGTGAACCCATTTGAACTGTAGCCTGAATGTCAGGCCACCAGCCAACTAGCTGGGATGCTAGTTGGGAAGTGGGGATAAGTATGATGAGGAGTCTATATTGATCTTCTTTTGGATGTCTGATCTGACAGAAACTTTCTTTGACTGGACTGAGGCAGTAGGCTGACAACTTAGTCTTATAGATGTGTATCAGGCAGATAAAGCATCTATAGCCATAGGACTCTGAAAGCATTGCATTCCATCTAATTTGTGTAGTTTACCAGAGTATCATTTAGTCAGTACCATAGTGGAGAACCACATAGGAATTATAGGTGCTGTGATTTCTTATTTTGAACTCTAGTAGTCAGTAAAGTAGTCAGTAAGTTGACCAATAGTCAGTCAGTTGGTCAGTCAGCAAGTTAGTAAGTCAGTCAGTAAGTGAGTAGTCAGTAAGTCAGTAAGACTGACCTACTAACTACTGACTGACTGACACTTACTTAGTAGTCACTAAGTCAGTAGATTATTCACTTTACTACATAAATCTGATATGAGTTTCTGCTATTCTGAGGGAAACTTTGGCAGGAACCAGCTACTAGATGGTTCAATTAGTCTTTCACCTCTATACCCAAATTTAATGATTGATTTGCATATCAGAATTGCTATGAGCCTCTATCAGAGTTTCCTCTGGCTTTACTTTATTCAGGCATAGTTCACTATCTTTCAGGTCCTAATATACATACACTATCACAGATCCATTCCAAGAAGTTCTGGTCCAGGTGTTAATGCTCCTTATAATAGGGATCTCAACTTTTACTTTCATTATACACATAGGTTTTCCACCTAAACACTTACAAGTATGTTAGATTCTTTGGTCTATGTTTCAAGATGGGTCACTTAAAGCCATTATATCAACATCCTAAGCATGAACATAGGCTGATATAGCCCTGGCCTTGTGGCATACTGTGTTTCTTGGTCCTAACCACTGTATCTGATAGGAGACTATAATATAGCCAGAGCTGCCACTTTTCCCAAGCCTTTCTCTAGCAGTCAAAACTGATGCTGATCTGTCAACTGGGAAGTATACCACACTAAGAAGCAAGGCTAATCCTTGGCTAATGTGACTGACTTCAAGTGTTTCCTTTTCAGCATTTTCATATACTATTTAACTCTCTCTCCAAATTTCTTTTCATATTTCCCTCATGGTACTTGTTCACTATCAATTTCTTACCAATATTTAGCTTTAGATGGAATTTACTACCTATTTTGAGCTGTATTCCCAAACAACTCAACTCTTTAAGAGTGCATCACAAAAGCTCTAGTAGATGTCAGAGATGGGATTCCCATCCTTTATAATGCTTCATCCCAGAAGACTTGTACATAGTCCAGCATGGGAAACACTTCTCTAGATTACAACTTAGACAGCCAGAGACTGCTAGATTTCAAATTTGAGCTCTTTCCACTTCACTTGTAGTTATTAAGGGAATTCTTGTTAGTTTCTTTTCCTCCACTTATTGATATGCTTAAGTTCAGTAGATAGTTCCACCTAATTTGAGGTCAAGATATTCAGTTAAGGGTCTTCACAGACTGAGTTAGAAGCCAAACCACAATAAGGCAAACCTCACTTGGTACAGAAATATTTATCATGCTTATAGAAAGGTTGCAAGCAGCTCTGCTAATGTATTTTAGAGGAGTCAACCCATGACATAGTCATAAAGACCTACATATATTTCCCTCCATATCCAAGCCTTACCCAGCAAGAAATATAGGTAGGTTGAAAAACAACTGACACTCAAACAGGCATGCTCCTCAGAATACCAAGGAGTGTAAGGTGCATTCAAAGATTCAAAGATTCACTGAATTCTGCAATTCATATTACTTATCACATTTCACTGTGTTCTTCATCAATACAAGAGCCAAGAGATCTATTGCTAAAAGTTGTATGATATTAAATTACAGGCATAGGTTGCCTGTTAGAAGACATTCCTGCTATACTCATCTATGACAAAAGTAAATATGCCTCTCCCCCAAGATCTCAAAGAGCCTAGAAAGACCAAGCCCACCTTGACCTTAAAAAAGACTACAAGAAATGCATAGGGTGGATGAATAATAAGAAGAGTCCAAGACAGGTGTGCACATATGCCTCAAGAGGCCAGCAACAACCCATTAAGAATTATTCAATAATGATCCTTCTGCAGGTTCACCTATGGAAACCTTGTTACGACTTTTACTTTCTCTAA
>Ga0157359_1001221_pt1 | contig 10369 bp, 11 predicted proteins | sample AttcapACBM3_FD_111482 | JGI IMG/M metagenome (GOLD analysis project Ga0157359, IMG submission 111482) | Fungus gardens microbial communities from leaf cutter ant in Botucatu, State of São Paulo, Brazil - Atta capiguara ACBM3 | ecosystem: Host-associated > Fungi > Mycelium > Unclassified ...
CCGCCTTTGACGCCCACGCCAGGCTGCGGCAGAGTGCGCGCCCTTTTGGCGGTGCGGAGTCGGCGATGAATGCGGTGGTGGTAGCGGTGGGACTCATGCTGGTACTGAGTCTCGCCCGGGTACACGTGGTGGTGGCGATGATCGCCGGGGCAGTGGCGGGTGGGCTGGTCGGGGGACTCGGCCTCGAAGGCACCCTGCTGGCCTTCAACGCCGGCCTCGGCAACGGCGCCAAGGTGGCGCTCTCCTATGCGCTGCTGGGTGCCTTCGCCGTGGCCATCAGCCAGTCGGGCCTGGCGCACATGCTGGCTGATCGCGCCCTGGCGCTGATGGAGCGCCAGGCGGCCCAGGGCGGACGGTCGCTGCGCTGGGCCCTGCTCGGGCTGCTGCTGGCGGTGTCCATCGCTTCGCAGAACATCCTGCCCATCCACATCGCCTTCATCCCGCTGCTGGTGCCACCGCTGCTCTATGTGCTGACGCGCCTGGAGCTGGATCGCCGGCGGCTGTCCTGCGTCCTGACCTTCGGCCTGATCGCCCCCTACATGTTCCTGCCGGTGGGCTTCGGCAGCCTCTATCTGCACGACATCCTCCTGGCCAGCGTGTCCCGCGCCGGGGTGGACGTCAGCGGCGTGGACCCGAGTCGCGCCATGCTGCTGCCCGCCCTGGGCATGGTGGCTGGCCTGCTGCTGGCGGTGTTCGTCAGCTATCGCCGGTCGCGCCGCTACGACCTGAGCCTGGTGGCGCGCACCGAGCGGGCCGATCGCCCCTACAACGGCCGGACCCTGGCGGTGGCGCTGATCGCCGTGGTCGCGGCCTTCGGCGTGCAGCTCTGGCTGGACTCCATGATCCTCGGCGCCCTGGTCGGCTTCGTGGTCTTCACCGCTACCGGCGTGGTGCGCTGGCGCGAGGCGGACGATCTGTTCAGCGAGGGCGCGAAGATGATGGCGGTGATCGGCTTCATCATGCTCACCGCCGGTGGCTTCGCCGAGGTGTTGACCGCCACCGGGCAGATCAAGGACCTGGCCGCGACCGCCGCCGGGCTGATCGGTCACAACCGCGCCCTGGGCGCGCTGCTCCTGCTGCTGCTGGGCATGTTGGTGACCCTGGGCATCGGCTCGTCCTTTTCCAGCGTGCCCATCCTCGCCGCCATCCTCGGCCCGCTGTGCCTGCACCTGGGCTTCTCGCCGCTGGCCATCGTCTGCCTGATCGGCACGGCTGGGGCCCTGGGCGACTCGGGTTCGCCGGCCTCGGATTCCACCCTCGGTCCCACCTCCGGACTCAACGTCGACGGCCAGCACAGCCATATCTGGGACACCGTGGTGCCTTCCTTTCTGCACTTCAGCCTGCCGATGCTGGCATTCGGCTGGGCGGCGGTCATGCTGCTGTAACCGGCGATTGCCGTGCGGGCGCAAAGCGGCAACTGGGCGGGTCCAAGGCCTATCGCCCAGGAGTCGCCCATGCCCGTGTCCATCCGCATCGAACCCCTCTCCGCCGCCGACCTGCCCGCCGCCACCGAGGTGGTCCGCCTGGCCTTCGCCACCTGGATGGGCGCGGCCGAACCGGGGGCGTTCTGGAACGATCGCGACTATGTGCGCAGTCGCTTTGCCGCGCCCCATACCGCCTGGTTCAAGGCGTTGGATGGCGAGCGGCTGGTCGGGACGGTATGCGTCACCCACTGGGGGCGGCATGGCATCCTCGGGCCGCTGGCGGTGCATCCGGACTACTGGGACGCCAAGGTGGCCAAGGCGCTGATGGGCGCGGCGGTGGCACAGCTCGACGCCTGGCGCCTAGTCCATGCCGGGCTCTTCACCTTCCCGGACAGCCCGCGCCACCTGGGGCTCTACCAGGGCTTCGGCTTCTGGCCACGCACCCTGACGGCGGTGATGGCGCGACCAGTGCAGCCGCAGCCGGCGCCGGACGCCCTGAGAGTTTCCCTGGCCGGCGATCCCGCCGCGCTGCTGGCCGCCTGCGCCGCGCTGGGCGAGAGCAATGCCCCGGGCCTGGACGTGTCCGCCGAGATGGCGGCGGTACAGGATCAGCGACTGGGAGAAAGCCTGGTGCTGCAGGATGCAGAAGGGCGCCCGGAAGGCTTCGCGATCTGTCATTTCGGGCCGCGCAGCGAGGCGGGCAGTGGGGTGTGCTACATCAAGTGCGCGGCGGTACGACCGGGCGAGGGCGCTGAAGAGCGCTTCGCCCGGCTGATCGCCGCCTGCGACGGCCTGGCCCGCGAGCAAGGTCAGCAACGCCTGCTGGCCGGGGTCAACACCGCCCGTCTGGGCGCCTACCAGTGGCTGCTGGCCCAGGGTTTTCGCAGCGAGATCCTCGGCATCACCCTGCACCGGGGCGAGGAACACTACGACCGTCCCGACGTCTGGCTGCTGGATGATTGGCGCTGATCGCAGCAGCTCGTCGCGACCGTGAAAAAAGGCTCTAGGGCGGGCTAAAGAGCGAAGCGGCGCCGCCGATATGGAGAGCTGGACCGCGCGCAGCGCTGCCGCGGCTAATCCCTCCTGAGGAGCCCATCATGGCCCTGCTCAAGCACTACTCGATCATGCGCGCACTGGACACCCTGGCTGCCGCGACCGAGACCGCCACCCCCCTTGTCGAGGTCGGTAGCTTCCAGGGCGATCGCACGCTGGCGCGCTTGGCCACCGGCCTCCAGGCACTGCTGTTGCAGCAGCGCGAATTGCAGCAGCAGGTCCAGAACCTGAGCCAGGACAATGCTGCCCTGACGTCGCGCATGGCCGAGAGCGAGTCCCTGGCCAAGCGGCTCGGGACGCGTTTCGAGCTGGTCAGCCAGGGCTCCAGCGAAGGCCTCTGGGACATGGAAGTGGTGGCCGGCGATCCGGTCAATCCGCGCAACGCCTTCTGGTGGTCGGATCAATTCCGCGCCATGCTCGGCTTTCGCGACGAAAGCGACTTCCCCAGCGAACTCGGCAGCTGGGCCAAGCGCCTGCACCCCGAGGACAGTGCCTGGGTACTGGACGCCTTCGCCGCCCACATGAAGGATCGCAGTGGCCAGACGCCCTTCGACGTCCAGTACCGCATCGCTTTGAAATCCGGCGAATACCGCTGGATGCGCGCCACGGGCGCGACGCTGCGTGACGAGCGCGGCGTACCGCTGCGGGTGGCCGGCTCCCTGCGTGACATCCATGATCAGCGCCTGCGCGACCTGGAACTCGACGTTACCCTGACCCGTTTCGAGTTGGCGCGGGAGATGCTCAACGACGGCCTCTGGGACATGGAAGTGATCGCCGGCGATCCGCTCAATCCCAAGAACCCCTTCTGGTGGTCGCCGCAATTCCGTCGCCTGCTCGGCTACGAGACCCTCCAGGAGTTTCCCGACGTGCTGGATAGCTGGGCTTCGCGCCTCTATCCGGAGGATCGGGACCGGGTGCTCGAAGCCTTCGGTGCGCACATCAACGACCGCACCGGGCGTACCGGTTTCGACATCACCTACCGCTTGGTACTGAAGAGCAACGAGGTACGCTGGTTCCGTGCCCGTGGCCAGACCAAGCGCGCTGCTGACGGTACTCCGCTACGGGTGGTCGGTGCACTGGCCGATGTCCACGCCACGCATGAGCAGGAATCCTTGCGCGAGACCCAGGAAGCCCAGCACCGCACCATGGAAGAAAACCTGCACAAGGTGACCGAGATCGTCGGTTCCATCCAGGGCATCGCCGCCCAGACCAACCTGCTGGCGCTCAACGCGGCCATCGAGGCCGCCCGGGCCGGTGAAGCCGGTCGCGGCTTTGCCGTGGTGGCGGACGAGGTACGCAAGCTGGCAACTCGCACCTCGGAGGCGACGCAGCGGGCGGCCGATATGATCCGCAAATAGCGGACGCGGCGTCAGGCGTGGTCGGCACTCGCCTTCTTGCGCGACCGGCTGCGCGCCTTGGGCGCCGGCGGGGCGACGCTGCTCTGGAGGCCGCCGACCTGGGTCAGGTGGTCGTCAGGCTGGTCGTCCAGTTCGCGGTTGGCGCGAAACCAGTGGTCGAAATCCTGGCCGTGCGGACGGCCTTCGCGCTCCCAGATTTCGTAGGCTCTTTGGCGGATGCGATCTTCAAGATTCATGGTGGTGACTCCAGGCAGAAGGGCAGGGGCGGACCCGCGGCAGGTCCGCGCTCCCTCCTGACTAGGCTGGCTGAGCCGGGAAAAGTTTCGGGTCAGGTCAGGCGCCAGGGCTGGTCACTGCCGCTTGGCGGGCTCTGGCGAGCGGCTTTCAGGGGTATCGCCGTTCGTCGGCGGTCTAGCCGTGCCAGGCCCGTCGATAGGCGCCAGGCGCCACGCCGTAGGCCTGCTTGAATTGCCGGGTCAGGTGGCTCTGGTCGGCGAAGCCCAGCTGCAGGGCCACCTCCAGCGGCGCCCAGCCGGCGCGCAGCAGTCCCTGGGCGCGGGTCAGGCGTTTCTGCTTGAGCCAGGCGTGGGGTGGCAGCCCGGTGGCGCGGCGAAACACCCGCAGGAAATGAAAGGGCGACAGCCCCACCGCCTGGGCCAGCTCTTCGAGGCTCGGCGGTTGCTGCAGTTGCTGGCCGAGCAGGTCCCGCGCGCGCTGCACCGCCAGGGGCTCGCGCCCCGGCTCCGGGATGGCACCGAGACGAGCGTGGCGGCCGAACAGCAGGAGCAGCGCTTCGCGCCAGACGGTCTGTTGCTCCAGGGCCTCGGTGCCATGGTCGGCCAACCGATGCAGATGGCCGAAAGCCGCGCTCACCTGGGGATCGTGCAGCACGCTGGTGGCGAAGGCCGGGGTGTCCTGCAGCGGTCGCCCCAGTTCGGCGAACACCGGTGCCAATTGCGCCAGCGTCGGATAGAAGCCGCGGTACTGCCAGCCTTCCTCGACTGCCGTCGCCCCGGTATGCAATTCGTCCGGGTTGATCAGCACCATGCTGCCGGTCGCGGCCAGGTGCTCGGCGCCGCGATGGCGAAAGCGCTGGGCACCGTGCTCTATCACGGTGAACACATAGCCTTCGTGCACATGGGGCGCGAAGCGCTGGCGCCGGTACTGGGCGTGCAGCAGCTCGACGCCGCCCAGACCGCGGGCCGACCAGAGGCGGGCGTTTTCCTGTTGTCCGTTCATGGGGCTCTCTCGGCATCGACCGTGCCTGGCTCCACCTTAACGTGCTACAGCAGCCCGCGCAGCAGATAGAACACCCCCATGCTGAGCACCACCGTGGTCAGCACCCGCCGCGTCCACAGCATCAATCCCACCGCCGCCAGGCCCGCCAGCAGATAGGGATCGACCAGCGTCGCGGCCAGGGATTTGTCCCCCGAGAGCAGGATGGGCCCGCAGATGGCGGTGAGCATCCCCGGCACGGCGAACTCCAGGAAGGTGCGCAGGTTACGGCCCAGGCGTAGCGGCAGCCGCGGTTCGAGGAAGACGTAGCGGTTGAAGAACACCAGGGCGGCCATGCCGAGCAGGGTGGCGAGGATCATGCGTAAGACTCCCGCAGCCGGCGTACCAGGAAGCCCGCGCTCATCCCGGCCAGGCCGCCCAGCACCAGGGCGCCCTGCCACTGCAGATGATGCAGCCAGACCGAGACCCCCAGCGCCGTGACCACGCAGGCGACGGTGGCCCGGTCGCGTACCAGGGGCACCACCAGGGCGATGAAGGTGGCGGCGATGGAGAAATCCAGGCCCAGGGCGCCCAGGTTCGGCAGCACCCGCCCCAGCAGCAGGCCTGTCAGGGTGAAGAGATTCCATAGCAGATAGAAGCTCAGGCCCATGCCCAGGGCGCGCCAGCGGTCGAAGCTGGCCGGTTGCTCGGCATGGCTCAGGGCGAAGAATTCGTCGGTGAGCAGAAAGCCGAAGCCCAGTCGCCAGGGCAGTGGCTGGGGCGCCAGCACCCGGCGCATGTGCAGGCCATAGAGCAGGTGCTGGGAGGTGAGCAGCAGGGTGGTCAGCAGGATGGTGGCCAGGCCCGCGCCGGCCTTGAGCAGGCCCAGGGCCACCAGTTGCGCCGCCCCGGCGAACACCAGCAGGGAAAAGGCCTGGCCTTCCAGCACGCTGAGGCCAGTCTCGATGGCCAGGGCGCCGACCAACAGCCCCCAGGGACCGCAGGCCAGCGACAGCGGCAGGATCTGCCAGGCGCCCTGGGCGAAGGCGCGGCGACGGGAAGCGGACATCGGCAAGACTCCAGACGACGGGGGAGCCAGCTTGCCGGTCACCGCCTGCGCCGTCTTGAACGTTCTTGCGCTACTTTTCCAGCAGGGCGAACAGCTCCAGGTACTGCTTGGTCAGCTTGTGGCTCGGGTCCAGGTGGATCAGCGGGCGATGCTGCTGGTGGGATTCGCGCATCTTCACCGAGGCCATCAGCGGCGCCGCCAGCACCGGCAGGTCGCGCGCCTGGAGTTCTTCGATCAGCTGGCGCGGGGTGCTGGCCTGGGCGTGGTACTGGTTGATGACGATGCCTTCGACCGTGAGCTTTTCGTTGTAGTCCTCGCGGATCTCCTCCAGCTCCTCGATCAGGTCGTACAGCGCCTGCTGGGCGAAGACGTCGCAGTCGAAGGGGATCAGGCAACGATCGGCGGCGATCAGCGCCGAGATGCTGTAGAAGTTCAGCGCCGGTGGGGTATCCAGGTAGATGCGGTCGTAGTCCTCGGCGAGCTTGTCGAGGTACTTGGCGAGCTTCTGGATCTTGTACTTGGACTCGAGCTTGAACTGCAGCTCGGTCAGCTCGCCCGAGGCGGCGATCAGATCCAGGTTCGGCCAGGCGGTGGCGTGGATGTTGGCCTGGGCCTTCTTGCCGCCGCTCAGGGTCTGCTTGAAGAAGTCGGCGATGCCATGGGGCAGGTCGTCGCCCACCTGGCCGGTGAGGTACTGGCTGGAGTTGGCCTGGGGATCGAGGTCCACCAGCAGGGTGCGATAGCCCTCATGGGCGCTGATGGCCGCCAGGTTGCAGGCGATGCTGGACTTGCCGACGCCGCCCTTCTTGTTGAAGACCACACGGCGCAGGGCCTGACCGGAAGGGGAGCTGGGTGCATTCATTGAAGGTCGTCCCGACAGAGGTGAGAAGCCAGGGGCACGAGGCCCGGTCGACCGCTTTGCTTATACCGAAACGCCACGGCCGGACGATGACGAATTTATGGCCATTGCATGACAGCCGTATGACGAGCCTAGCGCAGCGGTGGACCCTTGGCGCGCGACCGGCCTTCGAATTCGGCCAGTGCCCGACGAGAATCCGCCATGACCGCCCCCGGCGCCGAGGCCTGGCAGCAGGGCCAGTTGCACCGGCATGCCCGCGAGCACAACGAGCCAGTTCGAACCCGCCCTGAGTTGCGGTAGCCTTTGGCTGAGTATCCCTCTGGAGTCAGCATGTCGTTGCCCCGGCTACATACACCCAGACTGCTGCTACGTCCCCTTGAGCTGGACGATGCCGCGGCCATCCAACGGATCTTTCCGCAATGGGAGATCGTGCGCTATCTCTCGGCCAGGGTGCCCTGGCCCTATCCGGCGGACGGGGCCTTAGGCTTCGTTCGCGATGTGGTGCTGCCCGGCATGGCCGCGGGTAACCAGTGGTGCTGGACCCTGCGGCTGCGGACGCGCCCCGAGGCGCTGATCGGCCTGATCAGCCTGCAAGAGGAGCCAGACAACCAGCGGGGTTTCTGGCTCGATCCCGGCCATTGGCGCCAGGGCCTCATGGGCGAGGCCTGCGCGGTGGTCAATGACTACTGGTTTCGCACCCTCGAACGACCTTCCCTGCGGGTGACCAAGGTGATCGCCAATGAAGGCTCGCGGCGCCTGTCGCAACGCGAAGGCATGCAGCGGGTGGCTGGCCTGGAAATGGACAGCGTCAGCGGACGACTGCCCGCGGAATGCTGGGAACTCACCCGGGCACGGTGGCTGGCGCAGCAGGGCTAGCTGGGGGAACAGCTTCTCAGGCCAGCTTGATCGCCACCACCCCCGCGACGATGGCCAGGCCCGCGCAGATCCGCCCGAGTGGTAGCGATTCCCGCAGCCAGAGCACCCCGATCAACAGGGCGAACAGCACGCTGGTTTCCCGCAGCGCCGCGACCAGGCCGATGGATGCCTGGGTGGTGGCGACGATCACCAGGCTGTAGGCCAGCATCGACATCACCCCGCCGGCCAGGCCGGCGCGCCAGTGCGGACCGAGGCCGACGAAGGCCGTGGCGCCACGGGTCAGGCGCAATACCAGGGCCGCCACCACGCCGTTCACCGCGAACAGCCAGAGGGCATAGGCCACGGCATCGCCGCTGGCGCGGGCGCCGAGGGCGTCGGCCAGGGTGTAGCCGGCGATGAAGGTGCCGGTGGTGAAGGCGCAGGCCAGCAACGCCAGGCTCGGCGGCGTCCCCCGCCGGGCGCCGAGCAGCGCCATCAGGGTGAGGCCGCTCACCAACAGGCCCAGGCCGAGCAGCGCTGGCGGCGAAAGGGCTTCGCCCAGGGCGACGAAGGCCACGCCGCTGACCAGCAACGGCGCGCTGCCGCGGGAGAGCGGATAGACCTGGCCCAACTCGCCATAGCGATAGGCGCGGGCGAGGAAGGCGTTGTAGCCGATGTGCAGCAGGGCGGAGAGGGCGAGCCAAGGCCAGGCGGTGGCCGGGGGCAGGGCGACGAAGGGTAGCGCCAGCAACGCGGCGAGACCGGCGCCGAGCTGGATCAGGCTGGCGGTGAGGAAGCGGTCGAGACCGATCTTGAGCAGGGCGTTCCAGCCCGCATGCAGCAGGGCGGCGAGCAGGACGAGGGCGAACAGGGGAAGGGTCACACGCGCCTCCGGGCAGACTTGACCCGAGTCTAGCAAGGACCGCCGGGCGCCAGACGTCGACCGGCTTGGCGGCAGGCGGCATGGCGGCGCAGAATGCCCTATCGTCGCCACGGCCAGGAGGGCCCATGGTGCCCAAGCATGCGTCCACCCCCGACTCCGCGGTCGCCGAGGCGCGCCACGGGCTCGTCGGCCTGGCCCTGGTGGCGGGTCTGTCGGTCCTGGCGGGCATGACCGATGCCATCGGCTTTCTCGCCACCGGCAACTTCGTCTCCTTCATGAGCGGCAACACCACGCGCCTGGCGGCCGATCTCGGCGAGGGTCACTGGCTAGCCGCCGTTCATTTGGCCCTGGCCATCCTGGTCTTCGTGCTCGGCAATGCCGGTGGCGTGCTGTTCCAGCGCCTCAGTGGCCGCCGCGCCTGCCTGCTGCTGGCCTTCCTGGCGCTGCTGCTGGGCCTGGCCGCCTGCCTGCCGAGTGCGTGGGTGGCGCTGCTGCTGGCCATCTTCGCCATGGGCATGGTGAATGCCGCGGTGGAGCAGGTGAACGGCCTGCCCATCGGCCTCACCTACGTGACCGGCGCCCTGTCGCGTTTCGGCCGTGGCCTCGGGCGCTGGCTGCTGGGGGAGCGTCGCCCCGGCTGGCGCAGCCAGCTGGTGCCCTGGACCGGCATGCTACTCGGTGGCGTCCTGGGAACCCTGCTGGAGCTGCGCTTCGGTCTCGCCGCGCTGTTCGCCAGCAGCGCCCTGGCCGCCGTGCTGGCGGTGGCCTTCCGCCTGGTCCCGCGCGGCTGGCAGCTGCGCTATCTGGCGGGGTGAGGCGCGCCTGAGCGGAGCGCTTCCCTTAGGCGGGACAAGGCTCAGGGGGTGGCGACGATCTGCGCCTTGCCGATGGTGAACCAGCACTTGTCGGGATCGTCGGTGAACATGGCGGGATCGCTATTGAGCACCCCGGTGACGGTCACGCGATCACCCTTCTTGAGCTTATTGGTGGCCTTCTTGTTGACTATCAGATCATCCCGCGTGATGGCCTGGGCCGAGCACTTGGCGTTGGTCGGATCGTTGAAGACCACGATGATCTTGTTCTGCCCCGTGATCACCCCGGTGGTCGTCACCCGGGCCACGACGCCAGGGATGGACAGGTTCTTCAGGCTCCACTTGTCCTTGGCGGCGACTTCGTTCTGCTGCCAATCCTTCCAGATGTCCGACAGCGTGGCCTGCTGGGGCGCGGCGAGCGATCTCAGGTCGCCATTGAGCAGGTCGCCGGTGGTTCCCAGGGCCTTATCGGTGACGGACATCGCTTGGTCGAGGCTTTCGCAGCCTGATAGCGAGGTGAGGATGACGGCCAAGGCCAGGCATCTCTTCATGACTGATTCCTTTCTTTCGATGGATTGACGATTAGGTGATCGAGGGGCGTTCCGGCTGGCGCTGCAGCTGATCCGGGAGCCTAGGGTACCCACCAGGTACCACCGGTCTTGCCGCAGCCCTCGCGGGTCGTCTTCAGCAGGTCGGCATCGCGGCGGTAGTAGTAGGCATCCACCGGCTGCCCCATGAAGTGCTTGCAGACCGCCTGGGGATTGGCCGGGCATTTCTCGCTGTAGGTGACCTTGCCCGGCGTGCCGCCGCCCATGGCGCCCAGTTGCGCCAGGGCCGAGCA
>Ga0157359_1001222_pt1 | contig 10362 bp, 7 predicted proteins | sample AttcapACBM3_FD_111482 | JGI IMG/M metagenome (GOLD analysis project Ga0157359, IMG submission 111482) | Fungus gardens microbial communities from leaf cutter ant in Botucatu, State of São Paulo, Brazil - Atta capiguara ACBM3 | ecosystem: Host-associated > Fungi > Mycelium > Unclassified ...
CACTTGATATCCAACTAAGAGATTTACCATTTGTGTGATCATTTGTCTTTGTGATAAGTGGTTGCCACAACAGATAATAGCTTGGGTTTGATCACTATTATTCATGACTGTCCATACTAAACAACTAGCTCTTCTTTATGCCTAGAGTCTAGCTTCTAAACTAAGAATGACTAATAGTTATGTTAATTGTCAGTCAAGAATAATAAAAGAGTAAGAAAAAAGAATAGAAGATAAAAGTATACTTTGGTATAAAGTAATATAAGAAAACTTAATAGAGTTTCTGAGTGCAATATATATACTGGGCTATTGGTCTATGCTACACTAAACATAGCCTACCCTAAAGAGTATATATATATACTACATACTATTGATATATGGTATGATATTATCAATCTAAAACCTTTTATATTCTTTCATTGTGTTACATGATTTTGTGACTGTGACATGTGACATGTACCATTATATGTAACATCACACCACATTCTTCACCTAAGTCTCAAATAAAGAAAAGTGAAAAAACCAAGATAAAATAAAAGGAAATATAGAAAATGAAAACTAGAAGAAAATGAAAATAAATAGAAACTAAGTCCATCATTCACAACTCTGACACCACACATCTCTTCTTTTTTTATACCACCATCTTGTATGGTAGCACCTAATAAAGACTTAGGAAATAAATAGTTTATTTCTTCAGCTTTTACATTTTCTACCATTTAAATAGCTCCTTTACTTTCTGTTGTGGTGATAGACATTGACAAAGTTGACAATTTTGATGATGTTAGGGGGAGATCCCCTTCCTCTAGCAAAATCATTTCTGGAAGTGCCTCTATATTCTCAAGCACTTCTTCTATTCTATATTATAAGAGAATAGTCATTAACAATAACCTCCCTGATGAAGAGTTCAAGGAATCCATTGACAGCTCTCAGCTGTCTTATAAAGACAATAGTCAAGAAAGAAATCATATTAGTATGGTGACTAACCTTGTTCCATCTCAAGGACTTCAATGTGTTTCAAATAAGGCACCAGCTCTTAACACTTACAATGCCTTTCATGTTAATGATGTTAATATCATTAACATATAACTGCTATATAATCCTGATCAGCCTACTAAACCTGAGTTATGAGATGGTAACTTTCATCCTATTTCTCTCCACAGTTCTTTAGAGCATCTTTCTTCTGACTTCAATAGCATCAAGAAGTCTCTTATCTGTATGGCTAATTATATTGAAAATTGTTTCTGCCATCTATAAATCTAGATGGGATTCTCTTGTCACTAACAGTTATAATAACACTTTCAGGCAAAAAATATTATACCATTGCACCCTAAAAACTAATCTTGTCAAAAGTAGTAAGAAAGGTGAAAAAGATATTAACAAACTGGCTAGCATTGAACAGTTACCCCCTCTATTTCCACCAAATCCCCTAAAGAGGTCAATGAGATCTCTAAATATTTCAAAATGCAGAAACCATCCCAGGTTAGAACTAGTTTAGGAAAATCATATGCTCAAGCTTCCATGTCTAGTAGCAACACTGAGAATGTTCTCAAAATCAAAGAAGCTTTTTTCTCTCTCAAAGCAAAAAACATTGATAATATCCAGAAAATTATCAAAGGCAATAGTAAGCACAAACTGCAAATTAATATAACTATAAAGGGCCCATCTAGAAAACAGGTCATTATTCCTATGAACAATGATAATAAAAAGAATTTCATGGAGGAAAGTAGTGTTCATGTTACTAATATGAATAGAGTGTTAAAAACATCAAGATGGATATCATAGTCAATTTTGTTTGATCTGATTCAAGAGATATAATCATTGTAACTAATAAAGTCACTTTATCCTTAGATCTTCAGACAACTGAGAATTATGTGAAGAACACCAAGCACATCAACACAGATGGAGTTGAAGTTCCAAGGCTCTTCCAGTCTAAGTTCTATCTTAAAATTATAGACATTCCTTATCTTCAAGAAAATATAGTTATTCCTATTACTTTGAGTTTGGTTAAAGATATCATTAAGAAAAACCACATCTTCAACAATATCATTCTGGTATCCAAGCCATGTATTATCAAAGTCTCCCCCAAGTCAGATATGGCCATTATTTGGGTGGATATTCTGAGACATCCAAAGTGGTAGTAAAGTGAAAGAACTAATTAACAGGTACTTCAACATAGAAAGCTATATTGCCACCATCAGAGGCACAAACATGAATCCTGGTATCTCCTAGTGTAAGAACTGCTGGAAGTGGGAACATTCTATCTTTTCATACAGGATTTAAAAGGTCAAATATATTAAATACAATAGTCCTTATAAATCCAAACATCATTGTCACTTTGCTTGATGTTGTATAGCCAATAAAAAAACAAATCCTCTGAGACTTGAGACCAAGAAGGGTGAACCATGCTCTCACTTGTTCAAATGCTCTAACTGTCAAGGTGATCATCAAGCTGACTTGAACACTTATCTCTTCTGAAAACAATTATAACTGGCATAACAAAAAGCAACAGGAACTTTGCAAAAGCAGAAGTAACTTGATTTGCTTAGCTGTGAATGGTGCCTAATCATAATTTTAGAAAACATCAAGATCTACTCACAGAATGTTCGCAAGAACAACTTCATTATTAACATTATCCTTGAAACACATTTGTCTTTTGATATCATTTTCATTTAAGAACTATCTTAGACTGTCATATAATCCATTCTGAGTTCTATTAGCTGCAAAGGAGAAGAATTAGTAGGAGTCCCCAATCATCCAAACTCGTTTATGTTTTTTTAGAAATTCTTCTCAAGTTGGCAACTTTCTAAGAGTCATCACTTATATTAATATTTATATTTCTTCTCTATGTTTTTCCCTTCAAAATGATATTCTTAACCATAGAGACATTTCTTGCATTTCATTTTTCAATTGTGGTTCAATTTACTTTTTAATTAATGTATATTCTGATTCATCTCAAACAGCTTTGAAGTATCTCAAGAATACTGAAGTCAATATTAACAATGTTCTCATCATGACAAAGGACTTTAATATTAGGGATAGTTTTTGGAATCCAAATTTTCCATATCATTCCTCTCATAGAGACACTTTTTTTAATATCATTGACTCTTTTTGTTTAGAACTTTCCAAACCTACTGAATTTTTTTCCACTAAATACTCTGACAATACCTAAGATTTAAGTTCAGTCTTGGACCTCATATTTTTATACCCAAACTCATCTGAACATAACAATTATCATATTTATCCTGACTAGAGATAATCATGCCCCCATTACTATTAACATTTCTATTCTTGAAGAACATGTTCAAACAAAAAAACAATCTTTAATCAAGAACAGTAAAGAGAAAACTCATTAACTCTATTAAGGGTCTTAACACAGACTCTATTCAAAGCATTGACATCCTTGAGGCCATTGTTCAGTTACTTGCCAACAATATCGACAGAATATGGTACAAACACTCCAAGAATGTCAACATTACTAAGCATTCTAAAGCTTGGTGGGACAATAATTGTTGTAGTGATCTTGACATATATAGACAGTTCAAACAACTGAAAGACTGGAAAAAATTCAAAGGAACTGTTAAGAAGACAAAACAAAACTTCTTCAATGGAAAAATCAATGAGATTGCCAATAAAAATTGCAGTTCTTGGGAACTCATGAACTGGGTCAAAAAAAGAAAACTTCCAGCTACTGAAGCCATTCAATACAACAGCTGACCCTGCATTGAACTAGACAATTTATAGGAAGCACTCCACAAGTCTTTCAATTCCACTCAAAATTGTCAAGTCAATATCAATCTGTTAGAAGAAATCTCTGATAAAGAAATAATGAAGTGGGTTCCTTTCTCAAAAGAAGAACTCATCAATACCATCAAAAAATGCAATAATTCTTTGACTCCTGGACTGGACAAGTTATCTTAGAGACATATCAAGAAAATCATCAAGAATGAAAAATACATTATCAAACTAATCAATATTGTTAATGCATGTATTGATTTAGATTATTGGCTATCTTATTTTAAAATATCAACCACAGTCATTATTTCCAAGCCTAACAAGGCTTTGTACAACTCACCTAAATCATTCTGTCCTATCATGTTGCTTAACACAACTGACAAGCTTTTTAAGAAGATGATTGAAGAAAGATTGCAATTTCTATCAATATTTAATAACTTCATTCACTTATGTCAGTTAGATAGACTCAAACATAGATCCACTACTGATGTGGGCATTACTCTCACTCATTTTATTTGATCAGGATGGGTTAAGAACCTTACTACAAGCATACTGGCATTTGATATTGCACAATTTTTCTCTTTTTTCAATCATCAGCTTCTCTCTTTAATCCTGAACAAAGCTAGTTTTGATCACAAAGTCTTGAGTTTCTTCAAGAATTATTTGGTTAGTAGAAAAACTAAGTATCTTTAAAACATTTTCTCTTCTTCTTTTTGTAATGTTGATATTGGTGTCAGTCAAGAATCTGCTCTTTCTCCTATTCTCTCAGTCCTCTATCTCTCTTTGATTTTTTATATTCTTGAAAAATGTCTAAAAACTCTAAAAATTCCAATTCCAATTCTTTCTTTTATTGACAATGGTATTTTCATCTCACAACACAAATTTATTCCAGTTTCAAATATAAACCTTTACTGTAGCTACAATGTAATTTCTATTCTTCTTACAAAGTTTGGACTCATCATGAAATACAGAAAAACTGAAGTGTTTCATTTCTCTAGACTGCATGGAGTTTTCAACTCTCTTCTTTTGGACCTCACCTCTTTTGGAGGCTCTGTTTTACTCCCCAAGACTACATGGCAATATCTTGGTTTTTTCTTTGACTGAGAACTATTGTTTTAATATCATATCAACTTCTATACAAACAAAGCCATCTCTACTATCAAATGCATGAAAATGCTGGGAAACTCATCAAGACGTCTTATTTTCCTTCAAAAGAGATAATTATATATGTACTGTATGTTACTTATAATATTATATAGATTTCAGTTGTGATATTACAACAAAGTCCCTCTTGACTACCCTCTCAAAATACTCAGAAAAATGCAGCAAAGAGTAGTACTATGGATATCTAGTGCTTTTTGAACATCCCCCATAGTGGAAATCAAAGCTATTTCAGGCTTAATCCTTATTCACCTTCATCTCAAGAAATTGTATGGTAAATTTCATCTCAGAGGATCCTCACTTCCCTCCAATCATATCATCAAATCAATTATCAACACTAATGGGTCAAACAAACACATCACTCATTGCTTATTCCTTAACAACTTAACATCTAAGCAAAGATATCACTTAAATAGTCCACTAATTGATATAGACAATAGATGTAACAAATTCCTCCCTTTATTTTCTCCTTTTGATGAAGAGTTTTCTCTAGAGAAGAGACTCATTGACTCTTTCTCAGATCATTTTTCCTTCTACTCTTGAACTCAAGATATCAAGAATCATCTATACAATCTTGACAACACTACTATTAATATATTTTCTAGCCCCCACTCTTCCATCATTATATCTGATGCTAGTGTAAGAAATAATGTTACTATCTCAATATCATACATTCACTCATATGATAAACCAGTTATCAAAATGATTCATCACATAGTCAACATCACAACTACTGAAGCTGGGCTCTTTGTTATTAGATGTGGTATTAACTAAGCTGTTGATATCCCTAATATCAAATATATTGTCATCATCATGGACTCTTTACACACTGCCAAGAGAATCTTTGAATCATCATTGTATCCATACCAAGTCCATTCTGCTGCTATCTCTTGAGAACTCAAAGAATTCTTTAGAAAGGATAACAATAATCACATCAAATTCTGGGATTGTCCTAGTAATCAAAATTGGCTGCTACATTCTTTAGTGAACAAAGACACCAAGAGTTTCAACTTATCCCCAATTTTCCCATACAAATAATCTTGGGATTTTTGTAAAAAATATGATTGTGATTCTATTATTTCACAATGGAAGATATCCTTCCAAGTGTCAAATCTGAAAGGAAGAAATTTCCTTGAACTCTTCAATGACAATTCAAATCCTCTTGAGCCATCTGTTATCAAGGATGGTCCTTGGCTTCAATACTTTGGCCACTCTAATTCTCTTTGTACTAGAGCTACTAGAGCCATCATCAATCATGCTCCTATTAGCAAATATTGACTAAGATTCTTCCCTGGGGGGACATTTGCTTGTCCATGCAGTTTATACCCTATTGAATCTAGGTGACATATTTTGCATGAGTGCAAGAGGTTCAACAATTAGGAATCCTAGAAGAGATTCTATTACTCACTTTATATTATTTCTTGAATACAATAACATATAGCCTGTTTAGTTTCATTGTCTTCTTTTTATTTTTATTTTTATTTTCTCTTTTTTCTCTGTTATTACATATATATTTTCCTCATGTTATTTTAGTCTCTATATACATAGTTATAAAGTAGCTACCACAGTCTGCCCTCATGCCCCATATAATAAAGTGTTGATTTTAAAAAAAGAAAACTCTGATACCACACTTCTTATTTTCTTCCAGTGTGGAATATTTTTATAAATTATTATTCCAGATATCTAAAGATTGTCTAGAACTAAAGTAACTTGCTTAGTAATTTTTATTCCTAGATAATTATCCTAGATAGTATACTTAGTATATAAGTCAGTAGTTATACTATAAGAGTCTTATTCTAAAAATCAACTGAAACTATTATTATCTTTCAGTACTAATGTCAGGTATGGTTTACACCAGAGATGAAAGTCTACAAAATTGGCTCAGAAATGTGCAGACTTGTAAAATGATCTTAGCTTCAGCTTATATGCTGTGCCATCTGTTTGCTATATGGTTACAACTTCAGATAAGAGAATAAAGTCCAAGATGGAAGTGAGTACTAATTGGTATGTTACTGTTGAATACTAGAGATTGAGTTCAATAAGGATTATCTTTGTCAATTATCAGACTAGTGAATTATAATGTAACTACTAGTCTTATATACAAGTACTAATTATAAGAGATGCTTGAGGTTTCAGTAGTGAAACACTAATAGGAGTATAACTCTACTATAGAAGACTGAGTTAAATAGGAGTATCTCTGTCATGAAAGATGGAATACCCAAATAGTTATATCATCACCATGAGAACAGATTGCAAAAAAGATAGCCACTGTAGAAGATGGGCTTATATAGTAGACATTGGAAAAGCAGTATTACTATGGGAATGTATTTTCTGGATGGGTGAACTTGGTATATAACAGTTAGTGATAATGCATCTTCTATTTTTTAATAGACTTATTTATCAACAATATTCTGAGTACCTCTTCTGAAATATCTTGAGTCTTTAAAATAAGATAAAAAATACACTTTTATATTAAGTAATATATAGGAACTTAATAGAGTTCCAAGTACAAACTAATTTATCTTATATATTACAAACTATGGTCTGTATACATACTATAACTAACCTATTCTAAATTTCATGTACTTTTTATAAGGCTAGTATTGTCAAGATCATTGACGATGGACTTAACTTTTATTTTCATTTTCATTTCTTATTTTATTTTTATTTTATTTTATTTTATTTTTTCTATTTTTAGAACAACTCGGGTTAGGGTTATCAGTCACACTGTCACATCAGTCACAACTTGATGGTGTAATCACAAGACTGATCACAGGAGATAAGAGAAGGAAGTAGAAGGTTCCAGAACAAAGTGACGTCATACAGCCTGGACAATACATGCTGGCCTCATGTTATACTCATGGTCATTTAGGGTAGGGTGCACAGTAGTTAGCACGGACCATAGGTATTAGTATATAAGGTAGACTACTCTGTACTAGGAACTCTATCAAGTTCTCTTGTGTTACTCAATACAAGAGTTGTCTTATTGCTTAACCCTTTGAGCTTTAAGTCATAACAAGTATTGTTAGATATGCAAAGCTTGAATGTTAGCTTTTTTATTTAAATTCTCTTTTCTTTTTCTTTTTTCAGATCTAGAGTTAGGATTAGAGTGATATCAAGATCACACTGTCACACATCAGTCACATCAGATGACATGGTCACAAGTCATAAAGTCACAAAGAAGAGTATAGAAGATTCTGAAAAGATAATGTCATACAATGTGTATTACACATGTTAACCTTAAAGTAAACACATGGTTATTTAGAGTAGGCTAGACAAACAGTAGCATAGACCATCATAGTTTAGTATATAAGGTAGATGATCCTGTATAGAGTTTTCTATTGAGTTCTCTTGTGTTAACCCTAATACAAAGTTTTTTCTCTTGAATGACTCCAAGTTCTTGAGTTTGTAATAAGTATGCTGTTACCATACTATATAACATTATATATTCCAGAATCTTTTATGATTTTCTTTGTATTATATAATTGTGTGACTTGTGACTATAATATATGTGACCACTCTATGATAGGTATTATGTTTTCATTATACTTTGTGACTTGTGTGTGACTGTCACATATAATGTCACATCATACTCTTTATCTAAGTCCAAAAGAAAATGGAAAAATAAGAAAAGAAAAATAAAATAAAACCAAGTCCAATGTTTACAACTATAACATGTATTCTATATATCTAAACAATACAAGTTGCTAATTTAGACTTCTGAAAGCTCATTATTAGATCTCAGATAAATTAGATCTCAGATAACAAGATATAAACTGCTCTAATATTAGATATAGTTTATATTTTGTTATTCAAGATTTAATGAAAGTCTCTTAAAAGTCCAAGTGGTTAGTTAAGCATTATCTGAGAACATGGAAATAGAACATGGAAATAGAAGTTGAAACAACCTTTGGCTTTAGCTTATGTGCTATGTCTTTATAAGTCACACTAGTCACAGTGCTATATTTCTATTTATTATACTGGTTATATATTTTAGAAAGTATATTTAGAGAGATAATTTATCCAAAGATGGAGAGATGTGTTGCTATCAATATCAGATAAAAGTATTAGTTTTAGTTGATTTTTAGAATGAGGTTTATAGTGTAACTATCTAACTTATATACTAATGTACTCTGTATGAAACTTGCTAGCTACTAATGGTCTGATATCTCAATAATCTATTATTTTTTTTTGAATATTAGATAACTCTCATTTGAGTCTTTTAAATACAACTTATATTATGATCAAGTCTGCATGTCTTCAACATAGCTATCTCATAGACTATAGGTGTTGGAATGATATCACAAAATGAACTACTCATTTATTTGTGATATCTGAACCTTGGGTATACTCTCAGAGATTTAGAAGTGATTTAGAAGTTCAATAATGATGACAATGATGATTAAGATCAATACAGATAATAAAGGATAAAGATTGATGTTATTAAGTCTAAGGTTTGATCCTCAAGTATATATACAAAAGAGTGATGGACCATGTACAAGCTGTCTTCATCACATAATCAAAACTCATATTTGATGGGAGCTGTTATCTGTCATAGCAGCTGTCAGGCTAATTTTAGAAGATAACTAATTATGTCACTATATTGATATGCTTGTATCTCTATGAATAATTATTGCTATATAATATACCATATATCATTGGAAACAGTTTGATGAGCACTTTTCAATGCAAGTTTGATTGTGTGAATCTGTCTAGTTGTTCATGAGATATTATCAAATGAAGATTTTACAGTTCATGATGACCTAATATCTCAGTTATTTGTTGTTGCTTTTGTACATCCTGCATATGTGCAGATAGCCCTCATTTGGGGCTTTACAGTACAACTTAGTTTGTAAAAATCAGTCCACTGGTTGAGGAGATACAAGCTGAATAAAGTTTGTGACAGGTGACTTCTTTATGACTCAATGATTAGCTGTGTCACATATAGTCTCAGTTAGCACCTCATGAAGTAGGCATGACTTCCTTATATTTTTCTCATGTATTATGACTTGTTTGACTCATCTATAATACATAGTCTTTAGGTATATATATAGTTGTAGATATACTCTTGTATCCTTATGCTTTACCAATTGATCATCTCTCTATTCCTTACTCAAGTCTTTACCTAAGTTGCAACCTGAGCCCAGCTAAAGATCGTAACAACTTAGTTTATGAAAGTAAGTCCAGTGATTGTAAAGATTCAAGTTAAATGAAGTTTGTGACACATTTGTATTAGTTGCATTCAACTATGTTATCCAAAAATCTCAAAAACTTCTTTACACAACATTCAGAAAATAATATCAAATTCTGGAAATGTCTTAACTCAAATAAATGAACATCTCATTATATAACACAACAGTAAATGTAAGTTCAAAGAAAGAAATTTCTTAGAACTCAGCCATGTAAATGGTAACCTTATCATCTCTTCTTATTCCAAAGGAGGAGCTTGGGTGAAGCATGTTGGACATTCTA
>Ga0157359_1001223_pt1 | contig 10360 bp, 4 predicted proteins | sample AttcapACBM3_FD_111482 | JGI IMG/M metagenome (GOLD analysis project Ga0157359, IMG submission 111482) | Fungus gardens microbial communities from leaf cutter ant in Botucatu, State of São Paulo, Brazil - Atta capiguara ACBM3 | ecosystem: Host-associated > Fungi > Mycelium > Unclassified ...
GTGAGTACGAACCATGAGTAGTAGTATATAAGGTAGACTACTTTGTACTAGGAACTCTATTAAGTTCTCTTGTGTTACTCAATACAAGAGTTGTTCTTTTGTCTTACTCTAAGGACTTAAGTTCATAACAAGAGTGTGCTTTGATCTTATCTCTAAGACTTAAATTATAATAGTTAAACTCTATCTCTGGTGTTTTTTTTAGTAATATACCACTTATCAGAACTTACTCCTCTTGGGTTCTGTTCTACTTCTGAAGTTGCAACTATATAGCAGACAAATGGCATAATGCTAGTATATAAACTGGAGCTAAGGTTATTCTGAAAAGTTTATATCACTGTGCTCTTTATATAGGTTTCTTACTTGTTACAAACTCCAAGCAGACTCTGTGAACTTTTGCTCTCTAGTGTGAACTGTACTTGACAGTATTATCAGACTTCTAAATCTACTGTTACTTCTGTACAGTTCTATTTACAATTTCTTATTACAGTTTCATCTGCAAAATTCTTTCAGCTTCCAAGTTACTCTTCATCAAGTCCAATGGTCTTCTCTTGCTGAAACTCTTTAATTTACTTAGGATTAACTCTAGTTCTGCCACTTGAAACTTTATTCAACTCAGCTTCTTATTACTGTAATAACTACTAATCAGGACAGTTAATAATATACTAAATAGTCTTATAGAGCAAGAGTCTCATAGGAATCACAAGAAAACTTAACAAGAAGTCTCTAATATATTGCTACTATCAGATTTACAAATCTTGAACTCAAGTTTCTTTTTATTTTCCTTTTTATTTTCCTTTTTATTTTATTTTATTTTATATTTATTTTTTACTTTGGAATCTAAGGTTAGGGTTGGAGTGACATCACAATCAAACTATCATATATTAGTCACATCAGATAACACAATCACAGTAACAGTCACAAGTCACGAGATAACAAGAGAAGGATATAGAAGATTTTAAAAAAATGTTGTTATATAGCATGTTTAACACATGTTGACCTTAAGGCAAATACATGGTCATTTAGGATAGGCTAAAGTAGTAGAGCATGGACCATTAGATTTTAATATATAAGGTAGACAGTCTTGTACAGAGTTTTCTATTGAGTTTTCTTGTGTTAACTCTAATACAAAGTTCATTCACTTGTCCAACTCTAAGAACTTGAGTTTGTAACAGCTACTTTATTTATACATAGTCTATGTTAATAATAAATACTCTTATTCTAATATCTATGTGTTGGCTATAAGATGAACATGCTATAGACATATACTTAAATATTATTTCTTCTAGTTCTTTCTATAATGTTCTAGATCTATAATATAATATCATGTAATATATTATATGACTGCACTCATCTATCTCTTCACTGTTAAAGAAATAAAAGAAAAAGAAAAATCAAATTAAAGAAAATAGATAAAAAGAATAGATAATCAAAAGAAAATATAAGAGCCCAAACATACCATAATACTTATCTGGATAAACATTTCACAGAGGCCTTCTCTCCAAATGCTCTATAATACTTAAGACAATTCTATTAATAAGACTATTTATCTTCTCAGTCTCTAATTTGTACTATTCAAGTAACTCAGATAGTCTTACCTATCCCAAGTTCTAGTATTGTCTTTATGAACAATAACTCTAATTGAGATAATGCTCTAGCTAATGATTTTACTAATATTTCTTATCAATCTTTTACTTGCTCCTAGTCATAATTCTAGTACAGTAATAATACTACTAATGAACAACTAGCCAATATTCTTGGTTGTATTACTAACTCCTTTAATACTAATTAAACCTCTGGTTCTACATCTAATTCTAGAAGAACAAAAGTCTATATTCCCAATACTTTTAGTAACATCAAGCCTAACAAGCTCAACAATTTCACAATAACATATCTTTCAGGAGTTATTCAAGACTGGTTTGAGATGAGCTTCAACCAGAAAGATCAGAGGATTTTCTGCTTTACCTGAATTTTAGTTTGTAGTATCTATCAAAGTCTGAGTCAACTTTATAGTCATCTCATTTCCCAAGCTCTATACTAATTTTTCACTGCAATATTGTTAAACTCTCTTTATTCTCATATTACTACTGTGGATCTCTACTTACCTTTTCACAACCATTAATTAATAAGCCCTAACTATCTAGCAATGTTCCATAGAAGTTCCTAACTATATAGCTTTATTATTCTATAGTTAGGTTACCAAATGTTCTATCTGATATTTCATTTGATTGGTATAGACTTTTAGATACTTTTTTTTTTTTCAAGTCAACAATTTATTACATGGGGTGCAATGGCAGTCCATGCCTACAGGAGGAATTATGTATCTTTTAGATACTTAGAATAGCTATATTCTGTTCTTTTAAAATTTCCTTAAAGATAAGTTATGTATATAGCACTATTGAACAACAATAATAATACTTAGGATTTCTCTGAAATCATTAATTCTGCTATATCACTATAGTTTTTGTTTAGTTGCCTAACAGGCTTTCAGAACTAATTTGTTAACAAGCTCTGTTAACATTTTGGCCTTTCAAACTCTATTGGTATAGTGTCAAGTTTGGTAGATAGAAAGTAGAGCAGGACTTGCTTCAAGCAGATATCTGTGATCAGTTGCAACAGAAAGGGGTTGGATCAAGTATAAAAACTTATCCAGAAAACAGATATGGAAATCCATAAGCTTATGTAAGTACCTGGGTTGTGGATTAAACTTAGAAGCTTATCTATGAATAGGTGATGTGATTTCAGATAATGACTTTGGCCTCAACTTATATATTGTGCAGTTGTAATTTTGGAAAAAATCAAAGATTAGCAAGAAAAGAGTTCTTAGCTGATTTCAGTCAGAAGAGTATTGGAGTGTTCTTAGTCAATTTCCAGACTAGGGACTACAAAGTACCTACTAGATCTTATATACTAAGTCTATAGTTAGAACTGTGGCTAAGGTAGTAGTAGTATAGGAGATAAGTAAGGAGATATTATAGAGATAGTTTCTAGGATACAATTAGATCTAAGATCCTATCTTCATCCAGGAACAAGACAAGCTAACCTCATTCTAAAACATGTATATCTTAGTGATGATCATTAATTACTACTACTGGAAGCATGACTGCAAGTGCAATTATACATAGTAGGTAAAAAAAGAGACTCTCAAGTCTCACTCTCAGAAGCAAGATAAGGCTTCTTCTATTGCTAATACTATAGCCTTCTAAAATTAGTCAAGTCAATCTCTAGCAGCTCTATCTATAAAATCAACATCTTCTAAGATCTCTAATTTATCATCTCCTACTTCTAGGAAGCAATTAAATTTCCCATGGGTAGATCTTTTTTCCAAGTTGGCTAACAATGGCAAGTTGACTAGTGACAAGCACAATAAGTAGCTCAACAACAATCTTTGTCTCTATTGTAGGATTAAAGACCATAAGCTGGACTCTTGTTCTAAGAAGTAAATCTCAGTCACTTCCAAGAGCTGTGGTACTTTAGCAGTTGCTGATTCTCCTGTATTTATCTTTGAGAAACTCTCAGAAAAACAGAAAGTAACTCCAGGACTTTACACAGACTGAGAGCTATATTAAACTTCTCTATGCAGCAATGAGTTTTATTTAGCTTAATCTATCTGTTCTTTTTACCATCATATCCCAACATAATTTTCTCTACCTCTGACCTAAATATAGACTTCTGACCTCTTCAACATTCCTTCTAAGTATTATAAATTTGCTGATGTTTTCAATAAATCTAAAGCTGATACTTTTACTCCTTATTATCTGTATGATCCCAAGATTAATCTAGAAGAAGGTATATAACCTCTAGTTAGTACTATCTACTCTCTTTTAGCATTCAAACAAGAGACTCTTATGGAGTTTACTAAGGAAAATCTCAACACAGGTTTTGGCCATCCAACTTTCTTCTTATATAGTGCTCTGGTTCTTTTTATCAAAAAGAAGAATAGATCACTGTGTCTTTGTGTCAACTTCTATGATATTAACTATATTACTAAAAAGAATCATTACTTACTCCCACTAATCTCTAATCTACTGGACTCATCCTGTAAAGCCTAAGCATATACCAAGATAGATCTTTATTATGTGTACCATCTAGTTTGTATTGTTAATGGGAACAAATGGAAGATTGCTTTCAGGACATGTTATAGATAATTTGAGTGGTCCATAATACTATTTGGTCTTACCAATGCCACTGCAGTCTTTTAATAATTTATGAATAACATTTTCTCTAATCTTCTAGATGTCTGTATCATGATCTATCTGGATGATATATTCATTTACTCTAATAACATGTCTACACACTACTAATATGTTAAGGAAGTGTGAGTTCTACTCTGAGCTGGTAAAGTATTTTCTTTTTCCTTCTAGTCTTACCATGTCTAATGAAAAAGTAAAGATTATTTATGATTGGCTAGAGCTCAAGAAATTTAAGAACATCTAGTTTTTCTTAGGTTTTGCAAATTTCTACTATTAATTTATCTTTAACTACTCATATATTGTTATTTTACTAATTCACCTTACTTAGAAAGATATCCTCTAGAAGTTCAATGATTCCTGCTGTAATGCTTTCAACACCCTCAGAAAGACATTTAATTTTATATCTATTCTTATACACTGGATCTCTGATACTCAACTCATTGTGGAAACAGATGTCTCTAACTATACTCTTGCTACAATTCTTTTTATTATGAATAAAAATAAAGTTTATTTGGTCACATTTCACTTCTAGACTTTCCTTCCCATGGAGTTGAATTATAATACTTATGACAAGGAACTACTGGCCATTTTTGAGGCTTTCAAAATTTAGCAACACTATCTCAAAGGTCTTGTAAGAAAGCAAAACAATAGACTTTAATTTAATTTAATTTAATTTTTATTTTTCATTTCCTTTTCAATTATTTTACATTTTTCTATTTTTAGAACTCTGGGGTTAGGGTTAGAAGTGATCTGTCACACTGTCACATCTGTCACATTTGATGGTGTGGGCACAACATTGATTACAGAATGTAAGAGAAAGAAGTAGAAGGTTCTGGAACAAAGTGATGTTATACAACATGGGCACTACATGTTGACCTCATGCTTTACACATGGTCATTTAGGGTAGGATGCACAGTACTTAGCATGGACCATCTGTAGAAGTATATAAGGTAGACTATTTTGTAAAGAATTCTCTATCGAGTTCTCTTGTGTCTTCTCTAATAAAAGAGTTTGACCTTTAAAAAACTCACTCTAAGGTTCTAAGGTTATAACAGGTCTAGTCTTTTCCACTGATGTTATTATAGATCATAAAAACTTTGAGTATTTTTTTATTACTAAGATATTGACCTGTAGATAAGCATAGAGGTCCAAGTACTTCTCACAGTTTAATCTTGTTATCTAGTTCTGCCCCAGATGTCTAAGCACCAAACTGAACACTTTTACTAGATAATAGAATGTCTATTCTAAAGAGAAAGATACTAACTATACCACAATTAATCCTCATAACTTCAACCCCATTTTCACCCATGAATAACTTACAGCCTCTGTCTTTGTCTGAGCAACAGTTCTTCTCTTCATGTAACTACAGTTGTTAATCTCAATATCCTTTACTAAGACATTTGTTTGACACTTTCCAATAACCCTATTGCTGCAAAATACAACTCTACCAAAAACCACTAGTCTATAAACTCCAACAGTCTTCTCCATCTTGATGACAAAATCTATATACTATCCTCTGGTGATCTTTACATATATACTCTAGTATAATTACAATTATATCTTAGCTGACAATTTCAGTCAAAAAAAAATACTAGAATTAGTTCACTACAAATATTTCTAGCCAAGCCTCTGTACTGATATACAACAATTCTGTAAATTCTATATGCAATTCAAGCCCCAGCATTACAAGCCCTATAGATCTCTTAAGCAGCTTCTTATCTCTGAACATCTATGAAATTCTATTTTTATGGACTTCATTGAGAAACTCCTATCATCCTCTAAGTTTAACATTATTCTGGTCATTACTGACTGGCTCACCAAGCAGGTGATTTTCATCTCTGCACACAACACCATTACCTCCATATACCTAGTACATCTGTTTATTCTCTATATGTTTTCCAAGTATAGCATTTCTTTCTATGTTATTGTCAGGTGTAGTTCACACTGGGGTAAAAGTCCATAAGATGAACTCAGAGATATGTGGACTTGTAAATGACCTTGGCTTCAGCTTATGTGCTGTGCTGTCTGTCTACTATATAGTTGTGATTTCAGAGAATAGGAAGAAGTCCAGGATGGAAGTGAGTACTGATTTGGTATGTTGCTATTGAATACTGGAGATCAAGTTCAATAAGAAGTTATCTTTGTTGATTATCAGACTAGCAAATTACTGTTATGGGATGCTTGAATATTAACAATTTTATTTTTCTTGTCTTTTATTTTTCTGATTTTATATTGATTTTCTTTTCTTGTTTCTTTTATTTTTCTTTTGGATGATAAAGAGGCACATGACACTGCAGTCACATGACATGTGACATGATGTGATGTCATAGGCCTAGAATGTGGTAGAAGGATCTGGAAGATGATGTCAGAGCACATGTATACAACATGGTGGCCTTAAGATGAACATAAGAAAGAAGCATGGACATAAGGGCAGGGTTAATTATTAGTAGCATGGACCATGAGGACTTTGTATATATAGGACTCTAATTTAGCAGAGACTCCTTGTTGAGTTCTCTTGTGCTTTTCCCCACTTGATTGCTTAACTGAGAGCTTTACCGCTTGTGTTATCATTGGACCTGGTATCTAGTAGTTGCTACAACAATTACAGTGTAACTACTAGTCTTATATATGAGCTCCTACTATAGGAGATATTTGGGATTTCAGTTGGAATAGCTCCTATTATCCCAAGCAGAGGTTTCAGTGTTGAGATACTAACAGGAGTAACTCCATCATGGAAGACTGAGTCAAATAGGAGTATCTCTGCCATGGAAGACAGAATATCCAGATAGCTGCAGCACCGCAGTAAAGTATGTTGTGAGAAAGGTAGCTGCCGTGGAAGACAGGCTTTAATTGTTGACAAGAAATGTACTGTGGAGATATGTTTTCCAGATGAATGGACTTGGCATATGACAGTTATCTCTAACCAAGGTTTAGAGTTTGTGTCAAACTTCCTTCATTTATTAGGCATTGCTCTTGACATGTGGCTTCACTTCACTTCAGGATATCACCCTGAAGATGATAAACAAACTCAACATATGAACCAAACTTTAAAGCAATATCTCTATATATATTGTAACTACCAGCAAGACAACTAGTCTAAACTCCTACTACTTGTGGAGTTTTCTTACAATAATGCTTTAAATGCTACCACCAGTATCTCCTTGTTCTTTGCTAATAAGAGTTATTATCTGAGTATTTCAGTGTATTCTGAACATAATATTGCTTTCTCCTAAGCACACAACTTTGTTATTAATCTTAATAAATTACAAAGTATACTCAAGGCTAAAATCACCACAGCCCAACAATGCTATCAGAAATCTAATAATATATAGTGTTCCTCTGTACTTGATTTCAAAGTAGATAACAAAATTTATTAAGGCTTAATTCTTCAAGACCATCTAGCTCTCCAAGAAACTCTCTAAAAATATCTTAAACCTTACAAAATCATTTCTTAGTCTAGTACTTTGTCATTCACCCTTCACCTCACAGAGTTTATATGCTTTGTATATTTAGTCTTCTATGTCTCAATGTTCAAACTAGCTACTTTCAACACTTTTCCTAAGAGAACTTAATCTACTTTCACTCTAGTTATTATCAATGAAAAACCAGAGTACAAAATCTTGCAGATTTACACTCTAAAATTGACTACTAATAGGCTTGCAAACTTCTTTACAAGTTATTTGGCTAAGGTATTAAAATATCAAAGACAAATCTGAGTGGCTTTCTACTACTAAATTTACTTACATTATAAACTTAGTCTCTGATTTCCATATTATGCACTCTACTAAGCCTGGTTTTCTTTCTTTGTCTTGATCACATTGCTGCAAGTTAATACCAACCTCTATACACTTCATATAGAATTTCCCTTCTTGTTCTTTTTGTTTCTATTTTTTTCCGTTCAACTCTATACACTTTTTATAAGGTTTTCTTTCTATTTTTCAGTCTTTATTTTCCATTTTATTTTTCCTCTAACTCTCTTAATTGTTTTTTGCTTAATTTTTTACTTAGTAAAACTAGAAAATAAAACTTTACTTGTAATAATATCCAAAAAAATAATTTTATCTAACAAAAAGGAGAAAATAGTATTCATATAACCTTCTCCTCTTCTTCTTATTCTCCTGGTTTCTTCACAGACCCTTCTTCTTCTTCTTTACTCTCTTCTACAGACTTTACTTGTCTCCACCTCATGCTGATTACAGCCCAAATCCACACTAATTCAGCTATATTCCTATCTTAGCTCTTTACCCCAAGTTCTAGAGAGACTTTCTAACACTACAGTACTTCTCAACAAGCTTTCTGAGAGCTTTTTTGATAGCATTTAGAATTCTGCTATAGGCAAGAGTTTTTTTCTTGGGTCCACCAGTGTTTTCTTGAGTAGGAATACACTACTACTTGATTATAATACATCTTATGCAGGCTAGGAAGCAACTGTAAGAAAAGAAATTTTGATAAATTAGTAATAGATAAATATTAATATTACTTACCTGCTATAGTATACTAGGCACTCATGCCTAGTCCACATCCCTCTATCCCATTCTCTTAAAGAACTTAGGAAAATGCAATGAAGAATTGCCTTATGGATTGCTAGAGCTTTTTAAACTTCTTCTACCTAGGGAATTGAAGCTATTGCTGGTCTCATTCATATTCACATCCATCTTGACAAAATTAGCAGCTGTCAACATATGAGAATGGCTTCTTTAACTTCAAACTATGTAATCAAGTTGCTTTTGAAATATTATCATTCAGTCAACTCAACTCCACATTATCTTTCTATGGAAAAACTAACTTCCAAGCAAAGACTGAAAGTCAAAAGTTCTATTATAGATACCAACAACTGTCTGAATGGAAATCTTCCTTTATTAATCCTCTATATAAAGAATTCTCTCCTAGCTTCCAATTAGTAGATATCTTTTCTAATCACTTCTCATTCAACACTATAGATCACAAAATCAATGAAGTCAAGATTGCCTATCTCTGCAAACTCAAAATAAAATCTCCAAAGACTCCTTACAGAATACTAAAAATATCATTATTATATCTAATACAAGCATCAAATATTACTACATCTATTGCTTATGTTTGCTTGGGAAGAAATATCATAGTAAAGACCATTCACCATGCTATCAATGTCACATCAACTGAGGCATAATTAATCAAGTGGTTCAAGTTACTGATGTATCACACATCATAGTTGTTACTGATGCTATCCATTTAGTAAAACATATATTTGATTTATTATTTCATCCTTATTAACTTTAGCCTATTGTTATAGCTTAAGACCTTAGTGTTACAATTACAAGACCTTAGGGTTGGTCAAGTAAAAGAACCTTGTATTGGGTTAACTCAATAGAGAACACTGTACAAGATTGTCTATCTTATATACTAATACCTAATGGTTTGTGCAAGCTATTTCTAGCCTACCCTAAATGACCATATGTATTACACATTGTATGACATCATCTCTTCCAGAATGTTCTACATCCTTCTATGTGTCATGTGATGTGACCTGCTGTGTGACAGCGTGATCTTGTCACTCTAACCTAGTTCTAAAAATAGAATAAAGAGAAATAAATCAAAAATAAAATAAAAATAAGAAAAGTTAAGTCTACTTCTTGCATTCTTAACACTTAGAACATTCTTTGAATAGAATAATCATAACTCCATCAAATTCTGGGATTGTCTTAGCAATACTAAATGGATTCATCATTCAATTGTTGACAAAGAAACAAAGAAATACAATCTTAAACTAATTTTCCTATGTAAATCATTATGAGATTTCAGTATGAAAGATGAATACAATGCAATTATCCAAAACTGGCAAATAACATTCCAAGTGTCAGACTTTAAGAGAAATTATTTTCTTGATTTACTTGATGATGGTTTTCTTTCTATCAAGCTCACTTATATGAAAAATGGTACTTGGCTTAAATCTATTAGATACTCTAACTCCCTATGTACAAGAGCAACAAGAGAAATTACAAATCATGTACCTATAGGCAAGTATCATCTGAGATTTTTCTTGAAGGAGAATTTCAGCTGCCTATGTAGTTGTTATCCAATCAAGTCAAGACAATATATCCCTCATGAGTATAGAAGATATAACAATTATTGGAATACTAATAGGAAGTCTCTTATCCATTTCATTGCTTTTCTTGAGTTTAACTCTGGAA
>Ga0157359_1001224_pt1 | contig 10359 bp, 10 predicted proteins | sample AttcapACBM3_FD_111482 | JGI IMG/M metagenome (GOLD analysis project Ga0157359, IMG submission 111482) | Fungus gardens microbial communities from leaf cutter ant in Botucatu, State of São Paulo, Brazil - Atta capiguara ACBM3 | ecosystem: Host-associated > Fungi > Mycelium > Unclassified ...
ATCTGTAGGACTATATAAGGTAGACTAGTTTGTAGAAGAGTTCTCTATCGAGTTCTCTTATGTTACTCAATACAAGAGTTGTTCTATCATCTGATCCTAAGGACTTAAGATTATTACTGTGCATTCTACCCTAATGTCTATGCCTTGTCCTTATATCCATTACTAATCTATTTTATGTTCTTATCCTAAACCTTACTCTTTATTTCTATTGTTCATATGTACACTATATATATACCATGAGGAAACCATGCTGTTAATATGTTCCTTGACATCACTTTATTTTTAGACTTTTCTTAATTCTTCTAGACTACTCTAGACCACTCTAAGTTTTATAACATAATATTATATGACTTCTTAGTCATGTATCTTCTCTCTCTTGTTGTAAACTAATAATATAACTATCTATAAATATTTCACTAAAATTTGTCTACACTTTCTTATCTTATAACAAATTACAAATGTTAGACTTAATTATTTTTATTTTTTTTAGAATGGAAATTTAGAATTAGTGTTAATGTGATGTCACAGATCACAATCACATAGTCACAGATTATAATAGAACATAGTAGAAAGTTTTAAAAAGAAATAATATTACTATAATATATTTAATATATGTTAATCTTATAAATAATATATGTTCTTTAGTATTATGACTTAAAATACAAGTATTATAGTCAAAATTAAAACCTTGGATTGGGTTAATCACAAGAGAACTTAATAAAGAACTTTGTATAGGATTGTCTATTTTATATACTACATACAAATAGTTTATACAAAGTATATAGACTTTAGAATAAATTAGTTGTAATTTGTATATAGACTATAGTTTAAAGTATATAAGATAAACTAACTTGTAATAAGAACTTCATTGAGTTCTCTTGTATTACTCAATATAAGAGTATATCTTTTATGTTAACTTAAGACTTAAGTTATAATACTAAGCCATACTTGCTACTACTAATTCTATCATTGTTACTTTATACTTTCTACTTATCTAGACAACTTTCTAGATGCTTCCATCAAGGTTTTTAGCCACTTAATTCCTATTATTCTCTACATATTAAAACTATTCTATTTAATACTTATAATAGCCACTACTTTTAGAAGATCTTATTCTATTCTCTTAGAATTCTCTTGAAGATATACTATACTTTGTTATGTATATAGATAATATACTTGTAATTCTTCTGAAGATACAAACTCTACTATAATCTTATAAACTTTAAGTTGCCTTAACAGAGTTTACTATCTTTAACTCTAATATGATAAACACAAAGTCAGAAAGGATAATAGAAGTGTAATATATATTATAATCTAGATTATATTATTATATAACTAGATAGAACATTGTAAAAACTACTAAAATATTAGAAATTCTTAGAGAGAACTTAATTATTTTCTATTTTTTCTGTCTTTTACTATTTTTTTTCTAAATTCTCTTCTTTATAGTTTAATTTTCCTTCTTTAAACTTAGCTAAGAGTGTGTGATACTATATAACATAAGTCACAAATCACAGTTATACTGTTATACAACTTAGTAGAATATTATAAAATTTACTAGAAAGACTTAGTCATAGTTTTAAAGTAGATTAGATATATACAAACTAATTAATAGAAGTAGACTACTCTATAGTAGGAACTCCATCAAGTTTTCATGCATCACTCAATATATAAGTATGCTTTTATCTTAGTACTTGTGTTATGATCTTAAATTCTTAGGGTTGGATAAAAGAACAACTCTTGTATTAGAGAAACACAAGAGAACTCGATAGAGAGCTCTTTTACAAAATAGTCTATCTTATATACTCCTACAGATGGTCCATGCTAAGTACTGTGTACCTTATCCTAAATGACCATGTGTAAGACATGAGGTTAACATGTAGTGTCCATATTGTATGATATCACTTTGTTTTAGAATCTTCTATTTCTTTTTCTTAAGTTCTGTGATTAATATTAGGATCATACTATCAGATATAACTTGATGGGACAGCGTGACTGATCACTTCTAACCCTAACTCTAGAGTTCTAAAAATAGAAAAACAATGGGGAATAAATCAAATGAAAATAAAAATGAAAAATAAAATAAAAAGAAACTAAGTCTACTTTCTATGATTTTGACAACTTGGGCCTAAGTTATAATATGAGAAGATAGAAAAGATTCTAGACAGCTGCTGGTACTATAAGAAGTACTAATATCTGATCAAGTAGAAAGGTTTTGGACTGAAAGCAAACTTATAGGAGAACACTATAGATGTTTTAGTATCTAATTAAGTAGCTGCATTTCACTGTTTTAATCTCACAGCTCTGTAGTTCATTTGTTTGGTAGATTTTTAGAATATCAACTTCTAACCAGTGTCTCTTGCTTTGAGTCACAGCAATCTGGAAGGAGGGGTGAATATAAAGGGACTTCTTGCTTTGCTTAAATTCAAGTTAGTAACATCTACCAAAGCCTGAGTCAACTCTATGGTTATTTTATATTCCTAAGTCTAACACCAATGTTCAGCCATAATACCATCAGACTCTTACACACTTTCTCCTGACCTTTGACACACTTTTATTAGCTACTGATCAATAAGCTCTCACCATTCAGCAACATTCTATTAAAATATCTGATCATCTAATATTGTTACTCTGTATTATGTGCAGTTTGTACTTGAAGGTGAAAGTTCACAGAGTTGGCTTGAACATGTACAAAGTGTAGAAACTCTATACAATAAGCTCAGTAATACAGACTTGTTTGAATAACCTTGGCCTCAACTTATATGTTATGCCTTCTATGAGCCATATAGTCATGATTTTAGAGAATGGTCTTATAAGGAGTTATAAGAAAAGGAGTAAAGCATGTTATCATTAACACCAGAGGTTTAGCCTCAACTTTAGTTGATTATCAGGCTAGCTATTACAAAGTGATCACCAGCCTTAAATACATAAAATAACAAAAGAAGTAGTTAAAACAGATCTCTGAGTGAGTGTTTCAGTAGTAAAACACTATATAGAAGTTTAGATTTGGACAGAGAAAAACTCCACATAAAGTCTGAGTAAATTTGTAGAGTTTAAAGGAGATAATTAGGCAATAGAAACAAATAAAGATGACTATGGATTTTGACTCAAATAAAGCCAAATAACTATGGACTTTTGATAGAATTAAGTCTATTATAAAGTACCAAACCACTAATGGAGTTTTGGGCACAAATAAAGCCAAATAACCACAGGGATTTGATATTATGCTGAAGTCAGACATGTCTCAGACATATTTTGAAGTTTGGGATATGATGTTCTATAGTTAAGCAACTGAATGTTCCATCTAATATTCTACTTGATTAGAATGAACTGTTGGATACTTAGAGTAACTATCATCTCTAAGAAACTCCATTCTGTTCTCTTAGAATTTCTCTAAAGATGAGTTGTGTATTTAGTTATTCAAACAATATATGCTTAAAATTTCTCTAAAGTTGTAATCTTTGCTGAATCACCCTAGTCTTCACCCAGTTGCTCTAACATTATTTCCTTTACTCTTACTCAAGTTTTTGCCTATGTTGCAATCTGAGCCAACAGAAAGAACAAATCAGAAGCTAGAACAGTACTTGAGATATATATAGCAATAAAGTCATCATTATTCAAGATCAACTATGGTAAAGAGTTAAGAATGGACTTTGAGATTAGAAAAAAGAGAAAGAATGTAAAAGCAGAGAATTTTGTAAAGTAAATGAAGAAAAGACATGAAAAAGTAAAAGTAGTATTGAAGAGGTCACAGAAGGAGATGAAAAGATATGCAGATAGAAATAGAAAGATGGTAGTAGAGTATAAAGTGAAAGATAGAGTGTTGCTAAGTACAAAGGATTTAGTATGGTAGATGAGGAATAGAAAGATGAAGAAGTTAATGGAAAAATTTATAGGACTATATGAAATAAAATTAGAAAATACAATAGAATTGGAGTTACTAGCATTGATAAAAATTCATTTAGTAGTAAATGTGAGTAGGATAGTATTGTATTGGAAGCAAGTAAAGGAACAGAAAAAGATCCTATCTTCTCTAATAAAAATAGATGGGAAAAAGAAGTATGAAGTGGAAAAAATATCGAATAGAAGAAATGTGAAAGAGAAACCAAAGTATTTGGTTAGATAAAAAGAATATACAGTAAATAAAATATGTGAAAGAGATTGGAGAACTTAGGAAATGTGATGGAGTTGGTAAAAGAATTTAAAAAAGAGATCAGAAAAGAGAAAATAAGAAGAGTACAAATGAGGAAGTAGAAACCATTGAATCTGGAGACAGAGATGTTTAAAAGGAGTGAATTAGTGGAGAAGTATATTAAAAAAATATTGTTTGGATGGAATGGTAGAAAGTTTGAAGATGAGTATTTAAAAAAGTTAGAGAGAAGTTGTGTAAGGAGACTTTCTGCTTTGTCTAAAATCAACTCTGTAGTTCTTTCTTCAAGTTCTTACTAATGTTCTGTTATAACACTACTAGATCTCTTCAACTATTATAACATTCTCATGAATACCTGCTCTCTTTTTTATAGCTATTGATTCATCTTCTTTAGTGACCAATTAATAAGCCTTTACTATCTAGCCATATTTTATTAAGATTTATAACCATACATATAGCTCCATCATTCTATAGTTAGGTTATCAAATGCTCTGCTTAATGTCTCTACCTGATTTCCTACCCTTTTCTAGTATGAATTATACTCCATTCCAATTATTCATTAATCTTATAGAGTTCTGATAGACAAGCTCTGTAGTATCTGATAATACAGAGTATATATAGCAGTAGAGTATTATTAGATTAACACTCTAGGCACAATACTATCCATTGAAGCCAAAGTTGGTTATTTACATAGTATTATTTCCAGTTCTCTCTATTCTTAGTCTTACTCATCTGTTTATGTCTTCCATGCAATATTTACAAATATCTTTAATAAGTGTGAATTGTCTCTAACACTTCCCTGAATATTTTTGCTGTCTTTTGTATTAAAATAGATAGCTCTAACAATATAATAGAAACAGTTTTCTTTCAAAAGTCAAAAATAAATAGTAAGTGACATTTAGTGGTAGAACTCCTAAGTACTTAGAGTAGCTATTATCACTAAAAAAACTCTATCCTGTTTTCTTAGAATTTTTCTAGAGATAAGTCATATATGTACTTGTTAGAGTTAAAGATAATAGACTTTATTTTTCTTTATATTTTTTCTTATTTTTATTTTTATATAGAAAGATGTAGAAGCTTCTAAAATAATAATATTATATAGTATATTTACTATATGTTGATTTTATAGATAACACATAATCTTTAAAATAGGTTAGTATTAGTTTCACATAGACCAACTAATTAGTATATATAAGATAGATAATTTATACTAGAAACTTTATTAAGTTCTCTTGTGTTAATCTAATATAAGATTCTTTTTTTAACTTGACTCTGAGTTTTAAATTGTAACAATACTATTGTTAGACAATATTATTTTAGAATTTTCCTAAAGTTATTTTTATTTCTATTTTATTTTCTTATTTGGAACTTAGGATTAGGATTATAGTATGATATCATATATAACTGTTACAACTCTACACATTATGATAAGGTGTAATAGCCATTATAAGTTAGTTATATATATTACTATCACACAATCACATAACATAAAGAAAAATATAAAAGATTCTAGAATAATGATATTATATAGCATGTTTACCACATGTTAACCTTATGAATAATATATAACCTTTAGTGTGTGTTTGTATTGGTCTTATACAAACTACTAACTAGCATATATAAAATAAATACTTTGTACTAGGAATTTTATTGAATTCTCTTATATTAATCTAATACAAGATTTCTCTTTTACCTTAACATTTTGAGGTTCAAGTCATAACACTAGTTGCTCTAACAAGTTTAACAAGATAGAATAAGAGTCAAGTTTTTCTAGAGATGAAACTTTAAGTAAAAGATATTATCATAGTATGCTTAAATTCTTATATTTTGTTTTGTTTTTTCTTTTATTTATATAAGTTTAGAACATAGTAAAAGAAATTACAACAATAGTTTTTTTTTTTAAGTTAATGATTATTTATTATACAGGGTATGCAGACAGACTATGGTAGCTACTTTGTAATTACTTACATTAAGATATAAACAATATGAAGAAGAAAAAGTAAAAGTAAATAGAGGAAAAAAGAAGTGAAAACAAAATAACAAAGACTTATGGGTTAAGTAATACTTTCTCCAAAAGAAAATGCACTGTTGTTAAACTCTAAGAAGAAAGTAAAATGACTAATAGTATTTCTTCTTAGATTTCAATATGTTACAATCAATACCTCGAGGATGCAACATGGAGATGGGCTTAGAATATGATGACATGATTAGCTGTGCTGAAGTAGTCTCAGTTAGTACCTCATGTAATAGGTGCTCTAACCTTGCTCTTTTCTTACTGTCTCTTCATGTCTTATAACTCAGTTACTTTATAGACTCTATATTGTTTTCTTATGTATTACTTATATATATAACATAGATACTATCCTGTATCCTTATGCTTTACCACTTATTAAATCCCTTTACTCCTTCTTAAGTCTTTGCCTTAGTGCAACCTGAGCTCTAGCTTAAGGTCATAATATTTGGTAAAGTATCAATGAGCTCACCTTGCAAGAGAGGTGTAGTGGAAAGAATCTACAGATGAAACTAGGCAAAGTATTTATTAGATGAAACATGTGTAGTGTTAACTACAAAGACGAGTTCCAGAAAAACAAACAATATTGAGATATTGTCAGAATGACTAGGATCTTTGAAGATCACAGAAGAAGCCTCAAGCAATTACAAATGAATGGATACAGAGATGTCAGTAGTACCAGCACCAGCAACAATTAGCAAGAATATACAGGCAGGAATATTGAAGAACATGACACCAGACCTAGAATGGTTTGACAGTGACTGAACAAAATTCAAAGACTGGTGGAAAGGAATGCAATTGTTCCTTAAGAGTAACAGGATCATAGAGATCAATGACAGGATTATAGCGATCCTAGCTTGCTTTAGAAGAGGTGTAGTGAGAATATATGCACAGAAGAAGCTCAATGAGCTAGACAAAGAACTAGAAATCTAGGACTGGGATGATTTCATGAAAGAGATCAAGACAATCTTTAGCAACAAAACAAAGGCAGCAGATGCTGAATGGAGGATAGAGTCTTTCAAACAAGGGAAACAAAACACCATGGATTTTCATGATTGAATTTGATGCACTGGCCATGAAGGCTGATATAGATAAGCTACATGCCATCTTTTTGTTGAAGAAGAATGTACAACAGGACATAATCAAGACAATTTTGGGTTACCCATCCATAGCTATACCAGAGACACTCAAGGAGTGGAAGGTGGTGATAATATCAGTAGAACAGGAATATGAGTCCACAGAAAGACAACAAGATTACAAGACAAGTACAGGAACAACATATGGAGGGTGAGAACAGCCTATGAACATTGGAAAGTCTAACAACAATTTCAAGGATGAAAAGCCAAAGTACTTTAATTGTAATAAATATGGATATATGGCAAAGGAATACAAATACAAAAAGAAGAAACAAGAAATGCGAACTTGTTTCAAATATAACAAAAAGGGGCACATTGCCAAAGACTGCAAAGAAAAACAGTTGATGAAGAAACAAAAGATCTAAGAAGAATCAGATAATAAAGACAAGAAGAAAAAGGAGAGTTTTGGTGACAATCTCGAGTAGGTATAGTACAAGAGATCTCCTATGTAAATTTCCAAAATAAATATATCATTCCAAATTGCTGAAATAGTGAAGAAAAGAGGGAATTGAACATGCAAGTAAACATAAAGACAAGAAACAGCAAGAACTTGAAAGTAAAGGCACTGGTGGACTCTGAATGTATATACATGGGAATAGACAAACAGTTGGTCAAGGAAAAGAGGATACAAATGAAACCAATTAACTTCTCATTTGAAGTTTTTAATGTGGATGGAACAAAGAATGGAGAGGTGACCAAGGTGGCACCTCCAGAAATCAAAATCAACAGCTACAAGAAATAGCTAGAAGTAGTTGTAACAGATCTAAATGGAACAGATATGTTTTTGGGGTATGACTGGCTAGTCAAACATAACCCAGAGGTCAATTGGAAAAATGGAACCATAAAATTCATGAGATGTCCAGGAAGTTGCAAAATGAAGTATCAAGACATTGAATTCAAAACTAGAAGGATACAGACAATGGAAACCACAGAACAGAACAATGGAGAAATTGGAAAAGAACTGGATAAAACAAATCTAGAAGACCTACTAGAGTATATTTAATCCTTCACACACTTGTTCAACAAAAAGAAATTTGAGAAACTACCAGAGAGACATGAATGGGACTATGAAATCAATCTAACAGAAGAAGTACCAAAGGAACTAAACACTAAGGCCTACACAATGACATTAAAGGAAGAAGAAGCTCTGAACCAGTGGTTAGACAAATAACTCAAAGCAGGACTAATAGTGGAATTGAAATCATGATATACAGCACTATGTTTCTATATTCCAAAGAAAGACAGGTCATTACAGCTAGTCTAAGACTATAGGAAATTAAACCAAGTCACAATAAAGAACAAGACACCATTATCCTTGATAGGAGAAGTAACTGACAAATTAAAGGAAGCAAAATACTTTAACAAGCTCGATCTCATTTGGGGGTACAACAACATTTGAATCAAGAAAGGAGATGAATGGAAAGTAGTGTTTCTAACAAACAAGAGGTTATTTGAACCACAAGTGATGTACTTTGGATTGTGCAACTCATCTGAGATATTTTAGAGAATGATGAACAACATCTTTTGGGAATTACTACACAAAGGAATATTGGCAAACTATATAGATAACTTCATTATACTAGCAAAAACAATGAAGGAATTAGAGGAAAGAACAATTTAATTTTTGAAAGTTGCAGAAAAACACAATTTGTGTTTTAAAAGATCAAAATACAATTTTAACATGGAGGAGATTCTGATACTTGAAGTTATTGTTGGAAAAGGACAAGTCAAGATAGAACAAGACAAGATCAAAGCTGCCAAGAAATAGAAGACACCTACAAAGGTTAAAGACGTTGAAAGTTTCCTGAAGTTTGCAAAATTTGATTGAAGATTTATTCAAAACTTCAGTCATACAACAAAACCATTAAATGAACTCAAAGGCAAGAAGAAATAGACATGAAATGAAGAACATGATAAGACCTTCAGAGAACTCAAGGAAAAAATAACAAGTTAACTAGTACTCTCTCTTCTAAAGAGAAAAGGAAAATTCAGAGTAGAAACAGATATCTTAGGACATGCAATAGAAAGAGTACTATCCCAAGAACAAGATGGGAAATGGAAACCAATAGCATTTTTATTGAGGATGATGTAACCTGCAAAAAGAAACTACAAAATTTATAACAAGGAACTACTAGCAATAGTGGAAGCTTTGGCTAAATGGCAACAATATCTGTTGGATGCAATGGAACCATTTGAAATCTGGACAGACTACAAAAATTTAAAGTACTTTCAAAAACCCTACAAGTTGAACAGTCGACAAGCTAGATGGTATTTGAAGTTACAAGACTATGACTTTACCCTACAACATATCCCAGGGAAGACAAATATGAAAGCAGATATCTTGTCAAGGAAAGACCAAGTAAATACAAAAGAGGACAACAAGAATGTTCAATTACTCAAAGAAGAACTGTGGACAAAGAAAACAACAGCGGAAGTAATGATGTTAAGAAGAATAGCTACAACAGATGACTTGGAAATAATAAAAGAGATCAAAAGGAATAACACTAAGGAATGGGAAGTGGTCCAAACATTGGAGAAGAACAATGGGTTATCATAGAAAGAAGATGGGATTGTATACATGGAAGAAAGAATATATGTCCCAAACAACAAGAAACTCAAAGAAAAGATTCTACAAGAGAATCATGACTTAGTGGATGTAGAGCATCCAAGACAACAATGAATGCTAGAATTGATCAAGAGGAACTACTAGTGGCTAGGGCTAAAGGAAGATATCAAGAAATATATATAAGGTTGTTTCAAATGCCAATAAAACAAAGTCCAACATCAAAGGAAATTGGAAGAGCTACACCCATTGGAAATATCTCAAGGACCATGGCAAGAAATTAGCATTGACATCATTGGACTATTACCAAGGTTTAATAGAATGGACACTATCATGGTCATTATAGACTGGTTCATGAAAATGATCTGACTAAAGACAATGACTATGAGTATATCTTCAGAAGAAATAGCTAAGATCTACAGAGACGACATCTAGAAGCTACATGGAGTACCAAAAAAGATTCTCAGTAACTGAGGGCCACAATTTGCATCAAAATTCA
>Ga0157359_1001226_pt1 | contig 10333 bp, 5 predicted proteins | sample AttcapACBM3_FD_111482 | JGI IMG/M metagenome (GOLD analysis project Ga0157359, IMG submission 111482) | Fungus gardens microbial communities from leaf cutter ant in Botucatu, State of São Paulo, Brazil - Atta capiguara ACBM3 | ecosystem: Host-associated > Fungi > Mycelium > Unclassified ...
CAACGATTTTGACCAGCCGATCGCCATCTACGAGGTGCATCTCGGCTCATGGCGCCGCCACACTGACAACCACTTCTGGCTCAGCTACGGCGAGCTGGCGGTGCAGCTGATCGATTATGTGAAGGACATGGGATTCACCCATATCGAGCTGCTGCCGATCAACGAGCACCCGTTCGACGGCAGCTGGGGCTATCAGCCGCTGGGGCTGTATGCGCCGACCCGGCGCTTCGGCACGCCGGCTGACTTCAGGGCGTTTGTGGCGGCGGCGCATGAGGCGGGCATCAACGTGATCCTCGACTGGGTGCCGGGGCACTTCCCGAGCGACGCCTACGGCCTGGCGAATTTCGACGGCACTGCGCTGTACGAGTACGCCGATCCGCGCGAGGGCTACCATCAGGACTGGAATACGCTGATCTACAACTACGGTCGTCACGAGGTACGCAACTACCTGGCGGGCAACGCGCTGTATTGGCTGGAGCGTTTCGGCATCGACGCGCTGCGGGTCGATGCGGTGGCGTCGATGATCTATCGCGATTACAGCCGCGCCGACGGCGAGTGGGTGCCGAATTACTACGGCGGCAACGAGAATCTGGAGGCCATCGCCTTCCTGCGTTATACCAACCAGACTATCGGCCAGGCGCAGCCGGGGGCGGTGACGCTGGCGGAGGAGTCCACCGACTATCCCGGCGTCACCCTGCCGCCGGACGCCAACGGCCTGGGGTTCCATTACAAATGGAACCTCGGCTGGATGCACGACACGCTCAATTATATGAAGTGCGATCCGGTGCACCGCAAGTATCACCACAACCAGATGACCTTCGGCATGCTGTACGCCTATACCGAGAACTTCGTATTGCCTATCTCGCACGATGAAGTGGTGCACGGCAAAAAATCGATCCTCGACCGTATGCCGGGTGATGCCTGGCAGAAGTTCGCGAACCTGCGCGCCTATTACGGTTTTATGTGGGCGCATCCGGGCAAAAAGCTGCTGTTTATGGGCTGCGAGTTCGCGCAGGGGCGCGAGTGGAATTTCGATACCAGCCTTGACTGGCATTTATTGGAAGGGCTGGATAACTGGCATAACGGCGTGCAGCGGCTGGTGCGCGATCTGAACCACTGCTACCGGCAGCAGGCGCCGCTGTACGAGCGCGACTACTTCCCGGATGGCTTCGAGTGGCTGGTGGTCGACGATCACGACAACTCGGTGTTCGCCTTTGCGCGCTACGACTCGCAGGGCAATGAGCTGATCGCCATCAGCAACTTTACCCCGGTGCCGCGCTATCGCTACCGCATCGGCATTTCCCGCGCCGGTGACTATCGCGAGATCCTCAATACCGATTCGCACCACTATCACGGCAGCAACGCCGGCAATCAGGGGCGGGTCTCTTCCGAAGCGGTCGGCAGCCATGGCCGCGATTTCTCTATCAGCGTGACGTTGCCGCCATTGTCGACCATTTATCTGCTGCGGGAGGCGCCATGACCGAGCTGACGGCTGGCCTCGCCGCGCCGCTGGGCGCGCATTACGACGGCGAAGGCATCAATTTTACCCTGTATTCGGCGCATGCCGAGCGGGTGGAGCTGTGCCTGTTCGACGGCCAGCAGCGCGAAGTGCGCCTGCCGCTGCCGGCGCGCAGCGGCGATATCTGGCATGGCTATTTGCCGGGCGGCAGGCCGGGGCAACGTTACGGCTACCGGGTCTACGGCCCGTTTGATCCGGCGAACGGGCAGCGCTTCAACCCCAACAAGCTGGCGCTCGATCCGGCCGCGCGCGCGGTGGAAGGGCCGGTGGCGGACCACCCGCACCTGCACGGCGGTTACGAGCAGCCGGACCCGCACGACAGCGCCGAGCTGATGCCGAAGTGCGTGGTGGTGGACGAACAGTATGACTGGCAGGACGATCGCCCGCCCGCCACGCCCTGGGGGCAGACGGTGATTTACGAAGCGCACGTGCGCGGCCTGACGCTGCTGCACCCGCAGATCCCACCGGCGCTGCGCGGCAGTTTCGCCGCGCTGGGGCACCCGGCGATGATCGCCCACTTCAAACGCCTCGGCATCACCGCGCTGGAACTGCTGCCGGTGCAGCAACATACCTCCGAACCGCGCCTGCAGCGGCTGGGGCTGATCAACTACTGGGGCTATAACGTGCTGGCGCCCTATGCGCCGGACAACCGCTACGCCAGCCTGAGCACCGATGCCACGCCGCTCAACGAATTTCGCGATGCGGTCAAGGCGCTGCACCAAGCCGGCATTGAGGTGATCCTTGACGTGGTGTTCAACCACAGCGCCGAGCTGGACAGGGATGGGCCGATGTTGTCGCTGAGCGGCATCGATAATCTGAGTTACTACTGGCTGACGCCCGAAGGGGACTATGTCAACGACACCGGCTGCGGCAACACGCTGCGGTTGGATCAGCCGCAGGGCGTAGCCTGGGTGATGGATTGCCTGCATTTTTGGGTGCGGGAGTGCCACGTCGACGGCTTCCGCTTCGATCTGGGCAGCGTGCTGGGCCGCACGCCGGGGTTCGATCGCGATGCGCCGCTGTTCCAGGCGATGCTGGCGGACGATCTGCTGTCGCGCTGCAAGCTGATCGCCGAACCCTGGGACATTGGCCCCGGCGGCTATCAGGTGGGGGCATTTCCCGGCCGCTTCGCCGAATGGAACGATCATTACCGCGACGACATGCGCCGTTTCTGGCTGCAGAGCGGCGTGTCGCTCGGCCAGTTCGCCCGGCGTTTTGCCGCTTCCAGCGATCTGTACAACCAGCGCGGGCGGGCGCCTTACGCCACCGTCAATATGCTGACCGCGCATGACGGTTTTACCCTGCAGGACGTGGTCAGCTTCAACGAGAAACACAATCAGCCGAACGGCGAGGGCAACCGCGACGGCAGCGATCGCAATTTCAGCAACAACCACGGCGTGGAAGGCCTGGTCGCCGACGACGCCATTGTGCAACGCCGCAGGGCCAGCCAGCGGGCGATGCTCGCCACGCTGTTGCTGTCCCAGGGCACGCCGATGCTGCTGGCCGGCGATGAACAGGGACACAGCCAGCAGGGGAACAACAATGCCTATTGTCAGGACAACGCCACCACCTGGCTCGATTGGGCCACGGCGGATGACGCGCTGACCGATTACGTCGCGGCGCTGATCGCGCTGCGCCGCCAGATCCCCGCGCTGCAGCAGGACCGCTGGTGGCAGCAGGACGACGGCAGCGTGCAGTGGCTGAACGCACAAGGCCAGCCGCTCGACGCGCAGCAGTGGGAGCGGGGCGAGCTGCTCATGCAGATCCTGCTGTCGCAGCGCTGGCTGTTGCTGGTCAACGCCACGCCGCAAATGACGGAGATGAGATTGCCGGAAGGCGATTGGCAGGTTGTCGCCCCGTTCACTCAGGAAGACTCACGGGCGGTATTGCCCGCCTGGCACCAGGCCGCGCGCTCGCTTTGCGTTCTGGTACGGAAATAATAAAAGGAGTCCGCTATGGTTAGGTTTGAAAATAAAGACCCCCTGATGTTGGCGCGCCAGTTGCCGATTAAATCCGTAGCGCTGATCCTGGCCGGCGGCCGCGGCTCACGTTTGAAAGATTTGACCTCCACCCGCGCCAAGCCCGCCGTCCACTTTGGCGGTAAATTCCGCATCATTGACTTCGCCTTGTCGAACTGCCTGAACTCCGGCATCCGCCGCATCGGCGTGATCACCCAATACCAGTCGCACACGCTGGTGCAGCACATTCAGCGCGGCTGGTCGTTCCTCAACGAGGAGATGAACGAGTTCGTCGATCTGCTGCCGGCCCAGCAGCGCCTCAGCACTGAGCATTGGTACAAGGGCACCGCCGACGCGGTGTACCAGAACCTGGATATCATCCGCCGCTACGAGGCCGAATACGTGGTGATCCTGGCGGGCGATCACATCTACAAGATGGATTACTCACGCATGCTGATCGATCACGTCGAGAAAGGCGCTCAGTGCACCGTGGCCTGCCTGCCGGTGCCGCGCAGCGAAGCCGGCGAATTCGGCGTGATGAAGGTGGATGAAAGCGACCGTATCATCGAGTTTCTGGAAAAGCCCGCCGATCCGCCGGCGATGCCGGGCAACCCGGATATGTCGCTGGCCAGCATGGGCATCTATATTTTTAATGCCGCTTATCTGTTCCAACTGCTGGAAGAGGATATGTCGACCCCTGGCTCCAGCCACGATTTCGGCAAGGATCTGATCCCGAAAATCACCGCGCAGCAGGCGGCGTGGGCGCATCCGTTTACCTTGTCCTGCGTGACGTCCAACCCCGATCTGCCGCCGTACTGGCGCGACGTGGGCACGCTGGACGCCTATTGGCGCGCCAATCTCGATCTGGCGTCGGTGACGCCGGAGCTGGACATGTACGACCGCGCCTGGCCGATCCGCACCCACATGGAACCGCTGCCGCCGGCCAAGTTTGTGTAGGATCGCTCCGGCAGCCACGGCATGACCATGAACTCGCTGGTGTCCGGCGGTTGCATCGTGTCCGGATCGGTGGTGGTGCATTCGGTGCTGTTCCCGCGCGTGCGAGTGAACTCGTTCTGCACCATCGACTCTACCGTATTGTTGCCGGACGTGAACGTCGGCCGTTCCTGCCGCCTGCGGCGCTGCATCATCGACCGCGCCTGCCACATTCCGGAGGGCATGGTGATCGGGGAAAACGCCGATGAGGACAGCAAGCGTTTCTATCGCTCGGAAGGCGGCATCGTGCTGGTGACGCGCGAAATGTTGTCAAAATTGTGAGTTAACGTGGGGGGCAGAACGATAGCCTGCCGCCCGATGAACGGTTCGATGGCTTGCGCAACGCGGCACACATAACAGCGGCAAGCCTGCTTTATTTCTTATCCAGAGGCCTTCGGCCGACTTTCAGGAGTGATAATGCAGGTCTTACACGTATGTTCTGAAATGTTCCCCCTGCTGAAAACGGGCGGACTCGCAGACGTGGTTGGCGCGCTGCCGGCGGCGCAAATCGCCGAAGGCGCCGATGTTCGGGTGCTATTGCCCGCTTTCCCTGACGTACGCAACGGCATACCCGACACCGTGCTGGTGGCGGAAATCGACTCGTTCGCCGGCCGGGTTGGCCTGCGTTATGGCACCTATCATGGTGTGGGCATTTACCTGATCGACGCGCCCTGGCTGTATGACCGGCCGGGCAGCCCGTACCACGATCAGTCCATGTATGCCTACCCCGACAACCACCGCCGCTTTGCGCTGCTGGGCTGGATGGCCTGCGAGCTGGCCAAGGGGCTGGATCGCTACTGGCGCCCGCAGCTGGTGCATGCCCACGACTGGCACGCCGGTCTTAGCTGCGCCTATCTGGCCGCCAACGGCCACCCGGCGCGTTCGGTGTTCACGGTGCATAACCTGGCCTATCAAGGGCTGTTCTCCGCCCATCACGTGACCGAGCTGTGGCTGCCGGCGTCGTTCTACAACGTCTATGGCCTGGAGTTCTACGGCCAGATGTCGTTCCTCAAGGCCGGGCTGTTTTATGCCGACCACGTGACCGCCGTCAGCCCGACCTATGCGCGTGAGATCACCCGGCCGGAGTTCGGCTACGGCATGGAGGGGCTGCTGCAGGAGCGGCAGCGGCAGGGCAGGCTGAGCGGCATCCTCAACGGGGTGGACGACAAGATTTGGGATCCGGCCCACGACCCGCGGCTGAGCGCCCGCTATGACGCCGACGATCTGAAAAGCAAGGTCAAAAACAAGCTGCATCTGCAAAAGGCCATGGGGCTGAAGGTGGACGAATCACTGCCGGTGTTCGCGGTAGTGAGCCGATTGACCAGCCAGAAAGGCCTCGATCTGGTGCTGCAGGCGTTGCCTGAACTGCTGGCGCAGGGCGGGCAGCTGGCGCTGCTGGGCGCCGGCGATGCGGTGCTGCAACAGGCGTTTCTGGCCGCCGCCGCCGACTACCCTGAACAGGTCGGCGTGCAGATCGGTTATCACGAATCCTTCTCCCACCGCATCATCGGCGGTGCCGACGTCATTCTGGTGCCGAGCCGCTTCGAGCCCTGCGGCCTGACGCAGCTCTACGGCCTGAAATACGGCACGCTGCCGCTGGTGCGCCGTACCGGCGGGCTGGCGGACACGGTGGTGGACTGCGCGCTGGAGAACCTGGCCGACGGCACCGCCAGCGGATTCGTGTTCGACGATTGCGACGCCATCGCGCTGGGCAACGCCATCCGCCGCGCCATGGTGCTGTGGAGCCGGCCGAAACACTGGCGCCACGTTCAGCGCCACGCCATGAGCGTGGACTTCGGCTGGCCGGTGGCGGCGAAAGAGTATTTATCGCTTTATCAACGTTTGTAGCCTGCGTTTCGCGTTTCGGGTTGACGCGCGGCGGGCAGCCGTAAGGGTAGATTGTCGGGGCGCGGCGTGCCGCGTCCATGTTCAGCGGAGCCCGCTATTCCGCGGCGAATGGCGGGGCTCCCTACAAGGGATTAAAAAGCCATGACTTCACCGTTTAGTTACACCTCACCTACGGTCAGTGTGGAAGCGCTGAAACACTCCATCGCCTATAAGCTGATGTTTATCGTCGGCAAGGATCCGGCCATCGCCAACCGGCACGATTGGCTGAACGCCGTGCTGTTCGCGGTACGCGATCGCATGGTGGAGCGCTGGCTGCGTTCCAACCGCGCCCAGCTGTCTCAAGACGTGCGGCAGGTGTATTACCTGTCGATGGAGTTCCTGATCGGCCGCACCCTGTCGAACGCGCTGCTGTCGATGGGCATTTATCAGGACATCGACAACGCGTTGAACGAGATGGGGCTGAACCTGGCGGAGCTGCTGGAGGAAGAGAACGACCCCGGGCTCGGCAACGGCGGTCTGGGCCGGCTGGCGGCCTGCTTCCTTGACTCGCTGGCGACGCTGGCGCTGCCGGGGCGCGGCTACGGCATTCGCTATGAGTACGGCATGTTCAAGCAGAACATCGTCAACGGCCAACAGATGGAATCGCCGGACTACTGGCTGGAGTACGGCAATCCGTGGGAGTTTCCGCGCCATAACACCCGCTACAAGGTGCGCTTCGGCGGCCGCGTGCAGCAGGAGGGGGCCAAGGCCCGCTGGCTGGAGACCGAAGAAATCGTGGCCATCGCCTACGATCAGGTGATCCCCGGTTTCGACACCGACGCCACCAACACGCTGCGGTTGTGGGGCGCGCAGGCCAGTAACGAGATCAACCTCGGCAAGTTCAACCAGGGCGATTACTTCGCGGCGGTGGAAGACAAAAATCACTCGGAGAACGTGTCGCGCGTGCTCTATCCGGACGATTCGACCTCGTCCGGGCGCGAGCTGCGGCTGCGGCAGGAGTATTTCCTGGTGTCGGCCACGGTGCAGGATATTCTCAATCGCCATTGGCTGATGCACAAAACCTTCGACAACCTGGCGGACAAGATCGCCATTCACCTCAACGACACTCACCCGGTGTTGTCGATTCCGGAGCTGATGCACCGGCTGATCGACGAGCACAAGTTCAAGTGGCTCGACGCCTGGGAAGTGGTGGAGCAGGTATTCTCCTACACTAACCACACGCTGATGAGCGAGGCGCTGGAGACCTGGCCGGTGGACATGCTCGGCCGCATCTTGCCGCGCCATCTGCAGCTGATTTTCGAAATCAACGATCACTTCCTCAAGATGGTGCAGGAAGTGGCGCCGGGCGACAACGATCTGCTGGCGCGGGTCTCGATCATCGACGAAACCAACGGCCGTCGGGTGCGCATGGCGTGGCTGGCGGTGGTGGCCAGCCACAAGGTCAACGGCGTTTCCGCTCTGCATTCCGAACTGATGGTGCAGTCGCTGTTCGCCGACTTCGCCCGGCTGTTCCCGACTCGTTTCTGCAACAAAACCAACGGGGTGACGCCGCGTCGTTGGCTGGCGCTGGCCAACCCGCCGTTGGCGGCGGTGCTGGACGACTGCATCGGCCAAACCTGGCGCACCGATCTCAGCCAGCTGAGCGAGATCAAGGCCAACATCGATTACCCGAGCTTCCTGCAGGCGGTGCAGCGCGCCAAGCGGCAGAACAAGGAGCGGCTGGCGCTGTACATCGCCAAAACGCTCAACGTGGTGGTCAACCCGGATGCGCTGTTCGACGTGCAGATCAAACGCATCCACGAGTACAAACGGCAGTTGCTCAACGTGTTGCACGTCATCACGCTGTATAACCGTTTGCTGGCCGACCCTGACATCGAGCGCGTGCCGCGGGTGGTGATCTTCGCCGGCAAGGCGGCCTCAGCCTACTATGCCGCCAAGCAGATCATCCGCCTGATCAACGATGTGGCCAAAGTGATCAACAACGATCCGCGCGTGCATACCCAACTGAAGGTGGTGTTCATTCCGAACTACGGCGTCAGCCTGGCGCAGATCATTATCCCGGCGGCGGATCTGTCGGAACAGATCTCGCTGGCGGGCACCGAGGCCTCGGGCACCAGCAACATGAAGTTCGCGCTGAACGGCGCGCTGACCATCGGCACGCTGGACGGCGCCAACGTCGAGATGCGTGAGCACGTGGGGGAGGAGAATATCTTTATTTTCGGCAATACCGCCGAGCAGGTTGAGGAACTGCGCCGCAACGGTTACAACCCGCGCCAGTACTATGAGCAGGATCCGGAGCTGCATCAGGCGCTGACGCAGATCGCCACCGGGGTGTTCAGCCCGGAAGAGCCGAAACGCTATGGCAATTTGTTCGACTCGCTGGTCAACCTCGGCGATCACTATCAGCTGTTGGCGGATTACCGCAGCTATGTGGACACGCAGGACAAGGTGGACGAGGTCTATCTCAATCAGGACGAGTGGACGCGGCGCGCGGTGCTGAATATCGCCAATATGGGCTACTTCTCATCCGATCGCACCATTCAGGAATACGCGGATGAAATTTGGCACATTAAGCCGGTGAAACTGTAAAGCGAGAGAGGAAAAAAGCAAAGGGCCGGATAACCGGCCCTTTTTCGTTACGCTGCAGCTCAGGAAGCCAGAGACAGCGCTTTCGTTTTCGCGTGTTCCGCCAGCCAGGCTTTCACTCGCGCCTGCTGCGCTTCGTCCAGCCACATGCCCAGCTTGGTGCGGCGCCAGATAGCGTCGTCCAGCTCCACGACCCACTCTTTCTCGGTCAGGTAGCGCAGCTCGGCTTCATACAGACCGTGGCCGAAATCTTCGCCCAGATCGGCGAGGCCGTTGGCGCCGGCCAGGATCAGCTCGCTCTGGCTGCCGTAGGTGCGGGCATAACGGCGCGCCAGGGCTTCCGGCAGCCAGCCGTGCGCACGGCGCAGTTTGGCCGCGTAACCGTCGCGGTCGCCGTCGATGTCACCGCCCGGCAGCGTGGCGTTTTTGGTCCACGCCGGGCCGCAGCCTGGGTAGTAGTGGGCCAGTTTTTCCATCGCATGTTCGGCCAGCTTGCGGTAGGTGGTCAGCTTGCCGCCGAACACCGACAGCAGCGGCGCTTTGCCCTGCTCATCGTGCACGTCCAGCGTGTAATCGCGGGTGATCGCCTGCGGTGAATCGGATTCGTCGTCGCACAGCGGACGCACGCCGGAGTAAGTCCAGACGATGTCGTCGCGGCCCAGCTGCTTCTTGAAGTGGTCGTTGTACACTTTCAGCAGATAAGCGATTTCGTTCTCGTCGATCTTCACGTCTTTCGGATCGCCTTTGTACTCCACGTCGGTGGTGCCGATGATGGAGAACTCGTCATTCCACGGGATCACGAACACGATGCGGTGGTCTTCGTTCTGCAGAATGTAAGACTGCGGCTGATCGTGCACGCGCGGCACCACGATGTGGCTGCCTTTGATCAGGCGGATGCCGTAAGGCGATTTCAGCTTCAGGCCGTCGTCGAAGAAGTTTTTCACCCACGGGCCGGTGGCGTTCACCAGGCCTTTGGCGCGCCAGGTGAAGGTTTTGCCGCTGTCGATATCGACCGCTTCCACCATCCACAGGCCGTTTTCACGCCATGCGCGGGTCACTTTGGTGCGGGTGCGCACTTCGCCGCCGCGTTTTTCCACTTCCTGCGCGTTCAGCACCACCAGGCGAGCATCGTCGACCCAGCAGTCGGAATATTCGAAACCGCGCTTCAGTTCAGGCTTCAGCACCGACTCTGGTCCAAAGCGCAAACCCTTGCTGCCCGGCAGGCTGGTGCGTTTGCCCAGGTGATCGTACAGGAACAGGCCGATGCGGATCATCCAGGCCGGACGCAGGTGCGGCTGGTGCGGCAGGCGGAAACGCATCGGGAACGCGATGTGCGGCGCCAGTTTCAGCAGCACTTCACGTTCGGCCAGCGCTTCGCTCACCAGACGGAATTCGTAGTGTTCCAGGTAGCGCAGGCCACCGTGGATCA
>Ga0157359_1001227_pt1 | contig 10330 bp, 10 predicted proteins | sample AttcapACBM3_FD_111482 | JGI IMG/M metagenome (GOLD analysis project Ga0157359, IMG submission 111482) | Fungus gardens microbial communities from leaf cutter ant in Botucatu, State of São Paulo, Brazil - Atta capiguara ACBM3 | ecosystem: Host-associated > Fungi > Mycelium > Unclassified ...
AATGGATTAACGAGATTCCCACTGTCCCTATCTACTATCTAGCAAAACCACAGCCAAGGGAACAGGCTTGGCAGAATCAGCAGGGAAAGAAGATCCTGTTGAGCTTAACTCTAGTTTGACATTGTAAAAAGACATAGAGGGTATAGAATAAGTGGGAGCTCTAGCGCCATTGAAATACCACTACCTTTATCATCTTTTTACTTATTTAATAAGGCAAAGCTGGGATTAACAGTCCCACCTTTTGGCTTCAAGGTCTTTTGACAGGCCGATCCAGGTTGAAGACATTGTCAGGTGGGGAGTTTGGCTGGGGCAGCACATCTGTTAAAAGATAACGCAGGTGTCCTAAGGGGGACTCATTGAGAACAGAAATCTCGAGTAGAACAAAAGGGTACAAGTCCCCTTTATTTTGATTTTCAGTGTGAATACAAACCATGAAAGTGTGGCCTATCAATCTTTTAGTCCCTCAGAATTTGAGACTAGAGGTGCCAGAAAAGTTACCACAGGGATAACTAGCTTGTGGCAGCCAAGTGTTCATAGCGACGTTGCTTTTTGATTCTTTGATGTTGGCTCTTCCTATCATACCAAAGCAGAATTCAGTAAGCATTAGATTGTTCATCCACTAATAGAGAATGTGAGCTGGGTTTAGACCATCGTGAGACAGGTTAGTTTTACCCTACTGATGGAGTGTTATCGTAATAGTAATTGAACTTAGGACAAGAGGAACCGTTCATTTAGATATTTGGTATTTGCGCCTGTCCAATCGGGCAATGACACAAAGCTATCATCTGCTGGATTATGGCTGAATGCCTCTAAGTCAGAATCCGTGCTAGAAATAATGATGTTAGTCCTGCACATGTGACTTGAGTTGAGATAGAGCTTTGCTCGTGTACCAAATCAGGTGGACTGGGTTACCATGGTGGAAATGCTGTGGTGGCTTGTTCATGAATTGTAATCGTAATATGGGTGGGAGTGAATCCTTTGCAGATGACTTGAATGGAAACAGGGTACTGTAAGTGGTAGAGTAGTCTTGTTGCTATGATCCACTGAGGTTAAGCCCTTGTTCTATAGATTTGTTTGACTTTGTTGAACTTCTTTCCTCTCCTTCAAAACTTCAGGGCTGGTCAAACTTTAGAGAGATGAGTTCTCTTTCAATGGTCAAATCACATTGGGAGTGGAGAGATGAGTTTTGCTTCCCTATCCTACATGACTATGTTGAGGAACAGAGGAGGGTCATATTCTTACAAACCTGACCCAGGGAATCTTAGATGCTCCAAAGTGTACCAGCCAGTGCTGTTTGTCTGACTCGTCCCCATATGTGAAATGCCCTAGCCAGAAATCTGCTATGACTGATGCCCTTTCCAAACCCTTCAGGTCCATTCCTGAACTGATGCTACAGACAGGTGAGCATCCGCCTCTTTGAAGTCATCTGTTGTGGAAATACTGTTCAGGATGAAAAATCTTGTCCCTACATTTGCAGTTTCCACTCTAGTGGTCTCCCTATCATAGAGTACTCCCCCAATACAGAATGGCCATATTCCTCACTGGCATGCAGTGAACCTATTTGAACTGTAGCCTGAGTGCCAGGCCGCCAGCCAACTAGCTGGGGCACTTGTCAGGAAGTGGGAGTAAGCACGATGAGGGATCTATATTGATCTTCTCTTGGATGTCTGATCTGACAGGAACTTTCTTTGACTGGACTGAAGCAGTAGGCTGACAACTTGGTCTTATAGATGTGTATCAGGCAGAAGAAGCATCCACAGAGCTCTCAGAAATGTGAAATCTGAAGTTCTGGCAGACTTTATTTGCTCAAACCCTCTAGGTATCATAGTTGTTACTAACAAGGTCTCTATGCAGTCGAACCTACAAATCATAGAACAATACATTAAGAATTTGGATGACATTGATGCCCTTTAAGTTGAAGTTCCTCACCTCTCCCAGTCAAAGTCCTATCTCAAAATAATAGGCATCCCATATTTTTTGCATGGTAATTATCAGGACCATCTAACCTCCAATGATATCAAAACCATCATAAAGTGAAACCAAATCTTCAACAACATTACTCTCATTTCCAAACCACAAGTTATTAAAGTTTCACCCAAATCTGACATGTCAATCATTTGGATTGATATTTGGAATGTCCAAAGTGGCAGCAGAGCTAAGGGCCTCATCAACCATTGCTTCAACATTGGAAGGTATATTACAACAATTAGAAGAGCTAATATGAACCCTGGAGTTCTGCAATGTAAAAATTGCTGAAAATTAGGACATGTAACATTCTCATGCAGAATTCAAGGATCCAAATGCATCAAGTGCAACGGTCCTCACAAATCAGAAAACCATCATGATTTTGGCTGGTGTTGCAAGGCCAATGAAAAGATGAATTCTCCTCACCTAGAAACTAAAAAAGATGAGCCATGTCCATACTCTTTCAAATGCTCCAACTATCAGGGCAAACATCAAGTGGACTCCAACTTATGTCCGTTTTAGAAGAACAGATTCAACAGAGAATAGCACTAAAAGAAATATATTGAAACTTATGAAAACAGGGCTAAATCGATTTGTTCAGTTGATTGTTGTGGCAACTACTAGACACAAGGTCCAATAGCAGCACTACAAGTAAATCTCTCAACAGGAATATCTAGTGGGGAATACAAGTTGTGTATTCACAAAAGAACTTGACAGGGAACCACAACAGTATTCTACCTACTATTTATATAAAGTATCCATGATCTATGCTACAACTGTGCATTGTCCTACCTTAATGTCCATGTCCTGTCCTCATGTCCACTACTCATCTTCCATGCATTTTCCTCAAGGCCACCATGCCATGTCCATATGCTCTAACATTATACTCTTTAATCTCCATCATATATACATGCACCATGTGTACACCATGAGAAACCTATGTCCCTTGATGTCATTCTAGACTCTTCTATCCCTATGACATCATGTCATGTGACTTCCAGTCATGTGCCCTCTCTATCTTGTTGTAGACTAATAATAATACTACTGTCTATATCTGTCCTAACTCTAGCTCTAGCCAAAATCTGTCCACATACTCATCTTATAACATCGATGGCAAACTTAAACAATGATTTATGACAATCTAAAGATTTTCTCTCAGAATGTCTGAAAGAATTTGCTAATTATCAATACCATCCTAGAGACTCAATCACAGTTCGATATCATTTTTATCCAAGAACCGCCATAGTCTGCCATCTGTTTAATTCCAAGCATCACAAGTTACAAAGGAGAAATCTTAGTTGGAATGCCTCACCATTCTAACTAGCTCTTTTTACCAGAGTCCCTTCAAACCAGTTAGACTCTCTAAGAGTTTTGGCTTATATCAACATTTATCTTTCATCTTTATATTTCTCTCTTCAAAAAGATATTATTAACCACAGAGACATCCTCTTTATTTTCTTTTTCAAAAATAATGTTTGTTCTTTCATTATGAATGTGTACTCTGATTTTTCTCATTTGGTCTTAAAGTATCTTAAGAATACTGAGGTAAACATTCACAATCTTCTCATTATGACTGGTGATTTTAATATTAGGGATAGTTTGTGGGACCCTTCTTTCTCTCATTATTTGTCTATTAGCAATAATCTTATTATTATAGCAGACTCTTTCAATTTGGAATTATTGCTTCTAACTAACTCTATTCCTACTAGATATTCTGATACTGAGGGTGAATCAAATTCGGTGATTGACCTTATATTCCTTTAAAGCAGGTCAATAAAACTCAACAACTACTCAATTCATTCCAACTTGTATCTCTCATTTAATAATCATGTCCCTCTCACAGTATCTATCCCAATTGCCAAAGAGAACATCCATTTATCCAGACTTTCGATATCAAAGTATAGTGAAGAGGAAGCTACCTTTGTCAAAGAGGCCACAACTATCATAAAAAAAACCTCAACATCTCCAACTTGATAGATCATGACAGGCTCAAAGATGTAGTCAATCTATTCATGTCAAAAATCAAATAAGCATGGATAAAGAATGCTAAGCAAACCAATATCACAAAACATTCCAAGAAATGGTGGAGTGAGAAATACAGCCAGTCCTTAGACAAGTATAGGACATCAAGAAATCTCGAAGATTGGAAATCTTTCAAGAAAGTGGCCAAAAGCACCAAAAAAGCCTTCTTTGACATCAAGATTTAAGAAATTGCCAACAAGAGTTGAAGCTCTTAAGAACTCATGAACTGGGTCAACAAATGCAAACTACCCACTATTGAAGCTATCAAGTATGATAATCAGCCATGCCTTACTCCCAACAGTCTTTGGAATGCTCTCCACTCTTCATTCAATACTGCTTTTCATTGACAAATCAACATTGAAGTCCTTGATGAGATTATTGATAAATCACCATTCTTTTGGGCGCCATTTTCCAGAGAAGAATTCAAGAATGCAATCAGCAACTACAATAACTTGTCTACTCCAAGGCCAGATAAGTTGTTGTGGAGCCATCTTAAGTCCATCCTTAAGCATGATGAATGCCTTACCAATATTGTCAACATTGCAAACACTTGCATCAATCTAGGTCACTGGCCAGCTCACTTCAAGAGGTTATCAACAATAGTCATTCCTAAACCTAACAAACAATTGTATGATTTGCCAAAGTCATTCAAACCAATTGTACTACTCAACACATTGGGTAAGCTAATTGGGCAAGTTATTGGCAAGAGGCTTCAATTCCAAGTTATGGCTAATAATTTCATTCATATGAGTTAATTAGGAGGTTTGAAATTCAAATCCACTATAAATGCAGGCATAGCTTTTATGTATATAATACGTTTGGGTTGGATCAAGAACATCTCAACTAGCACCTTGGCTTTTGATATTGCTCAATTCTTCCCATTTTTGAATCACTGCCTTTTCATGCATATTCTTCAAAAAGTAGGTCTTGACATCTGCATTGTCAACTTCTTTGCCAATTATCTTATCAATAGAAAAACCAACTACCTCTGGAACAATTTCTCCTTTCCTATTTTTAACATAAACATAGGAGTAGGCCAAGAGTCTGCTCTTTCTCCTATTTTGTCAGCTTTTTATCTTTCTCCTTTTCTTTATATTTTAGAAAACCATTTAAAAAATCTCAACATTCCTATATTTATCATTTCTTTTGTAGATGATGGCCTTTTCATTTCCCAGAACAAATTGTTAGATATTTCCAACTCTCATATTTTTTGTAGCTATAATGTAACGACCAAACTTCTGGATAAATTTGGTCTTATTGTAGAACATTCCAAAATTGAAGTCTTTCATTTCAACAGATCACATGGCCCTTTCAACCCTCTTTCTCTCGACTTCTCATCTATTGGAAGCTCTGTTCTAACACCCAAGAACTCGTGAAAGTATTTGGGTTTTATCTTCAACAGGATACTATCTTTCCACCAACATATCAACTTCTACTCTAACAAAGCAATGTCCATGGTCAAATACATGAAGATCCTTGGAAATTCATTGTGTAGTATCATTCCAATACAAAAATGCTTTCTCTATAGATGTTGTGTCCTCTCTATTGCTCTTTACAGTTTCCAGCTGTGGTTTTATAATCATGTACCTCTATCATATCCACTTAAAATTCTGGGTAAAATGCAAAGAAGACTTCTTACCACTATATGAATACTCAGTGCTTTTAAGACATCTCCCTCAGAAGGTATTGAAGCAATTGTGGGCCTTACCCATCAAACTCTACCTTCAAAAACTAGTAGGCAGATTGCAATTATGCACTCTTTCATTACCCCCCAACCATCTCATTCAAACACTTATAGAATCATCTTTTGGCACTTCCAAGCATCAACATCCTACCTCACTTGATGCTCTCACTAGTTGTTAAAGAGCTCTTGTCAAAGATCACTTAGTTGACTCAGACAATAGGTCCAACAGAATTTTCCCTCCCTTTTTTCCTCTTCATCTTGAACTTTCTCTGGGTTTCAGCATTTTTGATAATTTTTCAGATTGTTTTTCTTTTAATTTATGTGATGAAGAAAAAAATGACAAAATCTGCCTCCAACAACTTGATAACATGGTTATTGAGTCATCTCTCTCCTCATCTACAGCCATTGTCATAACAGATGCTAGCATCAAGAACAATATTGCTACATCCATCTCATACACACACATAGCCAACAGTCTACTAATCAAAACTCTCCATCATGCGGTCTTTATTACTAGTACAGAAGCTAAGCTCTTTGTAATCAGGTGCAGTATTAACCAAGCTTCTATCAAGAAAGATATTTCCAAAATCATCGTCATCACTGATTCCATCCATGTAGCCAAGAAAATTTTTGACCCATCATCACATCCTTTTCAAGCCTCTACAGTAGCTATACTCAGTGACCTTTGTCAATTCTTCACTAATAACTAAAGCAATGTAATTGAATTCTGGAAGTTTCCCAGTTGTCTCAACTGGAATCTATACAAAAAGGTCAATAAAGATTCAAAGGCTTTCAACCCTTCACTTGTGTACCCTTGCAAAATATCATAGGATTACAGCAGGAAAATTGAATGCAATGATATACTCAACACTTGGAAAATGACCTTCCAAGCTTCAGATAGCAAAGGAAGATAATTTCTCGATCTACTTGATGATAAATTTAATGTCATTAAACCTTCTTATGCCAAAGAAGGTCCTTGGCTCCAATTATTTGAATACTCAAACTTATTGTGTGTGCACACTACAAGAGCAATTACCAACCATGCTCTGATTGGTGAATACAGGCTTAGATTTTTCCCAAATGAAGAATTTAAGTGTCTGTGTGGAGTATATCCCATTGAGTCAAGAAGACATATCCTTCATGAATGTAGGAGATTTAATAGGTATTTGAATCTTAGATGAGACTCCCTTAGCTATTTTGTCATGTTTTTGAAGGCTAACCCAAATGCTTTTGCTTTCATAGGCAGTTTCACTTTGACTGTTATAAGTAGATCTTATAACTAGTTTTATCTTTTTTTCTTTTCTTTTCTTTTATTTTTTTATGATTAGTCTTGTTTCTTTCTTTCCTTTTCTTCTTTATAGCTATCTTTTCTTCTATGTTAGTTTGCCTCCATTATATGTAGTTATAAAGTAGCTACCATGGTCTGCCTTTGTGCTCCATGTAATAAATTGTTGATTTTTTTTTTAAAAAAAGGAGGCTATTGTCAACAAAAGATAGAAAGGAAATAGGAATTTTTATATTTTTTAATTGTTTTTCAAAAATATGAAGAATAGGAGAAAGATAGAAAGCAGAGAGAATAGGAGAGAGGGCCAAATCTTGATCCACTTCCACATCTACACTAAATAACTGAGAAGAGAAATTGTTCCAAATATATTTAGTTTATTGTCTTACAAGATAATTACCAAAGAACTTTGATACTTTCAGGTCAAAATCTGCTTTATCAAAACTTTTTGGTTAAAGATGATGATTTAGAGATGGAAAGAACTGGGAAATGTCAAAGGCAAGCATGCTTGTGTTTAATTCTTAATCTACCTCATATGAATGAAGTGAGTAAGAGCAACACTGGCATTAATAATCAATCATTTTTTAAGACTACCTAATTATTCATGATTTGCATGGAATTGCAGTCTTTCCCCAATAACCTTCTCAATTAGTTTACTTATTGTATTTAGGAGTACAATTGGTCTGAAAGATTCAGGAGAGTTGTAAGACTCTTTGTTGGATTTTGGGATGACAATAGACATTGAAGTTTTAAAGTGAGAAGGTTAAAAGCCTATATTGAAACACATGTTAGCTATGTTTATGATCTTTGACAGACAAACTGAGTCATTAACAATGATTTTGAGGTGATACTATGAAAGTTTATTGGGTCCAGGCATGGAAGAATTATTGCAATTGTGAATTGCACTCCTAAATTCTGCTTTTGAAAAAGAGATCCAGACTTCCAATTTTTTGTCTTGAAGTTCATCCAGTAAGCTGAAATCAACTCATCTATCCTGAGCCTTGTTGAAGGTAGAATAGAGTATGTTCCAAAGCTTGTCTATTTCTAGACATAGTTGGTTATTGAACTTGATCACTTTGACTGCTAGAAGTTTGTACTTGTAACACAATTTATAATGTCCTATGGGCTCACTTTTCTGTTAGTGATTTCTTGAATTTTCTGATCAAAGAAATTGTATTTAGTTTTCTTGATCATGTTTTTGAATGCTTTCTAGTCCTCAATCTTTTTTGTACTCCTGTACCTTTCAAGAGTGTTGCTACAACTTGTGTCCCACCAACTTTTGGAATGCTTGGTAATATTGATAATTCTTAAATAGCAATTCCAAAAATTGTTGGCAGATCAGGCTATAGTTTGAACAATGTTTTCCAGAGAGTTTTCATCATATATATCTGAAGTGTCAATGGCATGTATTGAAGTAATGAAGTTGTTAATGAAGCTCTTTTATTTTTCACTATCCTTAATTAAAACTTACTTTTTGGGTTGAAAAATATTCTTCAAAAATTGGAATACAAGTTGAAAGTGGAACATGATCAGAAATGAATTACCAGTCTGGATGGATATGATGATTATTGAATTCTTCCAACCCATGTCTTAGGAATATGAGATCTATAACTAAATCCAAGTTGCATTTGTTATCTATGTATCTAGTAGAAACATAATTAGTAGGAGCAGACAAATTTAGACCAAAAGCATCTATGACATCAAAAAGAATATCACTATAAGAAGAGTGAAACAGATACATTGGATCCCACAAACTGTTATCAATATTAAAATCTTCTGTCATAATGAGAATATTGTTGATGCTAACCCCAGTATCCTTGAAATACTTTAGAGCTATTTGTGAAGAATCCAAATAAATATTAATTAAGTAGAAAAGAGAATTTATATTGAAAAATAAAATTAATTAAATATCCCTATAATTGAAAATATCATTATGTAAAGAAAAATACAAGAGTAAGAGTCTTATATTAATATAAGAGACAACATGAGGATGGTCATCTTCAACCAATGATAATCTGGCAAAAGTTGTCCAGTTGGGATGAGATGGCACTTCAACTAATTCTTCCTCTTCTTTGCTTTTGGAACTGGGTATCAAATATAATGTGGTCCAAGATGGTTCTTGAATGAAGATTATATCAAAATCATAGCATATTTCCAGAATTGTATATACAAGAGACAAATTTTTCCTAATGTTTTGCAAAAAAATTGAATTCTTTAATAATCATACTATTGGGCCATTCATAACTGAATAAATTGAATGTTTTTGATTGTCACAAATCTTTGCATACTCCTTAGAGTACCATTCCTTGTTGAAATAATGACACCAGAAAAGACAGAGGTTTGAGTCTGCTTGATGATCCCCTTTGCAATTTATACATTTGAATAAATAGGAATATAGTTTACCTGCTTTAGTTTCTAATCTGGGTGGATTAAATTTAGTATTAGCTTTGCAGCACTACAAGAATTCTCTATGATGCTCAGTGAGATGTGGCCCATTACACTTGACACACTTTGATCCTTAAACTCTGCAAACATAAGTTAAATAATTCTACTTCTAGCACTTCTTACACTGTGGGATGCTTGGGTTCATGTTGGCCTCACAAATAGTAGTGATATACTTCCCAACATTAAAACAACAATTGATTAGCCTCTTTGTATTTATTCTATTTTGATAATTCCACATATCCAACCAGATTATGGCTATATCTGATTTTAGCAAGACTTCTATAATTCTAGGTCTTAATGTAATGTTGATGTCATTAAATATATGATTATTCTTAATGACATCTTCAATGATATCTGATAATACTAGTGTCTTGGAGTTGTTTATGAAGTAGAGTAAGCTAATGATTTTCAAGTACAACTTAGATTGTAGAAGATATAGAGTCTTGACTTTATCAGTGTCAATCTTATTTGAGCTCTTGACATATTGTTTAATAGTCTAAAGATCTAAAGCTAATGCAATTTTGTCAGTGACAATGATAACACTTGACTTCTCTGATCTAATATAATCTGCTTTATACTCAAACTTGATATTCTTGAGCAGTTTGTTAATATTGATGACATAGTTGCTTGAGTTCTTTATGAATTCTATTACAGATAAGCTACTCACTGGTTGTAATACTTGAACTTAGTGGTGTTTCAGAGGTTCAGTATAAGGAAATCATGATGAGTAGTATCAACAAGGATAGTTGACATTGTTAAGTCTGAAGTCTAGCCCTCAGATACAGAGGTATATATACAAAAGAGTGATGGTCTGTGCACAAGCTGTTGCCATCACATGATCAAAACTTGTACCTGATGGGAGCTGTCAGGCTAATTTTAGAAGATAACTAATTATATCACTATATTGATATGCTTGTATCTCTACCAATACT
>Ga0157359_1001230_pt1 | contig 10323 bp, 11 predicted proteins | sample AttcapACBM3_FD_111482 | JGI IMG/M metagenome (GOLD analysis project Ga0157359, IMG submission 111482) | Fungus gardens microbial communities from leaf cutter ant in Botucatu, State of São Paulo, Brazil - Atta capiguara ACBM3 | ecosystem: Host-associated > Fungi > Mycelium > Unclassified ...
GCAGTACTTCCCTGGTTGCTTCCTTCTAGCCTTCTTGGAGAGCCATTGCCCCTCCTTGTCTCTGGCAGTGACTTCCTTACACTTAGATCCCATGACCTGAGATCCTTTAGCCCCCTCCAATAGGGTGGCCTTTTCCTCTAGCACCTTGTTTCAGAGTTGTTAGAGGTACTCCACCATCCTCCTTTTTCTCTCCTCTTCCTCCGCAACTCTCTACCTCTCAGCTTCCTCCCAGGCCTTCTTCTCTGCTTCCCTTCTTGCCTTCTGAGCTGCATGCTCAGCCTGACATAACTTCACTGCTGCTCCTTCTCATGCCTCTGCTGCATCTCTTGCTACTGCTTTTCCAGAATCTCGGCATTGTTTTGTGAAATGTCGGAGTGGGCAGGGGAAGACATAATGATACAGAAACAACAGCGAAAAACTTCCTTTTCTGTTTATGTATTGTTGATCCAGGTATTATCATGGGATTTTTTGGGTAAATCCAATAGGACTTCAAAGGCTCAGTTCTAAGGGAGGGGATACTGTCATATGCAAGCCCACTTATCTGTAAATAACATTCCTGTGGTGAAATCATCTCCAAAACATACAAGCCCACCTTCCACAGTAGCTACCTTTCTCACAACACATCTTATGGCAGTGCTGCAACCATCCAGGTATTCCATCTTCCACAGCAGAGATATTCCTATTCAACTTGGTCTTCTATGATGGAGTTACTCCTGTTAGTGTCTCAATACTGAAACTTCTGCTCGGAGTAATAGGGGTTTTACCACTGAAACCCTGAGTATCTCCTATACTATCCATTTGTATATAAGACTAGTAGTTACACTGTAATTCACTAGTCTAATAATCAACAAAGATATCTCTTATTGAACTCAATCTCCAGTGTTCAACAGCAACACACCAATTAGCACTCATTCCCATCTCAGACTTCTTCCCTTCATCTGAAGTTGTGACCATACAGCAGACAGATGGCGCAGTACATAAGCTGAAGCCAAGGTCATTCCACAAGTCCACTTATCTCCGAGTCCATTCTGTAGACTTTCACCCTGGTGTGAACTGTGTCTGATATTGAAGAAGTATTATAAAATCATATGGAAAATTGAAACTATGGCAGATATCCAATTCCAATTACAAAATATTATCAAGCTAGCAGAAGTTACCAATATGCAATTGGCAGAGATCAAAATGACAATCCTACAAGTAAGTGAAGCATACAGAATACAAACAGCTGGAGATATTTTCAGTATATCTGAAGACCTACAAAACATAATTTAAGGAGATATGGAAAACCAAGTATATCATATCCAAGTATTTTTGGCCAATGAATTGGACAGATGCAAAGGCAAAGGAAACTCTTATGCAGATAGACATATTAAATAAATTCAAGATACATACAAAAATGAATAGTGAGATATAGAGCAACTAAAGATACTTGACAAAAGAAAACAAAAACAAAATGAGATACAAAATGAAGAAGTTTTCCTATACAAACCTTATAATGTATTATCAAAATCTAGTAAACCCAAGACATCAGAACTAACATTTGTTCAAGATGAAGTTAATAATTTGGACAAATACATGAAGTATATACAATTATTAGTAAAGACAATGCCATTTTATCCTCTACTGAGCTATAAATCTCTTCAACCACAAGGAGTGTTGTTGGATTAGTTCACAAGAACATGAACGCTAAAACAGGGGTATTGTCACAATCAATACCTCATGTTTACAAGGTGGTTAGCTTATAGATAGCAAGTATTAGAGTTCATCCTTTATGACTCAATGATCAGCTGCACTGTACATTATTTGCATGTATGATCAGTCAACACCTCATGTAGTAGTTGAGGCTTCATCATGTTTTCCTCACTATTTTTCTTATGTATTATATATGATTTTTAAGTATATATAGCTATAGATACTATTCTGTATCTTTACACTTTACCAATTAACTCAATCCCTCACTCTTACTCAAGTCTTTGCCTAAGTTGCAACCTGAGTCAAGCTAAGGCTATAACATGATTCATGTGGCATATTGAATTTTTGACTTATCTATCCATTCATTTTAACAACAGTTGATTGCTATATCAAAATATTTCAGGGCTTTCTTTAACTTTGAACTCCATCAAATTCTGGGATTGCCAAAGTAACAGAAAATGGCCTCTTTACTTAGCAGTTGATAAAGAAATTAAAAAATTCAACCTCACATCTCTACTTCCATGCAAAACATCTTGGGATTTTGACAAAAAAAACAAATGAAATAACATTATCAGAAATTGATGTATGACCTTTCAGGCATCTGACTTTAAAGGTAAACAATTCTTTAATCTTCTAGATAATGAATTCTATCCTATTGAATCTTTGTATACTAAGGGAGGTTTGTGGCTTAAACACTTTGGTTATTTGAATTCATTATACATGAAAGCCACCAGAGATATTACCAATCACACTCCAACAGGAGAGTATTATTTTTTTTTCTTTCCTAAAGAAGACTTCAGTTGCCTATGTGAATCTTATCCAATCAAATCCAGACACCATATACTCTATAAATGTAGGAGGTTTAACAATTATTGGAACCCAATGAGAGATACTATTAGTCAGTTTGTATCCTTTCTTGAATTCAATCTGAATGCTTTTTCCTTTGGAAAAAGTATTACATAGTAGATGTCAGAGTTGTGAATACTGGAGTATATTTTATTTTCCTTTCTATTTTATTTTCAGTTTCTTTTCATTTTTCATCTCTATTTTATTTAGGGTTAGGATGAAGCATGATATCATATATCACAGGATGGTCACAATATCATGTGATGCAGAAAAGATTGTAGAAGGTTCTGGAACAGATAATATCATACAACACAGCAAAAGCATGTTAGCCTTATAGATAACATATGAACATTAGTGTCAAGATCACAAGAAACAGACTTAGTTTTTTCCTATTTTCTTTTCAATTTATTTTCCTTTATTCTATTTTTAGAACTAGGAATAGGGTTAGAGTGACAATATCATGCTGTCACACAGCATGTCACATCAGATGACATGGTCACAAGTCATATGATGCATAGAAGAACATAGAACATTCTGAAAGAGATAATGTTATATAATATATGATACACATGGTTATTTAGGGTAGGCTAGAGATAGCTTGCACAGATCATTAGGTATTTGTATATAAGGTAGACAGTCTTGTATAGAGTTCTCCATCGAGTTCTCTTGTATTAACTCTAATATAAGGTTCTTTCTCTTGTCCAACTCTAAGGGCTTGAGTTTGTAACATTAGAACTTGATTCCTTTCTCTTATGACTGTCCAACACAGGACCTTCCCAACACTCTACTCTCTCATCATCCTTAACCAAAGAACAACACAGTTCTTTAGTCAAGAAGCTAGCCAAACCCTAGGCTTAAGGGGCATACCAACTAAGGAGGGAGAATCCTAGTTATTTTGTTGTACCAAAGCCCACTGGTGCAATAAGATGTATCACCTTGTGTGGATGTAGTAGTTAGTTTCCACATAGAAGCCTTATGCTGCAGGATCCTCTTGTGACCTGTCTACGCAGAGGAGCAACATTATCCAGTAAGAAAATGTCTAGTGTAGAGATTCCCTGCTTAGAGATATTAGCCAGTGTTTTTTAGGGCAGTAGTCAGTAGTTTATGTAGTCAGTAAGAAGTGTGAGGTGGGACAAGAAGAAGGCCCACTAGCACATACAGAGAAAACATTGAGTTCAGAGTACAAGTCAGAGACTGAATCCAATGCAGGGTCAGTTCTCTTGGCTCAATTATTATACTCATATCATCATCACCATCACCACCACCACCACACACCATAAGTCAACCCAACTACCTAGCCATTATAAGGCAACTTCAGGAGCAGATTGCAGCGTTGACAGCACAGGTAGAAGGAGGAGCAGAAAGAAGAGTTGGGGGAGGTACAGTAGCAGCCACTGAGGTAGCAAAACCACAGACTTTTGATGGAACACTGTCAAAAGTTTCTGGATTTTTATCAGCATGCAAGTTATATATAAGGATGAGGTTGAGAGAATCGTCAGTAGAGGAACAGATCCAGTGGGTCTTCTTCTATGTATAGGGAGGATCAGCAGATATTTGGAAAGAGAATGTCATAGAAGAGTTGGAAGCAGGAGAATTTTTGGCAGAAATCAAGAAAGAATTCAGAGGAGGAGATGAAGAATCAGTGAAGGTAGCAGAGCTGAAGAAAATTGAACAAGGAGGAAGGAATATGGAGGAATTTGTACAAGACTTTAAAAGAGTAGCAAGAGGTAGCGGATATGAGGGATGCCCACTAATTGAAGAATTTAAACAGGGCATGAACGGAGCAATAAGGAGGAAGTTGATGGAGGCAGAAAATCAACCTGGCTCTATTGAGCACTGGTTTAGTAGAGCAATTGCCCTAAATAGAAATTGGAGAGAAAGTAGAAGAGAAGAGAAGAGATTGAGAGGAAAAAAGGAGAACAACAGAGCACCAGCTCCAAGGTTGAACAATCAAGAAGCATTAGGGCAAATATTGCCATAGCCTCAAGTTCAGCCTAGGAAACAGGAGATGCCTTAGCAGTAGGCTCCCACAGTGCCTGCTCCAATGGAAAGGGTAGAGAGAACAAATGCAGTAATGGTGAACCCTCAACAGAGGGCAGGGTTTCCTCAAAGAAACTCATATGCTATGGATGTGAACAGGAGGGAGAACAGGAATTGTTATGCATGTGGGGGTTTTGGACATTTAGCAAGGAATTATAGGAATAGAGGAATGGGAGCAAATAGGAGGATGGAGGTAGAACAGGACAATAGTAATTTAAATGGAGAAGGAGGTCTAGAGAGCCCCAACTAGATCTCAGTGACAATAATAGATTTACAATGCTCTCTAGAGTAGTAGAAAATACATCTACATGCAATCTGGACAAAAGAGACCTTTTAAGAGAAGTTACAGTGAAGATAGGACTTGAAAGGATTGATACACAAGAAAGAATTACAGTGGAAGTGTTGTTAGACAGTGGTGCGACAGGGTTGGTGATGAGTTCAGAGTTTGCAAGAAAGCAAGGGTTTAAGCTGAAGAAGTTAGATAGGCCTATATATGTAAAAAATGTGGATAGTTTGCTCAATAAGGAGTGACCAATCAAGCATACAGTAGAGGTAAACATTTACTACCAAGGACATAGGAAGAGGACAGAGATAAATGTAATTAGAGAACAGAAGTGGCAAGTAATTTTGGGAATGCCATGGCTAGCTTGCCACAATCCTGAGATCAACTGGAGGACAGAGGAAGTTAAGATAATAAGATATCCAGAAGAATGTGGGAAGTAGTGGAAACCAAAGCAGGGAAAATTGGGGTGGCAAAAACAAAAAGAAGAAGAAGCAAAGAAAGAGGCAAGAAAGAGATAGGAGGAGAAAGCAGAGCAAAAGAAAAAAAAAGTAGAAAAAGAAAAAGACAATAGATGTAAAGAGAGTAGCAGAGAAGTGGGAGATTTAGGATGAAGAAGAAGAGACAGCAAAATCAGAAGTGGAGGTGAAGAAGTTGGTTCCAGAAAAGTTCCACAGATGGATTAAGGTCTTTAGCAAAAAACAGTCAGAGAGAATGTTCACACAGAAAATTTGGGACCATGTGATAGATATGAAGGAGAGGTTTGTGCTGAAGAAGGGGAAAGTGTATCCATTGTCAAGGGAAGAGAGAGAAGAGGTATATGAGTTCATCAACAAACAATTGAGGAAAGGGTATATCAGACCCTCAAAGTCGCCTTAAACAGCACCAGTATTTTTTGTAGGAAAGAAGAATGGTAAGAAGTGGATGGTACAGGACTACAGATATTTAAATGAATGGACTATTAAGAACAATTATCCTTTACTCTTGATATCAGATATAGTAGAAAAGATTGGTACAAAAAAAGTATTTACAAAGATGGACTTGAGGTAGGGCTATAATAATGTATGGATAAAGAAGAGAGGGCAGCTTTCACGACACCCGAGGGGTCATTTGAACCCACAGTCATGTTCTTTGGATTGACAAATTCACCAGCAACTTTCCAGGCGATGATGAATGAGTTACTTAGAGATTTGATTAATATAGGCAAAGTGGCAGTATTTATCAACAATGTAATAGTAGAAACAGAGGATGAGGAGGGACATGATGAGTTAGTGGCAGAAGTGATAAAAAGGCTGGAGGAAAACAATTTATATGTGAAACCAGAGAAGTACAAGTGGAAAGTGAGAGAAATTGTTACGATCAATGCCTCATGGAGTCAACATGGAAGAGGGTAAAGGGTATGATGACAACAATCAGCTGTGCCGAAGTAGTCTCAGTCAGCGCCTCATGTGGAAGGCATGACATCCTAACCTAGTCCTCATTTTCTCCTTGATACATCCTCATGTACGATACCTCATGGATTCTTCATGGATACTTCTAGTTACATATATATAGCGTAGATACACTCCTGTATCCTTACGCTTTACCAATTCTACAATTCCCTTATCCTTTCTCAAGTCTTTGCCTTAGTTGCAACCTGAGCTCAAGCTTAAGGTCGTTACAGAGATAGGGTTTTTGGGAGTAGTAATTGGACCAGAAGGCATAAAAATGGAGAAGGTGAAGGTGAAAGATGTTTTGGACTGGCCGACACTAAAGTGTGTCAAGAATGTTCAGAAGTTCTTGGAATTGGCAAACTATTATTGTTGATTCATTCAGAACTTTATATCTATAGCTAGGCCTTTGCACGATATAGTAAAGAAAGACCAGAAGTGGGATTGGACAGAGAAGCAAGAAGAGGCTTTCAGAGAGTTGAAGAAGAGGTTCACAAAAAAACTGGTGTTAGCAACACCAGATTTAGATAAAAAAAATAAGGATGGAGGTTGATGCGTTAGATTATACTGCAGGAGGTGTTTTATCTATGGAGTGTGAGGATGAAAGGTGAAGACCAGTAGCATTTCTCTCAAAGTCTTTAAATAAGACTGAGAGAAACTATGAGATTCATGATAAGAAGATGCTGGTAATCATCAGAGATTTAGAAAACTGGAGACATTTGTTGGAAGGTGCATGTTTCAAGTTTGAGATCTGAACAGATCACAAAAATTTGGAATACTTTATGAAGGCACAGAAATTAAATTGCAGACAAGCCTGATGGATACTATACCTATCAAGATTTGATTTCACTCTAAAGCATGTTCTAGGAATGAAAATAGAGAAGGTGGATGGACTTAGTAGATGACCAGACTAGAAAGTAGGAGTAGAGAATGACAATGACAATCAGATATTTATTAAGAACAGTTGGATTCATAGTATACAAAAAGTAGTAATAGAAGGACCTGAAGTAGAAATAGTAGAAAAATAAAAAAAGGCTAGGAGTAAGGACAAGGAGGTAGTTAGAGTAGTAGAAGAGATAAAGAAGGTAGAAGTAAAAGTATCAAGAGGAGATAAGTGGCAGATTGAAGGAGAGTTGGTGTTGAAGAAAGAAAAGGTGTATGTGTTGAAGGATGAGAAATTGAGAGCAGAGATAATCTGGTTACATCATGATGTGCTGGCAGCAGGACATGGGGGTAAATAGAAGATGATGGAACTGGTCACTAGAAACTATTGGTGGCCAGGAGTAACAAGAGATATGGGGAGATATGTGGAAGGATATGATTTGTGTCAGAGAATGAAGAATTGAATAGAGGAGCTGGCAGAAAAGTTGAAGTTGAGTGAGGTACTGGAGAAGCCATGGACTCCTCTAATGGTGGACTTCATCATGAAGTTACCAGTAGTAGCTGGAAAAGATGTAATCCTGGTGGTCTGCAATCAGTTGTCAAAAATAACACATTTTGTAGCAACTACAGAAGAGACCTCAACAGAGGGATTGGCAAGGTTGTTCAGAGATAATGTGTGGAAGTTGCACAGGTTACCAGAGAGTGTAGTGTCAGACAGAAGTCCTCAATTTGCAGCAGAATTGACAAAGAAGTTAAATAAGATGTTGGGAATAGAAATGAGGTTGTCGACAGCATTCCACCCACAGACAGATGGGCAGACAGAATGGATGAACCAGAAACTCAAGCAGTATCTTCAGTTCTTCGTGGATCATAGACAGAAGGATTGGCCAGAGTGGTTGGCATCAGCAGAGTTGTGGTGAACAACAAGGTTCATATGGCAACAAAGGTTTTGCCTTTTATGGCAAACTATGGTAGAGAATTAAGAATGGGAGATGACATAAGAAAGAGAGGGAAAGTAGAAAAGGTGACAGAATTTGCAGAGAGAATGAAAAAAGTTTATAAAGAAGCAAGGGCAGCACTGAAGAAGACACAGGAAGACATGAAGAGACAAGTGGACAGGAGAAGAAAAGAAAGTGAGAACTGAAAGAAAGGAGACAGAGTACTGTTAAGTACCAAAGACTTAGTATTCAAGGAGCAACTGGTGAGGAAATTAGTGGACCAATATGTAGGTTCATATATAATTGAGAAGGTGGTATCCACCAATATGGTCAAATTGCAACTGCCAACCTTGATGAGGATCTACTTGGTTGTGAACGTCAGTCAGATAGTATGATACAGGGAACAAGTAGGAGGATAGAAGAAAGAAGAAGAAGAGAAACCAATTGAAGTGGAAGGAGTTGAGGAATGGGAGGTAGAAAAAATATTAAATAAAAGAAAAATAAGAGAAACAGAGAAGTATTTGGTATAGTAGAAAGGATTTACAGTGAAGTATGATATCTAGAAGAAAAAAGAGGACTTAGGAAATGTAAAGAAGGCATTGGAAGAATTCGAAGAGAGGATGAATATGGAGGTAAGGAGGCAAGAGAAGTTAGATATGGCAGAGGAAAAGGACTTTAGAAGAGAGAAATTACCAGGGAAATATACAGTGAAGATGTTATATAGATGAGATGACAGAAAGTTTGAGAAAGAGTATTTGAAGAAGTTGGAGAGAAACTGGCAAAAATGGAAGTCAGTTTCTCCAGAGGAGAAATCTTAAAGGGGGGGTAATGTCAAGATCACAAGAAGCAGACTTAGTTTTTTCCTATTTTCTTTTCTTATTTTTATTTTCTTTTCAATTTATTTTCCTTTATTCTATTTTTAGAACTAGGATTAGGGTTAGAGTGACAATATATGCTGTCACACAGCATGTCACATCAGATGACATGGTCACAAGTCATATGATGCATAGAAGAACATAGAACATTCTGGAAGAAATGATATCATACAATGTGTGATATACATGTTGACCTTAAGGCATACACATGATCATTTAGGGTAGGCTAGAAATAGCTTGCATGGATCATTAGGTATTTGTATATAAGGTAGACAGTCTTGTACAGAGTTTTCCATCGAGTTCTCTTGTGTTAACCCTAATACAAGGTTCTTTCTCTTGTCTAACTCTAAGGGCTTGAGTTTGTAACAATTAGGGTAGGCTAGATACAACATAGCATGGACCAGAAACCAAATGTATATAAGGTAGAGTAGTCTATACTGGGAACTCCATTGAGTTCTCTTGTGTTACTCAATACAAGAGTGGTCTTTCATCCTAACCCTTTGGAGAAAGTATTACATAGTAGAGCAGTCTCTTTGCTTGTTCAATAGTTTTTCCCTTTTTCTATTTCCTTCTCTTTTTCTTTTTCCATATTTTCCTGTTGTTCCTTTCCTATGTAATGTAGTTACAAAGTAGCTACCACGGTTTGCCCTCGCACTCTGTGTAATAAATTGTTGATTTTAAAAAAAAAAAAAGCTCACTAGTCACTCATTTTTCCCCATTGTAATTCATGATAATAATAAGATAATAATGGTCTCATCACACTCTATTGCCTGTGTTTGATGTTGGGCCTGCATTCTGGAATAATTGGAAGGCGACGGATGATATGTGAGTTTGGATGTCTGGCATTATGCGAACAATAACGACCTGTCGCATTCTAATTGTTCAAGCTCAAGGTGGTACTGATCTTCGTTTGATTGTTCTTTTGTTTTTATCTGCCATTAGAATGAGTTCCCAAAGCAGGGAAACCACTACTAATACTCGCTCGAAACTACCAGTGACTCCTATCCTGCTGCTTACCACTGGCTGGTATACCCATCTCATCTCTCTCTTCTGTTTCCTAGAATCACTCACTGGTTGTATTTCTACATTGACATTTCTTTGACGAACGCTATGTCTTCACCTACTTCTTCATCTACTCGGGTGGTCTATACTTTGTATGGGCCAAAGGTGATGTCCTCCAGTTCCTTCTCCAAATGCTTACTTAATTTGCTCAGACCGTAGACAAGTCTGACCAGCACCCTTTCGGGTCTCCTGTACCAGGAACACCGGTCTTTCGTCAGACTTTTCCAACCTCACAAGACACATGGTCGCTTGACGATATTGTCACTCCCATCCACCGA
>Ga0157359_1001232_pt1 | contig 10320 bp, 11 predicted proteins | sample AttcapACBM3_FD_111482 | JGI IMG/M metagenome (GOLD analysis project Ga0157359, IMG submission 111482) | Fungus gardens microbial communities from leaf cutter ant in Botucatu, State of São Paulo, Brazil - Atta capiguara ACBM3 | ecosystem: Host-associated > Fungi > Mycelium > Unclassified ...
ATCTTGACATCTGTGCTTTTTAGGAAAGAATAATAATAATAATAAGTAGGACTATAGGTATTTAAACAAATAGACTATCAAAAATAATTATTTTTTATCTTTAATTTTAGACATAGTAGAAAATATAAGCACAAAAATAGTATTTACTAAGTTAAATCTATAGTGAAGTTATAATAATGTATAAATAAAAGAAAAAGATGAGTGAAAGATTGTTTGAACCAACAGTAGTATTTTTTGGACTGATAAACTCACCTGCAATATTCTAAACAATAATTAATGAGATTTTATAGAACTTAATTAACAATAGTAGTAAATGTAAGAAGATCTGCTCCTTTGACTCTAATACTGCTGTTTAGTCTCATAAAGTTACTTGCTTTTTACTTAAAACTGCCACCAAAGTCCATAATATCTGTACTATTGATTCCTAGTTGTTATAACTTAAGTTCAAAGCATTTAGAATGAAAGACTACTCTTGTATTGAGTAATACAAGAGAACTTGATAGAGTTCCTTCTACAAGCTAGTCTACCTTATATATGTTTTGATAGTGGTCCATGCTATCTTAATTCTAGCCTACTCTAATGTCCATGAATTAACCATAAGGCCAACATGTTGTTGTTATGTTGTATAATGTCATCTTATTCTAGAACCTTCTACACTCTTCTCTTCATCACATGTGATGTCATGTCTATATCTTTCTTCCTCTTCTGAATATAAAAAAAAGGAAAAAGTTCAAATCTATCATTTTCAACTCTAACACTAGTCTCATATTACTGCCAATGACTGCAGTGTTTGTTCCTATAACTCTACAATTTTCTATTACTACTCTTTAAACTTAAACTTAACTACTATTCCCATCATCTCTTTTCCATTACTAATGACTTTTTTTTTTTTGAAATCAACAATTTATTATATAGGACATAGTGGCAGTCTGTGCCTATATAAGAGATTACTACAGGATCAAACCCACAACCTGACAATAGGATAGAAGTAGATATAATAAAGGGCTATTATCACTATACTATTCCAACCTCTACTTTTTTCTCTTTCTAAGCTGATATTTTAAATGTCAGAAATTTCTCTAATTATGTTGCCTTTATTATTACTTATTATATAAGCTGATCTAGAAGAAATTGGAATGTATACCATAGTTATATAAAATATCTATCATTTTTAGAAATCTTATTCTGTTCTCTTAAGTTCTTCTAAAGATAAGTAATGTAATTATTGTATTCAATAATAAAGCTTAAGCTCTCTTGAAGATTGTGAATTTTCACAAAACCCTACATACTCTGCTAGTTATCCTAATATCAAAATAGAGTTTTCTTTTGGGAACTTTGATAGTCTTAGATTATCCACTTCATATTTTGACCTTTTTTTTTCTTTCTCATCTCTTGACAAATATCTGCTTCCAGTGATCATCCTATAACCTACATTAATACTCATAATAATATTTTCACTAGTCTTATAAGCTAACTTTGAGATTTGTATATTCTTGTATCCAATACTGTTTTTGCATTCACAAATATACCATTCTCTTCTATATTAAAATCTTTATTCTCTACTAATACTTCTATACATAGAAGTTTTTCTCATTATTCTTAATCTCATATCCTACCTCTACCAGACTTTAGTAGTAAATCAACAAACTAAAAGGGTCTTTCTAAGCTTTAGTTTCTTATATATCTGTCTGTCTGTTAAATAAATTTGCTTGTGTCCTGTTTTTTTAAGAGTAGTTATGCTTCTATTTAAAGAGCCTCTTCTGCAAAGAGTTTACTACTGGTACTTTCTCCATTATCACTTGGTCCAAGTTCTAGTAATGCTTCTAAAAGTATTTTTTACCAATTAATACCACTACTAAAGCTGTAAGTAAGTTAGAAAAAACTAGTTATTATCAAGAAAGTCATGTAGTAGAAGACTAACTACTATCAGAGTTGAAGATGATGGACTTGTTTATTTTTCACTTCTTTCCTCATTTTTATTTTTATTTTTTAATTTATTTTCTTATTTTCAGACTTAGGAGTAAGAGTTAGTATAAAGTTATATGATTATGTATTATGAAAGAATATAGAAAGCTCTGGAACAATGATATTATATCATATGTCAATGGCATGTAGTATATAAGTTCTTAAGAGTAAGCTAGGTTTAGTAGGCTAGGTTTAGTATAGTATTATGTTTCAAGAACTTAGAGTTAAAGTTAAAAAAGTAAATCTTAGATTGAGTTAATCACAAGAGAACTTGATAGAGTTTCTAGATACAAGTTATCTACCTTATATACTAATGACTATTGGTCTATGCTCTACTACTTTAGCCTACCCTAAATGATCATGCATTATCCTTAAGGTCAACATGTATAAAATATACTGTATAACATCATTATCCTAGAACTTTCTATATCCTTCTATCATGACCATGTGATTTGTGTGACCATGACATGTGATATGTGATTTGCATGATACTAGTTTGTGACAGGTGTGACTGTCATGTAAACTCTAACCCTTAAAGAAAAAAAAGAATAAAAGAGAAATGAAAAGAAAATGGTAAGAGAAAAATAAAACAGAGTTCATTGTTCACAACTCTGACATATAGTACAGACCATTAGCCAAGTGTACAAAGGTAAATACTATGTATATGGAACTTTATTGAGTTCTCTTATATAAATCCTATACAAGATTCTTCTTTTGCTCATTACTTAAGCCTAAGTTGTAATATTAAAATTTAATACCTATTTCTTAAGGCTGCCCAATACAGGGCACTCTCTATCTTAACTCTTTATTCATTCTCAACCAGTAGTCAATACAACTATTAGTCACTCTTAGTTTAGTATAAAAGCTGGACCTTGAATATAAAGGGAAGCTAGTTGTTCAGTACAGGCAGTTGTAAATGTTGGTGATCAGATCCAGGCCACTGGCTAGACATTACTCATTGTTTAATTAGGTGGTGTTGAGTAGAATACTTATATCTTTTTTCATAGAAGCTCTGTGCTGCAGTATCCACTTGTAATCTGTATATGCAAAAGAATAGCAAGTATTCTTCAGACCTTGTCTAGAGTAGAACATTCTTTTTAAAACAAAATTGTTTATAAATTCTTTAGAATAGTAGTTAGTGGCTAAGATAGTTAGTAGATGGTGTGAGATGGGACTTGATGGGGGCCTACTAGCACTTACCAAGAATTTATTCAAGTTCAGAGTACAAATCTGAAAGGGAAACTAGTACTGGTTTTACTCTCTTCTTATATATATCCTTATCTCCAATACTACTACTACTCTTATTATCAAACTCCCATTTTTCTTATCACAATATGAGCTAATATGATCAAATCATCAGACAATATCAAAAGCATATAATGGCAATGCAGGCACAAATACAAGTATTAGTAGCAGCATAGGTAGGAGAAATAGTAGTAGCAGAGATTCCCCAACCTAATACTGGATTAAGCATAGATGTGGCTGAGCCACTAATGTTCAATGGAAAAGTAAGTAAGGTGTCAGGATTTTGAATGGTATGCAGATTGTTTATCAAAATAAAGATGAGAAATAACTCAGTAAAAGAACAGATACAGTTAGTTTTATCATATATACAGAGAATATCAGCAGATATCTGGAAGAAGAACATAATGAAGGATTTAGAAAGTGAAAGTTTAAGTTATGCAATGGTTAGGGAATTTCTGTTAGACTTAAAAGAAGATTTTGGTGGAGGAGATGATAAGATAATAAAGGTAGCAGAACTGAAAAATATGGAGCAAGAAAAAAAGATGATAAAAGAATTTGTGCCAGAGTTTAGGAGAGCAGCAAAAAAAAGTAGGTATAAAGAGAGACTATTGATTGAATATTTTAAAGAGAAATAAATGGAACAATTATGAGAAAGCTCATGGAGGCAGAACACCCTTTCAGGAGTATTAAACAGTAGTATAAAAGAGTAGTAAATTTGGACAGACATTGGAGGGAGAGTAGAAGTGAAGAAGAAAGGCTAAGAAGTAGGAGAAAGATAGGGCCTTTAGCATTAAGGCAAAACATAGTAACAAATATCACAGGTGTACAATGGTAACAAATGTTACAGCCTCAGGTTTGGCCAAGGAGGTAGAAGGTTCAATAGTAGACACCAGCAAAGTCTGTTCTGATAGAGAAAGTGGAGAGAATAAATGTAGTCATTGTATATCCACAACAACAATGGACAGAGTTTATACCAAGGTGTGATTCATATGTGATGGAGATAGACCAGAGTAGAAATTATTATAGTTGTGAGGCATTTGGATATTTGGCAAGAAACTGCAGAAATTGGGGAAATGTAGGGCAAGAAAGAAGACTTGAATATGGGGACAATAGTAATAATACATAAATTTTAAATGGAGAGAAGAGCTTAATAGTCCTCAATTAGACTTTTGTAGTAATAATAAGTTTGCAATGTTCTCTAGAGTAATGGAAGATATATTCTGCTACAATCTAAATAATGGAAACATGCTAAGAAAAGTAATGGTGAAGATTGGTCTAGAGAGGATAGATATACAGGAAAGAGTAACAGTAGAAGCATTGTTGGATAGTAGGGCAACAGAGCTGGTTATGAGTTCAGATTTTGCAAGGAAGCAGAAGTTTAAGTTAAAGAAATTGAAAGACTTATATATGTAAGAAATGTAGATAGTTCTTCTAATAAGAAAAGACTTATCAAATATATAGTAGAGGTAGATATTTACTTCTAGTAACATAGGAAAAGAACAGAAATAGATGTAATTGGAGGGCAGAAGTGGAGTGTAATTTTAGGAATTCCATGGCTAGCTTACTACAGTTATGAGATTAATTGGAGAATAAGAGAGATAAAAATAACAAGGTGTTTAGAGGAGTGTGAAAAACAGTAGAGACTGAAGCAGGAAAAATTGGGATGGCAAAAACAAAAAGAAGAGAAGAAGAAACAGGAAGAGAAAAAGAAATAGGAAGAAAAAGAGTAGAAGAAAGAAGAAAGGAAGAAGAACCAAAGAAAGATAGAATAATGAAAGTAAAGAAAGTAGTAGAGAAATGGGAAATTTGGAATGATGAGGAGAAAGCAGCAAAATCTGAAGAAGAGGCTAAGAAATTGGTATCTTAGAGATTCTATAAGTAGATTCATGTCTTTGGAAAGAAAGTAAGTTAGAGGATGCCAACAAAGAAGCTATGAGACCATGCAATTGAGCTGAAGGAAGGATTTGTATCAAGGAAGGAGAAGGTATATTTGTTGTCAAGGAAAAAGAGAGGAGATATGCATGAATTTATTGAAGAACAATTGAGAAAGGGATATATCAGATCCTTGAAGTCACCTCAAATGGCACTAGTGTTTTTTGTGGTAAAAAATAATAGGAAGAAACATATGATATAAGACTATAGATATTTAAATGAATAGATTATTAAAAATAATTACCCTTTGCCTCTTATTTTGGATATTGTAGAAAACATAGGTACTAAGAAAATATTTACTAAATTAGAATTATATTAAGGATATAATAATATACAGATAAAAGAGGAAGATGAGTGGAAGGCAGCATCCATAACTCTAGAAGAGTTGTTTGAACCTACAGTTATGTTTTTTGGGCTAACTAATTTTCCAGTGATATTCCAAACAATGATGAATGAGATTTTATGGGACTTAATCAATACTGGGAAGGTAGCAAGTTTCATTGATAATATAATTGTGGGAACAGAAGAAGAGAAAGGATATGATGAAGTAGTAAAAGAGATAGTAAAAAGGTTGGTAGAGAATGATTTATATATAAAACTAGAAAAATATAAGTGAAAGGTTAGAGAAGTAGGATTCTTGGGAGTGGTAATTGGACTAGAAGAGATTAAGATGGAAGAAGAGAAGGTAAAAGGAGTATTGGACTAGCTAACTTTGAAAGAAGTTAAAGATATATAGAAGTTTTTTGAGACTGACAAACTACTATCAACAGTTCATTAAAGACTTTGTAGCAATAGCTAGACTTTTATATAATTTGGTGAAAAATGACTAGAAATAGAATTGAATAGAGAAGCAAAAAAACATTTAGAGAGTTGAAAGAAAGGTTTACAAAAGAACTAGTATTAGTAGCACTGGACTTCAACAAAAAAATAAGGATGGAAGTTGATGTGTTAGACAATACAATAGAAAGGATATTATTTATAGAGTATGAAGATGGAAAATGGAGACCTATAGTGTATCTCTCAAAATCTCTCAATGGGCAGAGAAAAACTATAAGATTCATAATAAGAAGATGTTGGTAGTAATAAGAGGATTGGAAAACTGGAAACATTTATTAGAAGGTACAAAGTTTAAATTTGAGGTATAGACTGATTACAAGAACTTAGAATATTTCATGAAAGCATAAAAGTTGAACAGAAGACAAGCTCATTAGGTATTATATCTGCTAAGATTTGACTTTACTTTGAAACATGTACTAGAAACAAAAATGGGGAAGGCAGATGGACTTAGTAAAAGACCAAACTGGAAAATAGAAATAGAAAAGAACAATGACAATCAAAAGTTAATTAAAAAAGAATGGATTTTTAGTTTAGCTAAAGTAGTAATAGAAGAACCTGAAGTAGATATATTAGAAAAAATAAAATAGCTAGAGAAGAAGATGAAAAAGTAGTTAGAGTAGTAAAAGAAATGAAAATAGCAGGGGTAAAAATACTGGGAGGTGATGAATAGCAGGTAGAAGGAGATTTAGTGTTGAAGGAGAGAAAGGTTTATGTATCAAAGGATGAGGAGCTAAGGGCAGAAATAATCTGGTTATATCATAATGTACCAGTGGTAGGACATGAAGGAAGATAGAAGATGACAGAGTTGGTAACAAGGAACTACTAGTGGCCAGGAGTAATAAAAGATGTAGAAATATATAGATAATTGTGACATATGTCAAAGAATGAAAAATAGAACAGAAGCACTAGCAGAAAAGTTAATAGCAAATTTGGTTCTAGAGAAACTGTGGACATATTTAATAGTTGACTTGATCACTAAGTTACTGTTAGTGGCTAGAAAAGATGTAATCCTAGTGGTCTGTAATAGGTTGTCCAAAATGGCACACTTTGTAGCAACAATAGAAGGAATGTTAGCAAAAGAATTGGTGAGGTTGTTCAGAGATAATATGTGGAAGTTGCATAGGTTGCCAGAAAGTGTGATCTCAAATAGGGGACTACAATTTGCAGTAAAGTTGACAAAGGAGCTGAATAAAATGTTGGGAATTGAGACAAAGTTGTTGATATTCTTCCATTCACAAACAGATGGACAGACTGAACAAGTAAATCAGGAATTGGAACAGTATCTCTGATTCTTTGTAGATTATAGACAGAAGGATTGGCCAGAATAGCTAGCATCAGCAGAGTTTGCAGTCAACAACAAGACACATTCAGCAATCAAAGTATCTCTGTTTATAGCAAAATATAGTAGAGAATTAAAAATGGAAGCAGATATTAAAAGAAAAGAAAAAGTGGAAAAGGTGATGAAGTTTGCAGAAAAAATGAAAAAGGTACAAAAAGAAGCTGAAGCAGTCTTAAGAAAAGTACATGAAAAGATGAAGTGATAAGCAAACAGAGGAAGAAAAGAAGTAGAGAAATAGAAGAAGAGTGACAAAGTGATGCTAAGCATGAAAGACTTGGTGTTCAAAGAAAGACCATCAAAGAAACTAGTAGACTGATATGTTGGTCCCTATATCATTGACAAAGTAGTCTCTATTAATACAGTCAAATTATGACTGCCAACTTCAATAAGGAATTATCTGGTTGTGAATGTTAGTCAAGTAGTAAGATATAGAGAACAAGTAGAGGAATAGAAAGTAAAAGAAGCAAAACTAGTAGAGATAAATGGAGTTGAAGAATAGAAGATGGAAAAAATATTAAATAAAATAAAAATAAGAGGAGTAGTAAAGTACTTGGTACAATGGAAAGAATTTACAATAAAGTATGATATATGGAAAAGAGAAAGAGAACTTGAAAAATGCAGAAGAAGTAGTAGCAAAGTTTGAAAGAAGGCTAAGTACAGAAGTAAGAAGGTAAGAAAAGTTGAATATAGTAGAGAAAGGAGACTTTAGAAGAAGGGAGTCACTGGAGAAGTATATAGTGAAAATGTTATATGGATGGAATAATGGGAAATTTGAGAATAAGTATCTAAAGAAGTTGGAGAGGAACTGGAAAAAATACCAGTTAGTTTTTCTAAAGGAGAAATCTTGAAGAGAAAGTAATGTCAAAGTTGAAGATGATGAACTTATTTATTTTTTATTTCTTTTCTCATTTTCATTTTCATTTATTTTCTTATTTTTAGACTTAGAGATAAGAGTTAGCATGATGTCATACATGACTGTTACAAACTGTCACATGCCATAGTCACAAGTCATGGTCACATAATCATGTGTCATAGAAGAATATAAAATGCTTTATAATATTATACTATATGTTAATGGTATGTAATATACATATCCTTGAAAGTTTAGTATAGTATAGACTATTAGCCAAGTATATATAAAGTAAACACTTTATATATGGAACTCCATTGAGTTCTCCTTTTGCTCTATCACTTAAGCCTAAGTTATAACAATTACCTAGATGAGTTCCAATTTCTAATATACAAAGCTAGCTATACAGACCTACAGTCTTTTCCAGTGCTATTGACTATTTAATATCTCTTCCACTTTCTACTCTTTCTCACTATTTACAATAATAAGAGCAGAAACTACTATTGTCTTCTATTCTAAAATTGGATCTTTGAGAGCAGCTGTCAGCTTTACAATATTAAACACTAAATGAAGTCTTTGCTACTGGTAGGGAAGTTTTAGCTTATATGCTATTGGTATAACTTGTTTTTTACTTCAAAGAGACTCAAATATCAGTTTGACAACTTAGTAGAGGAGCATGTTGTGTGAATGTTAGATACATCTAGATATATCTTGTCACCAGGTCAGAAGATGGGAGCAAGAATCCAGTGTTGATTGTAGTATAGTATTATATCATTCTGAAATTTTTGGAGTGCTATCTTTACCTCTTTTAGAGTGGATTTCATCTATTTAACAAACTCTGAGACTGACTCTAGTTTTGATGGCTATTGGTGCAACTCAAAGCCCATCTATGGAAAATGATCTGTATTAAGGAGAAAAAGAGGCTATCAAGTGGCAGAGTACACATGATTGTTGTGTAAAAGCTCTGTTAAGAATAATAGATTATATCAGTTACTTTGCCATTCATTAATGAAAAGCTGGAGATATTAGTTTAACTCCTAGTTTACATATTCTGTCTGTCCATCTAACTGTGGTATTATAACTTAAGTCTTTGAGTAAAGATAAAAGACTACTTTTGTGTTGAGTAACATAAAAGAACTCTATCAAGTTCTAAGTATAAACTAGTCTATCTTATATACTATAGACCATAGTCTGTGCACACACTACAACTAACCTACCATAAAGTACATGTACTTTTTATAAGACCAACATATTATTGCTATGCTATATAATATTATCTATTCTAGAACCTTCTAGAACCTTCTTTGTATCATATGATGGTGTGACTGTGACTGTGATGTATGTGACCACTTTGTGATCAGTTTTATGTCTCTGTCACATATGATGTCACATCAGTTCTTCTGCCTAAGTCAAAAATAAAAAAAGAGAAAAGAAAACTCAAAATAAAATAAAGGAAAATAAGGAAAATAAAATAAAGCCAAAATAAAGATATAATAGCATCCAGTCTATTGTTCACAACTCTGACACATGAGTGCTATACTGTGGAAGTTGCTGTCTTGATCCCAAGTAGTCTATAGAGTTTCTGAGTGAAAAGGGCTATAAATTGTAGACTTTTATCTAAGACCACACATTAAGAAAGACTGCAGTTTCTAGATATTGTGCAAGAAAAGTTGTGCTATCCCTACAATTGTAATGGTAGTATGAGTTAGAATAAAATAAGCTTGTTTTAATACAGAGTCTATAACTGTCATTACTACATTATATTCAGAAGACTCAGGAAGTTTCATTACAAAATCAATACTCAGAACATTCCACTAGATATTATAAGACAAAAGAGTAGACAGACTTTAGTAAGGACAGACAATGGATAAGATAAGATATAAGACAGTAGTTATTATTAGTCTATGATGAGAGAGAGAAAGGGCATGTGACTTCCCAGTCACATGACATTACGTCATAGGGCCTAGAGCAGTCTAGAGTAGTCTGGAAAGACTTAGGGTCTAGAAGGATTGGAAAAAGTCTAGAGGTAGAGTAACATCAAGAGACATAGTTCCTCATGGTATACACATGGTGCACGCATGGACAATGGAGATTAAGAGTAGGGTTAAGGGTATGATGTCAGGGCACATGTATACAGCATGTTGGCCTTGAG
>Ga0157359_1001233_pt1 | contig 10319 bp, 9 predicted proteins | sample AttcapACBM3_FD_111482 | JGI IMG/M metagenome (GOLD analysis project Ga0157359, IMG submission 111482) | Fungus gardens microbial communities from leaf cutter ant in Botucatu, State of São Paulo, Brazil - Atta capiguara ACBM3 | ecosystem: Host-associated > Fungi > Mycelium > Unclassified ...
AATTATCTTTGTCAATTATCAGACTAGCAAATTACAGTGTAACTACTAGTCTTATATACAAGTCAGACATATAGGAGATACTTGGGGTTTCAGTATATTGCCTTGAGTAAAGGTTTCAGTGGTAAGATACTGACAGAAGTAAGGTAGGAGAACTCTTCCATGAAAGACCAAGTCAAATAGAAGTATCTTTGTCATAGAAGACTGAATAGCTAGATTGTTACATCACTGCTATGGGGACATGTTGCAAGAAGAGTGGCTATCATAAAAAACAAGCTTGTTTCATAGATATTAAGATAATAGTATCACCATGGAAACATATCTTCTGAATGGGTGAACCTGACATATAATAACCAAATACTTAGTAAGCAAGTGCTTTGCAATGCACACTCACAAAAACATACTTGTACTGCACTCACTGGCAGAATATCATGCTATTATTTTAACTGAAGCTTAAGTATAAGGGCAAAAGATGAACCTTATCAGTCACTTATTTCTCTCTTACCACCATCTTGTATAGTAGCTCCTAGAAGAGAATTAGTAAATATACTGAATCATTCCTTCTCTAAACCTCTGACTTACTAATAAATATTAAAATAAACAAGACTAGAGGTTATTCTATTTCTTCAAGCCCTAATGCTTCTAGGGAATCATCTGTCCACTCTAATGCATTGTATATGGACTATGTAGAGAGAATCCAAGCCCAGTCTAACTCCAATACATGGGCTGAACAAATGAATAAAGAAATCTTCCAATCTACATCTCTTTCTTATGCTTTAGTAAAGGAGAGAATAAGCAGTACTACAAATATGGAGCTTGGTAGTAGAAACACACATGATTCTCATGCAAATATAACCACCAACATGTATACTCCCCAAATACATAAAAACAATAACCTGTCTAATCTCCAAAGCTTAGTGCTATCTATTGTTCCTTACATGGTCAATTAACCTGCAGACCCACAGTTGTGGGATGACAGCTTCTGTCTGATCTCCCTCTTTGGAATAAATGAATATCTAAAAAGGGATTCCAAAAATATTACTTGTTCATTACTTAGAATGGCTGCTTTTATCAAACCATGCAGATTAGAGGGAAAAAAATAGAAAAAGACATTTCTCAAATTACTGAATTTAGCTTCACTGCCTGGGAATTTTTGTTGGCAATTTATGAGGCAGGCTAGAATAAACTAACTACCAACAAAGATTATAAAGTGTTCAGGCAATGTATCTTAGCATAGTTCAATAAACCACCTCCTAAATCATTCAAGGCTTTTAACCAAAATACCCTGTTAAAGGGTAAGTAGGCCAAGGTTTCCAAAATTTCCTCTCTGATCTTTTCAGACCAAGTAAGAAGGTCTTGGAAAAATCTAAATATTTCAAAAAATCAATCTTCCTCATCTAAGTCACAGCTGAAGAAACTATCCTATACCTAGGCTTCTAAAAGCAATGTCAATGACATCATCAAGATTAAGAACACTTTTCCAAAGCTTTCCCCTAATAAAGTCTCTAAAATTCATGAAGTCATGAATAAGTTAAGCCAAAAATTCAAACCCAAACTCAATATAACTACTTAGAGGCCATCAAGAAACAAGTCATTATCCCTATGGGATCCAACAATACTGAATGAGTTATAACAAAAGCTAACATACATATCTCAAATATCAACAGACTATTGAAAGAAGTCAAATCCAATATCTCTGTGGATTTCATTCAGTCTGACAACAAAAGACTAATTATAACCACCAACAAAGTAGCTGCTGCATCTGACTTAAAATATAATCAAAAAATATATGAAGAACTTGAGAATGATATTGATCACAGTAATATCATGAGCCCCAGGCTCCCTCAGTCAAAATTCTATCTTAAGATCCTTGGTATTCTATATTTCATTGAGAATATTAATCTTCCCATTTCCTCAAACATTGTTGAAAGTGTCATCAAATCAACACATATATTCAATAATATAGTGCTTGCTTCTAGACCATACATCATCAAAGTATCACCAAAATCTAATATGGTAGTTATTTGGATTGATATTTGGAAATTTCAAAGTAGCTTAAATACTAAAATGCTAATTAACAGATGCTTCAATATCAAAAGCCGTATTTCTACAATATGTAGAACTAACATGAATTCCAGAGTCCCTCAGTGCAAGAATTGCTAAAAGTGAGAACATACCACTTTTATGTGCTACATGCATAGTATGAAATGCCCAAAATGCAATAGGCCACATAAAATCAAAAACTATAGAGATATGGCTTGGTGTTGTAAAGCCAACTTCAAGACAAACCCCCTATAACTTGAAACCCCAAAAGATGAACCTTATTCACACTTCTTCAAATGTGTTAACTACAAAGGTGATTGTCAGGAGTACAGTATGAAGTACATATATAGTACCAGCCAGATGTTAAAGTTAAGCTTGACATTACACACTTTTAGCATAACTGGTTCAGTGGCTGGTTTGTTCCTAACAGTGATCACCAAGCAAACAGCTACAACTATCTCTTCTAGAAACACAAATTCAACTATGATTGGCACAATAAGAAGTCTCAAAAGCTCTGAGAAATTAAAGCCAATTCAATTCACTCAAGTATAGGCAGGTTGAAATAATAATCTTATACAACCTCAAAAGTCTTTACAAAACATTCACAAGAACTATCTCCTCTTAGATCTTATCTTAGAAAACAACACAAATTTTGATATCATCTTCATTCAAGAATCTCTATAGTCCATTATCCAGTCTATCTCTAGCTCATCTTCTGAAAAAGATGAATCAATTATTAGTGCTTCTCATCATTCTTCATAGATTATCTTTTTAAGACAATTAGCTAATAACAATGATCATCTAAAAGTTATTACATACATCAATGCCAAACTCTCTCAATTATGCTTCTCACTCAGAAAGAATATTATCAATCATAAGAATATTAATATCATTTCTTTCTTTAATTGGGGTATTATTTGTTTCATTATCAACATTGACTCTGATGATTAGCAAATTGTCTTAAGATATCTAAAGGATATTAAAGTAAACCTAAATAATGTCCTTATCATGACAGGAGACTTTAACATCAAAGATAATGGTTGAGATTCATTGTATTCTTATCACTCAGCTTATGCTAATACTTTTAGTAAAATAGCAGATTCAATTGATTTAGAGTTGTCTATACTTATCAATCAAGTTTCTACTTATTATGCTAACAACCCCAACAAAGCAAATTCTATTATTGACCTGATATTTCTTTGAGCCAATTCTAAAGAATTCAACAATTATTTTATTTTACCAGATCTACAAAGTCTATCTGATCATGCTCCTTTAACAGTAGATAAAATTGGTAATATTAATACCACTGATATTTCTAACAGCAAATTACTTGAAAGAGTAGTACAAAAATTTGCATCTATTTCAGACAACCTTCAAAATAAACATTCCAAATGTATTAAGATTACTGAATGTTCTAAAGCATAGTAAAATGAGAAGTGTAGCAAAGACTTAAATATATACAGAACATCCAAGTCAAGTCTGGACTAGAAGAAATTCAAAAGAACAGTCAAAAGAACAAAATGTTTCTTTTTCAATAACAAAATTCAAAAAATCATGTCAAAAAAAACAAAAGACCATGGAATTTGATGAACTGGGTCAAAAAATACAAGCTACTGGCTATAAAAGCTATTCAATTTAATGGATGTTCTTATATTGAACTTAACAACTTTTGGCAAGCACTCCATCAAACTTTCAAATCAGCTCAAAATTAAAATGTCAACATACAATTATTAGATAAAATTCCCTCAAAACTTTCATTCAAGTGATTAACTTTTTTTAAAGTGGAATTCATTAATGCTATTAAAAACTGTAATAGTTTGTCCATGCCAGGTCCAGATCATATTTCATAATGTCATTTCAAAGTTCTTATGACCAGTAATAAATACATCACTAATTTCATCAATATTGCAAACACTTGCATTAATCTGGAATTTTGGCCTTCACATTTCAGAAATTGACATCAATCATCATTCCCAAACTGAACAAACTGGCATACAACTCTTCAAATATGTTTTGTCTCATAGTCCTTCTTAATGCACTCAGTAAACTTATTAAGAAAGTCACCAGCAAAAGAATTCAAATCCACTCAATTGTCAATAACTTCATTCATCTGAATCAACTAGGAGATTTGAAGCAATGTTCTACCATGGATGCAGGTTTATACTTGATCCATCTTATTTGCACTAAGTAGATCAAAGAACTTCATATGAGTACTCTCACTTTCAATATTGCTCAATTTTTTCCTTTACTCAATCATTAACTCTTACCAATAATTTTTGATAAAGCTGGATTTAATCCTAAAATTTCTTTGTTCTTCTTTAACTATTTGATTAATAGAAAGACTCAATATATCTGGAACAACTTCATTTCTCCATCTTTCATGATTAACATAGGTGTTAGTCAAGGGTTAGCTTTTTCCCTTATTCTATCTACTTTATATATTACTCCAATTTTCCACATTTTTGAAAAAAGAATACAAAATCTTTTATTGAACATTTCCATTTCTACTCTATCATTTGTTGATGATGTCCTTTTCATTTCTCAAGAGAAATCTTATGAAAAATCAAATACCAGTTTGTTTTGTAGTTATAACATTATTTTCTCTCTTTTCAAACAGTTTGAACTTGTGATTGAACACAACAAATTGGAAGTCTTCCATTTTTCTAGGACAACAAAGAATTACAATCCTCTTCCATTGGATCTAGAACTTTTAGAAGGACCTCTACTATGACCAAAGGATGATTGAAGATATCTTAGTTTCTTTTTTGACAGAAAGCTCTCTTTCTGTCACCACATTCATTTTTATTCCAACAAAGCTCTGTCTACCATCAAAGACATGAAGATATTGGATAATTCCACCAGAGGGTTATTGCCCTCTCACAAATGACTTCTTTACAGAACATGTGTTATGCCTATCACTCTCTATGGCTTCTAACTATGATACTACAAAGGAACACTACTTTTTCATCTACCCAAAAAGCTAAAAAAGATACAATATAGAGTAGTTCTATAGATTAGAAGTACTTTCCACATCTCACCATTATAAAGAGTCAAAGCTATTGCTGGCCTCATTCCTATCCATCTTCACCTCAATAAGATCAGTTGAAGATATCATTTGTAAATGGTGTTTCTACTCAAGCAATACATTCTCAACTCACTTATGGACAATTATCACTCAAAGAAGGCCAAATCTCACTGTCTATTTATGAGCAAAATAATGGATAAACAGCACTACAAAGTCAAGAGTTCAATTGTTGACTTCAATAATCAACTTAACAAAGTCTTCCCTGCTTTTAATAAACTTCATAAAGTCTTTCTCTCCTGGTTTCAGACTGGTAGATAATTTCTCTAATTACTACTCTTTCCACACAGTGAACTGGAAAAATACCAAAGTCAAGAATACTACATTTTCTCAACAAAATCTTTGATAGCTCTCTATCTAATTCTAACACTATTCTAGTTATTTCAGATGCTAGTATCAAAAACAAAGTTACAACTTCAATTTCACATATTTGCTAAGATAGAACTATTATAGCCAAATCTATTCATCATGTTATAAATGTTACCTCTACTGAGGTGAAATTATTCTCTATCAGATATGGCATTAATCAAGCTGTTCAAGTCCCTAGTACCAAAAAAATCATTGTTATCACTGATGCCATATATGCTGCCAGATAGATTTTTAATTTATCCTCTCATCCCTACCAATTGCAAACAATTGCTATTACTCAAAATCTTAGGACATTCTTTAACAAGAACACTAGCAATACTATCACTTTTTAGGATTGCTTTAATAGTACAAAATGACATCCTCACTCAGCAGTAGACAAAGAGATTAAACAGTTTCATATTAACACTATTTTTCCATGTAAAGTATATGACATTTTAGTAAGAGAAAAGAATGTGACTTAATCCTCTACAATTGGCAAATAACATTTCAAGCATCGAACTATAAGGGAAACAACTTTCTAAATTTAATTTGTGATGACTTTTTACCTACTAAGCTCACTTATACAAAAGATGGCACTTGGCTCAATCATTTTGGATACTCTAATACTTTGTGTGTGCATGCAACTAGAGCCATTACAAACTATATGTTATGTCTTAAGACTTAGAGTTAAAGTTAAAGAATAAACCTTGGATTGTGTTAATCACAAGAGAACTCAATAGAGTTCCTAGATACAATTTATCTATCTTATATACTAACTGTTGGTTCATACTCTACTACTTTAGCCTACCATAAATTATCCTTAAGATCAACATATGTGAAATATACTGTATAATATCATTATCCTAAAACCTTCTATATTCTTCCATCATGACCACATGATTTGTGTGACTATATCATGTGACATGTGACTTGCATGACACTAGTTTGTGACAGGTGTGACTGTTATGCAAAACCCTAACCCTTAAAAAAAAAAGAATAAAAGAGAAATGAAAAGAAAATAGCAAGAGAAAAATAAAATAGAGTTCATTGTTCACAACTCTGACACCACTATTATGATTGATGCCTTGAGGATGCATCATGGAGATGGGCAGAGGGTATGACAACATGATCAGGTGTGCTGTAGTTGTCTCAGTCAGTACCTCATATAGTAGGTGCTCCTGTCTTGCTTTACCATTATTGCTCCCTCATGTTATCTAACTCATATGTTGCATGGACTACACAATACTCTTTTTTTCTTTGTAGTATATATAGTGTAGATACTCTCATGTATCCTTATGCTTTATCAATTCTATCACCCCTTATCCTCTCTCAAGTCTTTGTCTAAGTGCAATCTGAGCTCTAGCTTAAGGTCATAACATTTGGTAAAGCATTAATGAGCTCACCTTGCAAGAGAGGTGTATACAGACGAAACTAGACAGAGTTACCTGTTGGGAACAAAAAACGTGTGTGTAGACTACAAAGAGGAACCAAGACAAGTTCCAGAAGAACAAACGATATCGAGGCATTATTGGAACAACTAAGATCTTTACAGATCATAGAAGAAGCCTCCAGCGAGTATGAACAAACAACCCCAGAAGAAATATCAACAGCACTAGCACCAGCAGTAATAGTTAACGAGAACAGACAGGCAGGAATGCCAAAGAACATGGTACTAGACCCAGAGTGGTTTGATGGTGACTGAACAAAATTCAAAGACTAGTGGAGAGAGATGAGATTATTCCTCAAGAGTAACAGGGTTATGGAGACCGGCAACAGGATCATAGCAATCTTACCTCGCCTCAGAGGAGGTGTAGTAGGCATTTACACACAGAGAAAGCTTGATGAGCTAAATAAAGAAACTGGAACCCATGATTAGGAAGAGTTTGTCTGAGAAATCAAGACCACATTCAGTGACAAGACGAAAGCAGCAGATGCTGAATGGAAAATAGAAATATTCAAGTAAGGAAAGAAGAATATGGCAGATTTCATGATAGAGTTCAATGCACTGGCCATGAAGGCAGATATAGATGAGCTGCATGCTATCTTTCTGTTGAAGAAGAATGTATGACATGACATTATCAAAACCATACTAGGATATTTACTGATAGCCATACCAGAGACACTCAAGAAGTGGAAAGTAGCAATGATGTCAGTGGAACAGGGATATAAATCCACAGAGGAATGCCATGATTACAAGACAAGCACCGGAACAACGTATGGTGGACAAGGACAACCAATAGACATTGGAAAGTCCAACAAGAACTTTAAAGATGGGAAGCCTAAGTGCTTCAATTACAACAAGTACAAACATATAGCAAAGGAATACCAAACAAAGAAAAAGGAATGAGAGACCAGAACATGTTTTAAATGTGACAAAGAAGGATATATCACCAAAGATTGCAAAGAGAAACAAGTAATGAAGAATAGAAAAGTCCAGGAAAAATCAGACAATGAAGACAAGAAGAATGAGGAGGGTTTTGGCAAAGATCTCGAGTAAGCACAGTACAAGAGATCTCTCATGTAAAGTCTCAGAATAAATATGTTATTCCAAATCGCTGAAACAGCGAGGGAAAATGGGAATTAGATGTGCAAGCAGACATAAAGATGAAGAATGGAAAAAAATTAAAGCTCAAAGCACTGGTAGATTCTGGGTGCACACATACAGGAATTGACGAAAAACTTGTCAAGGACAGAAGAATCTAGACCAAACCCATAAACTTCTCATTCAAAGTTTTCAATACAGATGGAACAAAGAATGGGGAAGTGACAAAGATGGTACCTCTGGAAATTGAAATCAATGGACACAAAGAGACACTGGAAGCAGCGGTAATGGATTTAAACAAAATGAATATGTTTTTGGATCATAACTGGCTAGTCAAACATAATCTGGAGATCAACTGAAAAATGGCACTATCATATTTACAAGATGTCCAGGAAGTTGCACAGTGAAACATAAGGATATCAGGTTCAAAACTAGGAGAACAAAGGCCACAGAAACTATGGAAACTACAGAACAGAATAATAGAGAAATTGGCAAGGAACTGGATAAGATGAATCCAAAAGATCTACCAGAATATATTCGACCTTTCACGCACTTATTCAACAAGAAGAAACTTGAAAAACTACCAGAAAGACATGAATGGGATCATGAAATCAATCTTATAGAAGAAGCCCCAAAGGAACTTAATGCAAAGGCGTATGCAATGACACTAAAGGAAGAAGAAGTCTTGAATCAATGATTGGATGAACAACTCAAGGCAGGACTAATAGTGGAATCAAAATCAAGATATGTAGCACCATGTTTTTATATTCCAAAAAAAGATGGATCTCTATGATTGGTACAAAACTATCGGAAACTTAACCAGGATACAATAAAGGACAAAACGCTATTATCTCTGATCAGAGAAGTAATAGACAAGCTCAAAGAGGCAAAGTACTTTAACAAATTGGACTTGATCTGGGAATACAACAACGTACAAATCAAGGAAGGAGATGAATGGAAGACCGTGTTCTTGACAAACAAGGGACTATTCAAACTACAAGTCATATACTTTGGACTATGCAATTCACCGGGAACATTCTAGAGGATGATGAACAGTATCTTCTGAGAGTTACTTCACAAAAGAATACTAGTGAATTACATGGACAATTTTGCGATACTCACAAAGACTAAGGAAGAACTGGAAGAACAGACAACCAGGTTCTTAAAGATAGCAGAGAAACACAACCTGTGTTTCAAGAAGTCAAAGTGCGATTTTAACATGGAAGAAATCCCTATCCTAGGAGTGATAGTAGGGAAAGAACAAGTCAAGATGGAACAGGAAAAGATCAAAGCCATAAAGAAATGGAAGACACCGACAAAAGTCAAGGATGTAGAGAGCTTTCTCAGATTTGCAAACTTTTACCAATGCTTTATCCAAAACTTCAGCCACATAGCAAAACCGTTGAACAAATTAAAAGGCAAAAAGGAATGGAAATGGGGCAAAGAACATCAAAAAGTGTTTGAGAAGCTCAAAGAGAAAATAACGAGTCAACCAGTCCTTTCACTACTAAGAAGAGAAAGAAAGTTTAGAGTGGAAACAGATACTTTAGGTCATGCTATAGGAGAAGTGCTGTTTCAGAAACAAAATGGGAAGTGGAAACCAATAGCATTTCTATCAAGGACAATGCAACCAGTGGAAAGAAATTATGAAATCTACGACAAGGAGCTACTGGCAATAGTAGAGGCTCTGACCAAGTGGAGACAATATTTATTAGATGCATCGGAAATATTCAAAATATGGATGGACCACAAAAGCCTGAAGTATTTCTGAGAGTCTCACAAGCTAAATGAAGGACAAGCAAGGTGGTATCTGAAGTTACAAGACTACGACTTTATATTATGGCACATTCTAGGAAAAACAAACACCAAGGCAGATATCCTATCAAGAAAAGATCAAGTGAATACAAAAGAGGATAACAAGGATGTTCAACTTCTAAAGGAGGAACTATGAATAAGAAGAACAATAGCTGAAATCACAATGATGGGAAGAAAAATGACAGTAGATGAAGGTGATATAATCAAGGAAATCAAAAGAAATAACACCAGAGAAAAGGAGGTGGTCCAAGCATTGAAGAAAAAATATGGATTAACATGGGAAGAAGATAGAGTGGTATACATAGAAGAGAGAATCTATGTTCCAAACAACAAGAAGATCAGAGAAGAAATTCTAAAGGAAAATCACAACTCGGTGGATGTGGGACATCCAGGACAACAACAAATGTTGGAATTACTCAAGAGAAACTACTGGTGGCCAGGACTCAAAGAAGATGTCAAGAAATATATACAAGAGTGTTTTAGGTGTCAACA
>Ga0157359_1001237_pt1 | contig 10308 bp, 16 predicted proteins | sample AttcapACBM3_FD_111482 | JGI IMG/M metagenome (GOLD analysis project Ga0157359, IMG submission 111482) | Fungus gardens microbial communities from leaf cutter ant in Botucatu, State of São Paulo, Brazil - Atta capiguara ACBM3 | ecosystem: Host-associated > Fungi > Mycelium > Unclassified ...
AATGTACTCCAGACACTTGCCTCATGGACTAGTGGTATATATAGCGTAGATACTATTCTGTAGTCCTTACACTTTACCAATTGAACTCCATCCCTATTCTTCCTCAAGTCTTTGCCTAAGTTGCAATCTGAGCCAAGCCTAAGGTTGTAACAGAAATGACATTATAACTACAAAAAAGATAGGAATTCATTTTTTGAAAAGATTTTTCTTGAGAAATAAAAAGTCTATCATCTACAAAAGAGAAAACCCTTGTCTTACACTTATATCAATGTTGAAAAATGGTGAAACAAAGTTGTTTTATAAATATTATGTTTTCCTACCAACTATATAGTCAGAAAAGAATAAAGAGATTTTTAGATCAAAACCAGCTTTGTCCAGAATAAGAGGAAGAAGCTAGTGGTCAAGTAACAAAAAAAACTGAATATATCAAGGGCCAGTGTACTCATTTGTAGATTTTTAACCCAACCTAAATGAATAAGATGAGTAAGAAAAACACCTGCATTCATGGTCAAGTGCTATTTGAGTTCTCCAAGTTGATTAGGATAAACAAAGTTTTTTGATATCAATTGAAATTGAAGTTTTTCACCAATAATCTTTTTAATCAGCTTTCCCAACATATTTAAGAGGACAATAGGACAATAGGACCTAGAAAAGTCATAAAACATTTTATTAGACTTAGGAATAATAATCAAAGACAATGACTTGAAGTGCAATAGCCAATGACCTAAGTTGATATTGTTATGATCTTAAGTCCTTAAAGTAAGACAAAAGAACAACTCTTATATTGAGTAACACAAAAAAACTCGATAAAGATCTCTTTACAAACTAATCTGCCTTATATTACTAATCATGGTCCATGCTCACTACTGTGCACCCCACCCTAAATGACCATGTGTAGAACATGAGGTCAACATGTGTTATCTATGTTGTATGATGTTATTTGTTCTAGAACCTTCTACTCTATTCTCCTAAATCTTGTGATCAATGTTGTGACCACACTATTAGATTGTGACTGATGTAACAGTGTGACCAATCACTTCTAACCCTAACCCTAGTTGTTCTAAAAATAGAAAATAGAAAAATAAAAATAAAAATAAAAGAAAAATTAAATTAAAACTGAAAAATAAAGTCTACTTTCAACAATCTTGACAGATATATGCATTAGCAATATTAACAATATTCTTTAAACATTCTGCATCTTTAATGACCACTTTGACCTCCACAAGACCTTGTCAGGACTAGGGGTAGATGAATTATTACATTTGTCAATGGCACTTATCAACTTCTTATTTGAGAAAGAAGATCATTTCAATAAAGATTTCAATAGGATTTTATCTAAGACATTTGTATTAACTTGTTGATTTTGAGCTAAGTTGAATGTTTAATATAATGCTTGCCAGAAATCACCAATCTTGATACATGATTGGCTGTTATACTGTAAAGCTTTAATAGCCAGAAGCTTACACTTTTTAATCCAGTTCATGAGATCTCAGGGTCTTCAATTTTGTCATCAAAGAATACATACTTAGTCTTCTTAACTTTTTCTTTAAATATCTTCCAATCTTCAACTTTCTTAGATGATCTGTATCTTATAAGTTTTATCTGGCAATCCTCATTCCACCAATTCTTGGATCACCTAGTAATGTTGACATATCATGAATATTCATGCCATGTTGAATCTGATATTTTTATATACTCTTAGATTACAAGTTCAAAAGAGTCCTTGTCTAAGATGGATAAAGTATTTATACTTCTAAACTGTTTGATAAGATCAAAGTGAATTTCTCTTCTTCTTCACTATTCTTTGTGATAATACATCTTTTATCTTGGATAAATTCTTCAGCAATAGAAATATTGACAATAAAAGAAGCATGATCTGATGGATATTATAATTCTGGTAAAACAGAATGGTTATTGATTTTAATTAAATTTGGTCAAAGGAAAAAGTAATCAATAACTGAGTTTGAGTCACTACCATTGTTAAAATAACAAGTGGAGATTTGGTGGTTAGAATAAGATAATTTAAGATTAAATGATTCCACAATTTTGAGTAGAATATCACTATGGAAAGAATGAAAAGGATAGAATAAGTCCCAATCACTATCTCTAATATTGAAATATTCAGCCATAATTAGCATATTTCAAATATTAACTTCAGTATCCTTGAGATACTTCAAAGCTGATTGACAATCATCAGAATAAATGTTGATCATGAAAAAAGTATTGCTATTATTAAAGAAAGAAAAACAGCAAATGTTTTTATGATTGAAAATGTCCTTCTTAAAAGAAAATTGTATATGCAAAAGCCAAATATTGATATGAAATAACTCAGGAATGTTCATTATTGCTATTAGAAGGCCTAGAAAAGATAATCCAGTTAGGATGGTTTAAAGCACTTACTGTTACAATCGATACCTCAAGAATGCAACATGGAGAAGAGTCAAGGGTAATGACAACATGATTGGCTACACCAAAGTAGTCTCAGTCAGCACCTCATGCAGTAGGTACTCTATCTTCACTTTCTTCTTATGTACTATGACTCATTTATCTCATGGACTCCATCTTGATTCCTCATGTCTTGTACATATATATAGTGTAGATACTATTCTGTATTCTTACACTTTACCACTTCTACATCATTCCTTTTTTACTCTCAAGTCTTTGCCTAAATACAACCTGAGCCCCAAGCAAAGGTCATAAGATTTGGTAAAGTGTCAATGTACTTACTTTGCAAGAGAGGTGTAGAGAATAGAATCCATGAACAAAACTAGGCAGAGCTACCTGTTGAACAAAACATGTGTAGTACAAACTACAAAAGAGAACCAAGACAAGTTCTAAAAGAATGAACAATATAGAGGCATTGTCAAAATGACTAGGATCTCTGCAGATCACAGAAGAAGCCTCAAACAAGTACAAACAAAAAAACACAGAGATGTTAGCAGCACTAGCACCAGCAACTAACAAGAACATACAAGTCATGCTAAAAACCATGGTCCTGGATCCAGGATGGTTTGACAGGGACTGAACAAAATTTGAAGACTAGTGGAGAGAATACAATTATACCTCAAAAATAACAGGATCATGGAGACCAACAACATGATCACAGTGATTCTGGCTTGCCTTAGAGGAGGTGTAGCAAGAATATATGCACAGAAGAAGCTCAATGAGCTGGACAAAAAACTAGACATCTGTTATAAGACAAGAAAGTATGAACAGACTTTAGTGAGATATTTATAAATAGTTATATTATTGGTCTACAATGAGAGAGAGAAGGCATGTGACTGGGAAGTCACATGACATTACATTATAGAGCCTAGAGTGGTCTAGAGTAGTTTGAAAGAATCTAGGGTCTAGAAGAATTAAGAAGAGTCTAGAGATAAAGTGACATCAAGAAACATGTTAACAGCATGGTTTTCTCATAGTGTACACATGGTGCATGCATGAACAATGGAGATGAAGAGTAGAGCTTAGAGTATGATGCCAGGGCACATATATATGGTATGCTAGCCTTGAGAAAGATGCAAAGTGGATGAGTAATAGGACATGAGATAGATTAGTAATATATATGAGGACAGGGCATAGATATTAGAGTAGGATGCACAGCAGATGCATAGTCATAGCATGGATCATAGATAGTTTATATAAATAGTCAGTAGAATACTGTTCTGGTTCTCTGTCGAGTTCTCTTGTGAATTACACAGCTCGTGTTCCCCACTAAATACCCACCTTTGAGATTTATTGCTTGTACTGCTATTGGACACTGGTCTAGTAGTTGCCACAATAGCATCCAGGATTAGAACAATTTCATGAAAGAAATCAAGATGACTTTCAGTGACAAGACAAAGATAGCAGATGCCAAATGGAGGATTGAATCCTTTAAGCAAGAAAAATGAAACACCACCAATTTCATGATAGAATTTGAGACACTGGCCATGAAGGCTGATATAGACAAATTATACAATATTCCTGTTGAAGCAGAATATGAGACAGAATATTATTCAGATAATATTGGAGTATCCACCCATAGCAGCACCAGAGATACTCAAGAAGTAGAAGGTGGTAATTACATCAGTTGAATAGGGATATAAGTCCACAGAGAGATGAAACAATTACAAGATGAGTATAGGAGTAACCTATAGAGGACAAGGACAGTTCATAGACATTGGAAAGTCCAATGAGAATTTCAAGGATAGGAAGCCAAAATATTTCAACTGCAACAAGTACAGACATATGGTGAAGGAATGCTGATTAAAGAAGAAAGAACAAGAAATGAGAAAATATTTCAAATGTGACAAGGAAGGGCACATAGCTAAGAACTGTAAAGTAACACAGTCGATAAAGAAGTGCAAGGTTCAGGAAGATGAAGATGAAGAGAAAGGACAAGGTTTTGGTGATGATCTCAAGTAGACACAGTACAAGAGATCTCCCATGTAAATTCTCAGAATTAATATATCATTTCAAATTACTGAAATAATAAAGGAAAGAGGGAATTAAATGTACAAGCAGACATTAAAATGAAGAATGGCAAGAAAATCAAGATCAAGGCACTGGTGGACCCCAGACACACACACACAGAAATAGACAAGCAATTGGTCAAGGACAAGAGGATTCAAACAAGACAAATAAACTTCTCATTCAAAGTATTTAACATGGACGGAACAAAGAACAGAGAGGTTACTAAGGTAGCACCTCTATAAATTGAAATAAACAGATACAAGGAACAGCTGAAAGCTATGGTGATAGATTTAAATGGAATAGATATGTTTTTGGGACATGACTAGCTAGTCAAACACAACCCAGAAATCAACTGGAAGAATGGAATGATAAAGTTTACAAGATGTCTAGGAAGCTGTACTATGAAACATCAAGATATTGGGTTCAAGACTAGAAGGACAAAGGCAACAAAAACAACAACACAAGACAATGGAGAAATCAGAAAAGAACTAGACAAGACAAATCCAGAAGACTTACCAGACTATATTCAACCCTTTACACATCTATTCAACAAGAAGAAGTTTGAAAAGTTACCAGAGAAATATGAATGGGACCACAAAATCAACTTAATGAACAAAGCACCAAGAGAACTAAATGCAAAAGCCTGCACAATAATACTAAAAGAAGAAGAGGCTTTAAATCAGTGGCTAGACAAACAGCTCAAGGTGGGACTGATAGTGAAATCAAAATCATGATATACAGTGCCCTGTTTTTACATTCCAAGGAAAGATGGTTCACTATGATTAGTTTAAGACTACAGAAAGCTCAACTAAGTTACAATAAAGGACAAGACACTACTACCTCTAATTAAAGAAGTAATAAACAAGTTAAAAGAGACAAAATACTTCAACAAGCTTGACCTTATCTGGGAATACAACAATGTACAAACCAATGAAGGAAATGAATGGAAAGCTGCTTTCTTGACAAACAAAGGCCTATTTGAACCACAAGTCATGTACTTTGGATTATACAACTTACCAGAGATATTCCAAAGAATGATGAACAGTATATTCAGGGAACTACTCCACAAAGGAGTGTTAGCAAACTACATGGACAATTTCATCATACTAGCCAAGACAAAGAAAGAACTAGAAAAAAAGACAATTCTATTCTTGAAGATAGCAGAAAAACACAATTTGTGTTTCAAATGGTCAAAATGCAACTTTGATATGGAAGAAATTCCAATTCTAGGAGTTATAGTTGGAAAATGACAAGTTAAAATGGAACAGGAGAAAATCAAGGCAGTAAAAGAATGGAAGACACTGACAAAGATCAAAGATGTAGAAAGCTTTCAAGGATTTGTGAACTTCTACAGGTGATTCATTCAAAATTTCAGCCACACAGCAAAACCATTAAACAAGCTGAAAGGAAAGAATGAATGAAAGTAGAAAGAAGAACATCAATGAGCCTTTAATAAACTCAAGGACAAGATAACAAGTCAACTGGTATTCTCTCTTCCAAAAAGAGAAGAAAAATTTAGAGTGGAATTAAATGCTTCAGAACATGCAATTGGAGGAGTACTATCCCAGGAACAAGAAGGGAAATGGAAACTGATAGTGTTTTTGTCAAGAACAATGCAACCAACAGAAAGGAATTACAAAATCTACAATAAGAAACTACTAGCAATTGTAAAAGCCTTAACGAAATGGAGACAATATCTACTGGATGCAATGGAACCATTTAAAATCTGAACAGACCATGAGAACCTGAAATACTTCAGAGAACCTCACAAATTCAATGGACAACAGGCTAGATGGTACTTGAAGCTGCAAGACTACAATTTCACCTTACAACATATTCCAGGAAAAACAAACATGAAGGCAGACATTTTGTCAAGGAAAGATCAAGTAAATACAAAGAAAGATAACAAGGATGTTCAGTGACTCAAGGAAGAGTTATGGACAAGGAAAACCACAGCAAAAGTAACCATGTTGAAGAAGACTATAACAATGGACAAATTGAAAATACTAGAGAAAATCAAAAAGAATAACACCAAAGAACAAGAGGTGGTCCAAGCACTGGAAAAGGACAACAGATTATCATGAGAGCAAGACAGGATTGTGTATATAGAAGGAAGGATATACATTCCAAACAACAAGAAATTAAAGGAGAAGATTTTGCAAGATAATCATGACTCAGTAGATGTGGGACATCTAGGACAGCAAAGAATGATGGAACTACTCAAATGGAATTATTGGTAGCCAGGTCCAAAGGAAGATGTCAAGAAATATGTATAAGGTTGCTTCAAATGCCAACAGAATAAAGTTTAACATCTGAAGAAATCAGAAGAATTACATCTATTGAAAATACCATAGGGACCATAGCAAGAAATCAGTATTGATATCATAAGACCTCTATCTAGGTCTAACAGAATGGATGCTATAGTAGTTATCATGGACCAATTTACAAAAATGATTTGACAAAAGACAATGATAATGAACATTTCAACAGAAGGCATAGCAAAAATATATAGAGATGAAATCTGGAAATTGCATGGAGTACTAAGGAAAATCCTCAGTAATAGAGGTCTACAATTTGCATCTAGATTTATGAAACAACTTACAAAGGCACTGGGAACCACAAGACAACTGTCAATGGCATATTATCCTCAGACAGATGGTCAAACAGAACAAATCAATCAATAAATAGGAACATTTCTACAACACTATGTCAATTACCAGCAAGACAACTGGATGGAACGGCATAGTTTCAGTATAATAATAAAAGACATACAGCAGCAGAACAGACCCCATTTGAACTAAACTTTGGAAGATACCCATAGAAGGGTGATCTTGTGGTACAAATGGAGTTTCCAAGATTAGAAGAATTTCTCACAGAATTACAGAAGAAGTGAGAGCAGGTCACAAAATCAATAGAAGAAGCTCAAAAGAATATGAACAGACAATTTGATAAGAAAAGAAGAAATCCTCAAGAACTCAAGGTTGGAGACAATGTGTGGTTGGAAAATAAAAATATCCAATTGAATTGACCCTCAAAGAAGCTAGACCAAAAGCATTACAGACCTTTCAAAATTTCAAAGAACATTGGCTTAGAAGCATTTTAGCTGGAGCTTCCAGAAGAATAGGCTATTCACAACATGTTCAATAAAGACCTCCTAACATGATGTAATGAACCAAAGTTCAAGGATTAACACAAGGAGCCAGCACCACTACCAACCATTGTTAATGAGGAAGAAGAATACAAAGTAAAAGAAATCAGGAAGTATAGAAAACAAGGTAGAAGAACACAATATCTTATGCATTGGAAAGATTATAGGAGTGAACATGACCAATGGATTGCAGAATTGGGGTTGCCTCATACAAAGAAGGCAATAGAAGACTATTAGACAAGGTATTGAAGTCAAAACCTATAAAGAAGGGGGATAAAATCCCATTTTGACAGTTTAAAGAAAACATTCACTTGAACTTTAAACAAATGTCTTCACAAATCACCAACAACAACTATGCAACTGCACCCACTTCCCTAAGTCTCTATATTTCCAGGAGGTTAAACAACATGGATAAAGCACAAACAATAAAGAAGAAACAAGATGACTGAACAAAACTATATCACAAATGCTAAAAGGAATCGAGACAATGATTTATATACAAAAAATGGTGAAGGATATAAAAAATATAGCAGAAATGGTGAATATGATGATAACTGAGATGGAAGGATCCATTTTAATGACAAGCATCAATAACAGAACAATAAATACTATGAATATTCTAGGAATATCAGAAGACCTACAATATCTGATTCAAAGTGATATACAAGATTGAACATTTCAAATCCAAAGGATGTTAGTCAATGAACTGGATAGATATAAAGGAAGAGAAAATTCTTATATAGATAACTATATATGAGAAATATAGAAGTTGTACAAAGAAGAGGAAATGAAGAAGGAAGAAGGAAGGATTGAAGATGAAGAAGTTATTCTCATCAAGCTATACAAGGTAGATAGCTTATCATCATTATCAACACAAAGTTCAAGTTTCATAAATGAGGAAATCGACAATTTACTCAAGTACATGAAATTTGTCAAATCTCCTACTCAAACAAGAATATTCAGACCACCACCACACTACCAATTGCTTCAATCAAGAGGGGAACAAGATCCTGACTTTTGGAAAGAAGTGGCAATGGCTTTTGTGGAAAACAAGTATAGCATAAAAACCTCAAGAAACAGATATCCTATAAACATGTTTCAAGAAGGACCTCCACATGAACCATACTTTATTGCCATTGACAATCAGGAACAAGTCATTCTAGGCCCCAACAAGAAAATGATGACTACATACATAGTTGGAGAGCTAAAAGTGTTGGTTTGATTCATGAAGACATAAATGCTGAAAACAGGGTATTGTTACAATCGATACCTCAAGGATACAACATAGAGAAGGGTCAAGGGTAATGACAACATGATTGGCTGCACCAAAGGAGTCTCAGTCAACACCTTATGTAGGTGCTCTATTCTCACTTTCTCCTCATGTACTATAACTTGTTTACCTCATGGACTCCACCTTGATTCCTCATGTCTTGTACATATATACAGTGTAGATACTATCCTGTACCCTTATGCTTTACCACTTCTACATCATCTCTTTTTTACTCTCAAGTCTTTGCCTAAGTGCAACCTAAGCTCCAAGCAAAGATTGTAACATCTACTACTCTATCTGTATCTTTATTGAAGGAACTCAGTATAGTGTAGATAAATATAAATGTCCACAGTGGTTTCTGAATGAGAATGATATCAAAATTTTTATGTGTTTCCAGTATAAAATCTATGAGATTTCTGTTCTTTTGAACATTTTGTAAAATCTTGAGATTTTTCAAAATTATAATTAATTACTGCTCACAGCTAAGCAAATCAATTTGTTTCTAGAATCTTGGATCTCTTGGTACTTCTTGTAATACCACTCTTTATTGAATTGATGTCTCCAGAATAGACATGTGTTTGAGTCAGCCTAATAGTCACTCTTGCAATTCAGATATTTAAAAGTATGAGAGTATGGTTCATCCTGTTTTATCTCAAGTCATAGAGGATTGGTTTTGAAGTTTGCTTTATAGCATTATATAAAACAACAATAATATTCAACCTTGTGAGGTTCATTACATTTGACACACTGGGAAGCTTGGGCTTGATACACAAAGGTGGTATGTCTCCACTTCCAACAATTCTTACATTGAGGAATATCTGAATTCATGTTTGCTCCATAAATAGTTGCAATATGACTTTCTATGTTGAAGCATCAGTGGATAAGAGTCTTGGTGAATGTACTGCTTTGTGAATCCTAAATATCAATCCAAATAATAGATATATTTGATTTGGAAGAAACTTTGATAATATGTGGTTTAAAAGCAATTCTAATGTTGTTAAAGATGTGAGTAGATTTGATGATTGACTCTACTATACTTGAATTGATAGGTATATTAGTGCCTTCAATGTTATAAGAAATATATAAAATTTTTAGATATAATTTGGATTGTAGAAGTCAAGCAGATTGAATATTATTTGAGTCTACAGAGTTGATGTTTTTTATATTTCATGTAATTCTCAACCACATTGAGATCAGAAGGGAATATGACTTTATTAGATATGACAATTAGGCCATGATGGTCAAAATAAATGAAATCAATAAAGATATCAGACCTAATACTTTTGAGAGTGCAATTGAGACTGGCAACATGTGTTGTAGCAACCACTCGTCACTCAAGGACAAATGATCTCACAACGAGCAAAGCTCTCCAATGGGCTATCAAGTAAAGAGTGGGGGAATTACAAGAGAACTCGACAAGGAGCCCTTGCTGTAT
>Ga0157359_1001238_pt1 | contig 10300 bp, 11 predicted proteins | sample AttcapACBM3_FD_111482 | JGI IMG/M metagenome (GOLD analysis project Ga0157359, IMG submission 111482) | Fungus gardens microbial communities from leaf cutter ant in Botucatu, State of São Paulo, Brazil - Atta capiguara ACBM3 | ecosystem: Host-associated > Fungi > Mycelium > Unclassified ...
ACATTCCTAATAATAAGAAGATTTGAGAACAAATTTTACAGAAAAATCACAATCCTGTGGATATTAGACATCTAGGACAATAAAGGATGATTAAATTGATCAAAAGGAATTATTGGTGGCCAGGTATAAAGGAAGATGTCAAGAAATATGTTCAAGGATATATGAAGTGCCAACAGGACAAAGTACAACACCAGAAGAAGGCTAGAGAGCTTCATTCATTGAAAATACCAGAAGGACCATAGTAAGAAATCAGCATTAATATTATTGGACCATTACCACAATCAAAAGAAAAAGATGCTATTGTAGTTATTGTGGATTGATTCACAAAAATAATATAACTCAAAGCAACAACAACAATAGTATTATCACAGGAAATTGCAAAAATTTATCAAGATGAGATCTGAAAGCTATATGGAATACCAAGAAAGTTTTTGAGTGATAGAGGACTACAATTCACTTCAAAATTTATGGGAGGATTATCAAAAGCTTTAGAGATAAAGAAAATACTATCTATGGCATATTATCTTCAAACTGATGAACAAACAGAAAGAATAAACCAGGAAACAGGGGCATTCCTATGACATTATGTCAATTACTAGCAGGACAACTGAACAGGATGGCTAGCAGTGGCAGAATTCCAATATAATAACAAGAAATATGTAGTGATAGAAAGGACACCCTTTGAACTCAATTTTGAAAGATATCTATGGAAAGGAAACCTAATGGTGCAAATGGAATTTCCAAAGTTAGAAGAATTCTATACTAGACTACAACAAAGTTGGGAGAAGGCCACAAAGTTAATAGAAATAGCAAAAGAAGCTATGAAAAGGTAATTTGACAAAAAGAGATAAAATCCACAAGAATTGAAGGCAGGGAGCAATGTGTGGTTAGAAGCCAAAAATATCCACTCAAATCAACCCTCAAAGAAGCTGGACTGGAAAATATACAGACCTTTTAGAATTTCAAAAGATATTGGTCAAGGAGCATTTCAGCTGGAACTTCCAGAAGGATGGATGACTCACAATATGTTTAATGAAGACCTGCTGACAAGATGTAGAGAGCCCCATTTTCTAGAACAACACATGGAACTGGTACTACCACCAGATATTATCAATGAGGAAGAAGAGTACAAAGTTAAAGAAATCAGGAAGCATCAGAAATAAAGATGGAAAACTCAATTCTTAGTATGTTGGAAGGGCTATGAAGATGAAAATGACCAATGGATTGCAGAAACAGGGTTATCTCATACAAAAGAGGCAATTGAAGATTATTAGACAAGAGTTTTGAGTCAAAACCTATAAAAGAGAGGGGTAAAAACACAAATCAACAATTGTAAAGTACTACAACTTTGAAATTTTTCAAATGGCTCAACAATTTACTACCACTCCTACCTTTCCTAACCCATATACCATCTGCACCCTCAATAATATGAACCTAGTCAAGACTATCAATGATAAGAAAAAGAACTGGATGAAGAAATACTATAAAATAATATATGAGATTGAGAGAATGGTTGATGTGCAGATGCAGTTGCAGAATGTCATGAAGCTAGCAAAAGAAGCCAATACCCAAATTATGGAAATTAAATCAACAATTCTACAAGCTAACAATAACCATTAAATACAAACAGCTAGAAATATATTCAGTATTGTAGAAGACTTATGGAATATTGTTCAAAGCAGTATGAAGGATCAAGCATATCATATTCAAAAACTGCTAGCAGATGAATTGGACAAGTACAAAGAAAAAGGAAATGATTATGCAAAAGGACATATTAAGAAGATACAAGATACTTACAAGCAGGAAGACATAATCATGAAGGAACAAGATACTAAAGGAAAGCAGCAAATACAAGATAAGGAAGTTCTTTTATACAAACCTTATAAAGTTGATTTATCCAAACCCAAAACTCCTGAACCAACATTTGTTCAAAACAAAATCACAAACCTTGAAAAGTATATGAAGTTCATGCAAGTACCCATACAGACCACTCCATTCTATCCACCACCCCATTACAAATCTTTATGACTATAAGGAGAATAAGACAAACAGTATTCAAAAGAAATTGCTATTGCATTCCTCAAGAAAAAACATAATGCAAATACAATGAGGAAATGTACATAGGAGGACCACCTTATAAACCTTACTTGATCATGTTAACATTATGGGAACAAATTATTATAGGACCTACAAAAAAATTGGTTGCAACATATGTGGTTGGAGATTTAGTGTTGGATTGATTTATAGGGACATAAATGCTAAAAAGGGAGTATTGTTATGATTATCTCCTCATGTCTTGTAGGGTCTAGGATATGATGCAATGATTAGCTGCACTGTAGGTTGTATCAGTCAGTACCTCATATAGTAGGCATTGTCTCCTCATTGACTTCTTTTGTTAACCTTATACATTGTATTGTTGTAGACATATGGTTTCCTCATGGTCTATAGGTATATATAGTGTAGATATATTTCTGTATCCTTATGCTTTACCAATTGATCATATCCTTCATTCTTACTCAAGTCTTTGTCTGAGTTGCAATCTAAGCTAAGCTTAAGGTTATAACAATAATAACTGGAAGTGTGGATAGAGAAGTAGATATTATTTGTGGATTAGTGCAGATTGGGATATGACAGCCTAACAAGATATCATAAATAAGTAAGTAATTCATTTTGTAATATCAAAGTTAAATCTTTTAATGATCTTTCATTTTAAACTCTCATCTGCTTACTCTCTTTTTAGTTATCCTTATTATAACTTAAGCCTCAAAGTAAAATGAAAAACATACTTTTGTATTAAGTAATATAACTAACCTATCATAAAGTCTATATACTTTCTATAAAGCTAACATATTGTTGTTATACTATATATTATTTATTTCAGAACCTTTAATAACCTTCTTTATATTATGTAACCATGACATGTAATGTTATATCATATTCTTTGTCTAAGTCCAAAATAAAAAAAACTAAAAATAAAACTAAAAATAAAATAAAATAAAAAGAAAGAAAGTAAAATAAAGTCAAGTCTATTCATATTGCTTCTCTCTTTCATACCACTATCTTGTATAGTAGTGCCTAACAGAGAAATTGTGAGTAAATTCTTCTCCTTTAACATTTCAGCTATGTATAACTCAGTAGAGGCCCACAACCTCTCAAGGGATGTCAATATGAACAAAATAAGAGGCAGTTCTATAGCACTGAGCCCAATCAGTTCAAGTGCAACTTCAACACATTCAAACACTTTGTCTATCCCTTATATTAATAGAATAGAGGCACAAAATAATGATTTCTCCTAGTTCAATCAAACAGAACAGGATAATTTTCAACTTTCATACACATCTCTCAAGAGAGAGAACTCAGATAACTAGGACAGAAATCAAGTTAGTGTGGTGGATGACCCTACAAACAATACAAGGGAACAATGTGTTCCTATTAAAGGCCTGGCCCTCAATATTTTCTGCAGTTCTAACAAAAACATGTTTAACATACAGCTACCTTATGATATTAATCAGGCTCTAGACCCTGAATCATGGGATAGTAATTTCCATACAATCTTGCTTCATAGTGTTATAAAGCATCTGATGTCAGACATCAAACACATTAAGAAATTCCTTAAAAGAATGCAAAAATATATTCTTAACAAATTAATTGAAAGTGATAAGGTGAACAATGTCAAGGACCTTAAAGGTGTTGGAGAAGCAGCATGGGGATTTATCTCTGCTCTATACAAGTCCCACTGGGATCAACTTATTGCTGATAGGAATAATCTTTCTTTCAGGTATAAGGTTAAGGCTCAGTTTAGCCCACAAATTATCAAAGAGACAAGCCCCAAAAAAGGTAAGGATATTGACAAGCTAGCAGCTATCTCTGTTCTATCCCTGCCTATTCTGGCAAAGTCTCCCAAGGAAGTTGTTGAAATTTCAAAAATTTTCAAGAAAAATACAGATAACAAAGAGAAAAAATTATATGCTCAAGCATCATCTACTAACACTAACACTGCTAGGGAAACTTTGAAGATTAAGGAAGCATTTCTAAATCTTTAAAACAAAAAAATAGAAAATATTCAGAAAATTATTAGTGGTGATAACAAGACTAAACCACCATTCAATATGACCACCAAGAGACCATCTCAAAAACAAGTCATTGTTCTGATGAACTCCAAAAATACTAATAACTTTATGAAGAAATTGAGCTCTCATGTTACTAATATCAATACAGTACTCAAAAACATCAAATCAAAAGTCATGGCTGATTTCATTCACATGAAAAACAGTGGGTTAGTCATTATGACCAACAAAGTGGCAAGTGCCCTAGACTTGCAAACCATTGAGAAATATATGAAGAACACATATAATATCAAAGCAAATTATGTGGAATCTCCAAGACTTCCTCAATCAAAATCCTTCTTAAAGATCATTAGTATTTCATATATCTTGGAGTCCACTAATATATATATTTTCACAGAGAAGGTCAAAAAATTATCAAAGAAAACCACATATTCAACAATATTATTCTGGCTTCAAGACCTAGGATTATTAAAGTGTTGCCAAAATTGGATATATCAATCATTTGGTTCAATATTTGGGGTGCCCAGAATGGTACAAAGGCCAAGAGACTTATCAACAAATGTTTCAACATTAATAGGTACATTGCTGGCATTTGTGGTGTTAATATGAACCCTAGAGTTCCACAATGTAAGAATTGTTGGAAGTGGAGTCACACTATAGGTGTATGCAGAATTTAGGGTGTGAGATATGTCAAATGTAGTGGCTCTTACCAATCTATACATTACCAACAATTTGCCTGGTGTTGTAAAGCTAATGAGAAGACTAATCCCCCTAGACTTGAGACAAAGAAGAGAGAACTATGGCTCCATACCTTCAAGTGTTCCAACTGCAAAGGTAATCATCAAGCTGATTCAAATAAATGTCTCTTCTGGCGGTACAGATTTAACAGAGAATGACATTCAAAAGAATACTATAAAATTCGTGAAAGTCATAAACAACCAATTCATTCATCTGTGAATGGTAACAAATCATGATTATCAAGGATATTGAAATATTTTCACAGAACATTTGGAAAAATTATCTAATTGTTAACACAATTCTAGAAACAAAATTTGAGTTCAATATTATATTTGTTTAAGAACCTTCTTGAATGACTATTTGCTCAGTACCAAGTTCAAGAAATTGTAAAGGCAACAAATTGGTAGGAGTTCCTAATCATCTTAATTGGCTTACCTTTTCTAGGAACCCAATGGTGGATAGTGACTTTTCTAGAGTAGTCACTTATGTTAATATCAGGTTGTTATCTCTTCACTTTTTACTTTGAAAAGATATTCTTAACCACAGAGACATTCTGTTGATTTCTTTCTTTAACAATAACAATTTTTTTTCCTTATGAATGTCTATTCTGACTCTTCTCAATTGGCTTTGAAGTATCTAAAGGATACTGAAGTCAATATTTGAAATCTTTTGGTTATGACTGGAGATTTTAATATTAGAGACAATTTGTGGAATCTACTTTATTATTCCTCTTTGAGGGATGATTTATTAATCATAGCAGATTGTTTTAATCTTGGTCTTTCTGTTCCTACTAACTGAGTTCCAACTAGATATTCTAACAATATTCAAGAGGCTAATTTAGTCATCAATCTTATGTTTCTGTGGTTTGGTTCAAGCAAAATGGACAATCATTCAATTTATCCTGACTGGAGGCTCACTTTATATCATGCACCTTTAACAGTTGTGATCCCTATTATTGAAGAACATGTCCAAACCAAAAAGCGCTCTATCATCAGGGACAGCAATGAGGAACATATCTTCATCAAGGAACTTACAAAATCACTCAGAAGCATTAACATGTCAGACATAGGTGACATCGCTTATCTTGATAGCATTGTTAATAAATTCACCAGCTCTTTAAAAAGTATCTGGACTAAGAACTCAAAAGTCATCAACATTACAGTACATTCCAAGAGTTGGTAGGACACTAATTGCAGTAGAGACCTTAACATATATAGGACCTCCAAGAGATTAGAGGATTGGAAGCAATTCAAAAGAATGGTCAAGAATACTAAATGTTCTTTCTTCAACCTCAAAATTCAAGAAATCTCCAACAGAAAATGAGAGTCTTGAGAACTTATGAATTGGGTTTATAAGTATAAGCTTTCAGCAATTGAGACTGTCAAGTATAACAGATGACCATGTCTCGAAATAAATAATCTGTAGCACACTTTGCATTTGACTTTCAATATGGTACAAGATCAATAGATCAATGAAGAAATTCTCAACAACATCCCTTCCTGTTTGATATCTCTATGAGTTCTCTTCTCTAAAGAGGAATTCATCAGCTTCTAGCCTAGACAAACTCTCATAGAGACACTTCAAATGTATCCTCAAGGATAAATCATGCTTGAAAGGAATCATCAATATTGCTAACACTTTTTTTGAACTAGATCATTGGCCTGCTCATTTCAAAACATCTATAACCATTGCCATACTAAAACCAAATAAAGCGTCATATGATTCCCCAAAGTTATTTAGGCCAATCATCCTTCTTAACACCTTGAGAAAACTCATCAAGAAAGTCATTGGTGAAAGGTTACAATTTCATATACTCTCAAACAATTTCATCTATCAGAGTCAATTGTGTGGCATCAAATTTAAGGCCACTTCTGATGCTGGTATCATGCTCACTCATTTTATTTGTATGAGATGGATTAGAAATTTGTCAACTAGTACTCTTGCTTTTGATATATCTCAAAATTTCCCTTCTCTCAATCATTGTTTGTTACCACATATTCTTGGGAAGGCAGGGTTTGATCCAAAAGTTGTTTGCTTCTTTTCAAACTATTTCATTAGTAGAAAAACTTGCTATTTCTAGAATAGTTTTTATTTTTATTTCTTTAATGTTAATATTGGAGTGGGACAAGATTTTTCTCTTTCTCCTATTTTGTCTGCTCTTTATTTAGCTCCAATTCTTCACATTTTTGAAAACTATTTAAAAATCTTGAAGATTCTGGTTTCTATTTTATCTTTTGTTGATGATGGCCTTCTTATTACTCAAAGCAAAACTCTTTCTATTTCGAATTCTTTGATTTTTTGCAGCTATAACATTGCTTCCAATCTTCTAACAAAGTTTGGTCTCATCATAGAACAATCCAAGACAGAAGTGTTTCACCTTTCAAGGTTGATTGGAGCTTTCAACCCTCCTCCCCTTGATCTCTCTGCCCTTAGGAGTACTATCTTATACTCCAAAGAAACCTGGTGATACTTAGGATTCATTTTCAACAGGAAATTGTCTTTTTGCCAACATATTGATTTTTACATAAATAAGGTGATTTCAACAGTCAAGTGTATGAAGATACTTGGCAATTCAGTGTGAGATCTCATCTCTTATCAAAAGTGTCTCCTATACAGGTCTTGCATTCTTCTTATTGTACTATATGGCTTCTAAATGTGGTTTTACAACAAATCTCCACTATATTACCCACTGAAGATCTTGAGAAAAATGCAGAGAAGAGCAGCTCTTTGTATTCTTGGGGTATTTCAAACATTCCCATCATTTGGCATTGAGGCTATTACAGGCCTTATCCCTATTGCAAGCCTTATCCCTATATACCTTCACCTTAAGAAACTTAGTAGTAGATCTCAACTGAGAGCTCATGCTCTTCTGAACAACTACATCCTTTGATCATTACTGGAATCAAGGCCTAACATCATAAGTAATCCTTACTGTCTTTCTCTTGGTTTGCTTACAAAATGCCAACATGATATGATAAAAGGTCTGGTAGTCAACATAGACAATAGATTCAATGAAGTATTCCCTTCCTTTGATCCTCTTAACCTGGAGTTCACTCCAGGGTGTAGAATTATTGATTCTTTTTCTAGTCATTTTTCATTTCATTCCTTTAACAAACATAGTAATGAAAGTCTTATATTGTGTTCACACCAACTAGATGAAATGACAATCATATCTTCAGAAAATCTGTTACATGCTCTAGTTATCACTGACACTAGCATCAAGAACAATGTGGCTACATCCATAGCCCATGTCCATACTTGCAACAGACCTGTTGTCAAAACACTTCATTATGCAGTCAATGTTAATAGTATGGAAGCTGAACTCTTTGCCATTAGATGTGGTAGAAATCAAGCTACCAATTCCACAGGAATATCAAAAATTATTGTTATCATTGACTCAATACATGCTGTCAAAAAAATATTCAATTTGTTGTCACATCCATTTCAAACTCATTCAGTGTCTATCCTTTGTGAACTTCAAAAGTTCTTTGCTCTTAATCAAGACAATTCAATTGAATTTTGGGAATGTCCTAGTTGATGCAACTGGTCTCTTCATAAAGTGGTTGACAAAGAAACAAAATCATTCAATCCTAGTTCTCTCTTCCTATGCAAATCATCTTAGAACTACAGTTGGAAAAAAGAATGTGACAAATTATCCAATACTTGGAAAATGACTTTCCAAGCTTCAGACTTGAAAGGATGGCACTTTCTGGACTTATACAATAATGACAACAATCTAATTGAACCTTCATATGTCAAAGGTAACTCTTGGCTAAAGTATTTTGGTCATTTTAACTCTTTGTGTGCAAGAGCATCAAGAGCAATTATGAATCATGCACTGATAGGTGAATACAGGTTGAGGTTCTTCTATCAGGAAAGCTTCAACTGTCCATGTGGTCTCTATCCTATTGAAATGAGATGACATATCTTATATGAATGTAGAAGGTATAATGAATATTAGAACCTAAGAAGGGATATGATATGTCATTTTATTCTTTTCTTAGAATTCAACCCTAATGCTTTTGCATTTGCAAATTTCATTAGATAGTCCTCATAGCACTCTATGTGATGAATACATTCATGTAGTTTTTATTTAGTTATTCTCCTTTTTGTACTTTTCCTTTTACTTCCTTTTCTTTTCATTTCTTTTATCTTGTATCATGTAGTCTGTATATCATGTATGTAGTTATGACATAGCTACCACAGTCTGCCATTGCACCCTGTGTAATAAATTGTTGATTCAAAAAAAAAAAAGTCAAGTCTATTGTTCACAACTCTGACAATTCTCAACTTAGAAGCTAGATTCCAAATATAAAGAGAAGTTAGCTAGCTAGTCATAAATTAGAGACAAAAGTTAGGTCTTTACTCAAACATTACTCATTATTTGATTTGGTAGTGTTGTATAGCATACTTATACTTCTTATATATCAACCTTATGCTGATATTCTTGTAGTCTATGCATAGATTCTATTTCTTAAGAGAGTATCTTAGCTCAAATAATTCTATCTTTGAAACAATAATATAACTATATTATTAGAGCAGTAGTTAGTAGGGCAGTAGACATCTAGTCTGAAAAAGACTGAGTGTCTAGACAGATCTAGCTAAAGTTAGGAAGAATCTAAGTTTATAATATTATGCTAGCAACCTCACTCTAACCACAAACTTTTATGATGACTTTATAAGAGCAAATAATACAACTTCTAAGTCAACAACTAACTATAATTGAAAATCAACTAGGAATTATAGAGGAAAGAGATACAAAGATAGTAACACTGCCATATTTCACTGGGAATAAGGAGAAAATTACAAGCTTCATCAACACTTATAGATTATACTTAAGATCAAACTTGGAATGAGCATCAAAAGTAAATAAGATAGCATGAGTTCTTAAATATATCTAAGAAGGATTGGTAAAAACCTAGAAGAACAACATTAAGAAACTGGTTACAGTATAATGTCACATGTTACTGCTACAACAGTCACAGTCATGGTCACATGATCATATAATATGTAAAAAGATATAGAAGGTTCTAGAACAATAATGTTATACAATACATTCACCATATATTGATCTTATGAATAATATATGATCTTTAGGATAGATTAGTATTAGTCTTATATAGACCACTAGCTAGTATATATAAGATAGATACTCTGTACTAGGAACTCTATCAAATTCTCTTGTGTTAACTCTAATACAAGATTCCTTTCTTGGCCTAATACTTTGAAGTCTTGAATTGTAATACTACTTGGGTTTGAAATCTAGACTAGTAGCATATCTTTACTGCATTGAAAGCAGCTATCACTATAGTACCAGTTTTGGTCTTTTTAGACACTTTAGTACTATTCAGAGTTGAAGTATGTTGTAGCAACCACTCGCCGGAATGGCACTCGTAGTATGCTGACTTCAGCAAAGCTCTCAGTAGGCTATCTAGTAGTGGGGATTACAAGAGAACTTGACAAGAAGCCCTTGCTGCATTGCTCCTCTATTTATA
>Ga0157359_1001243_pt1 | contig 10290 bp, 9 predicted proteins | sample AttcapACBM3_FD_111482 | JGI IMG/M metagenome (GOLD analysis project Ga0157359, IMG submission 111482) | Fungus gardens microbial communities from leaf cutter ant in Botucatu, State of São Paulo, Brazil - Atta capiguara ACBM3 | ecosystem: Host-associated > Fungi > Mycelium > Unclassified ...
ATTAGATAAGTCTCTTCTTATTCTAGATTATATTCTAGATATTTCTACTATTATTTCTGATCATCTTGACATTATCATTCTTTGCTTAGATTAGTGCTGTTTTACCAGATAATTAGAATAGTTGCTATCTTCAAGAGACTCTATTCTGTTTTTTTAGATTCTCTTAGAGGTGGGTAATATATACTATAGTTATATTAATATTACTTAGGTTTTTTTAGAGCTTGATTACTTAAGTATTATCATTTCTTGTTTATATAATCAGAATTCTGACACATTAGAATGTATCTATTATTATATAGAGTAGTTTTCATCTTTAGGAATCTCTATTCTGTTCTCTTAAGATTTTCTAAAGATAAATATATAGTTTAGTAATTTTTTGGACAATAGACTTAGAATTTCCTAGAGATTTGAAGTGCTTTGTTGCTCCACCCAGTTGCTCTAATAGTTTCTTTAACTATATTCTAGACTTATAGTGTTATATTAGATAATATATTATATAACCATAATTACATGTTTTTTCATTATCTAAAGGAAAAGGAAAAGGAAAATAAAATTAAGAAAAATAGATCAATATAAAATAAATATAAAATATAAAGGTCCAAGTATATTATAATAGGTAGATAAGATTTTATTTTTGAGTTTATATAGTTTAAGAAGTATAATACAAAGATCAACTGGTATAAGAAGAAGATAATTATAATATACTATTCTATTTGCTACTTTGATTACCAAGTTATCTAGAAGATAGAAAAGTTTAAAATATGTATTCTAAATGCATTTTATACTAGTCTATTTCCTTCTCTAGTTAATAACTCTGAAAATATAAATTTATCTGTTTTTTTATTTAACAACTGCTTAGAAAAAGTAAAGAACTGTTATTAGATATGATTTAAACAGATATCTGTAGTTAGTCATAATAGAAAGAGATTAGATTAAGTATAAAAACTTATCTGAGAAATAAATAGAAAAATTCTTGAACTTGGATAAGTATCTAGATTGTAGATCAAGCTTGAAGACTTATTTGTAGATAAGTAATATGACTTTGGATAATGACTTTGGCCTCAACTTATATATTGTGTCTACTACTGTTATGCAGTCTAAAAAGAGAGTTCTTAAATGATTTTAGTCAGAAGTATATTGGGAATTCTTAGTTGATTTTCAGACTAGAGACTACAGAGTATTTACTGGGTCTTATATACCAAGTCTGTAATTGGGACTGTAGCTAAGGTAGTAGTATAAGGAATAACTAAGAAGATATTATAAAAACAGTTTTTAGAATATAGAATGACTAGAAGTCTAGATAATGAGCTACTAAGAGGTGAAACATGAGAGGTTGATCTGTATACAAACAATCACAGATATGAAAGTATACTTAGGTATGTTAGAGTTCTATTCAGAAGTCAGGAAGCAAATGTCTTAGATGTCTTGAAAGTTAGTCTATAATATATAGAGTTTGGACTAAGTATGAAAATTTGTTCAAAAAATAAAGAGTTGTGGATTTTGTAAACGATCTTGGCTTTAGCTTATATGCTATGCTATTTACTTATCTTCAGAGAGATAAAATAGAGTTCAAGAGACTGAGGTTTAATAAAACAAGTATGTCACTATAAATACTAAAGTTTAGTATTTAATGATAGTTGGTTATTAGATTGAAGATTATAGTATATCTCCACTATTGAACATACAAACTCAGTCTCACAAAGATAGCATGAACAACTATGATTATTCATACTTATTAGATGTACAAACTATATTAGATAGTTAGTAAACTATGCATATAAATAAATATACTCTAGTGCTCACCTTAGTCTCACAAAGATAGCATAAATGACTAAGGTGTAGCTATTTATAATAAGTTCTTTTATATTGGAAAGAAAGTAAAATATATATTGCATAAATTTTCATCATAATTATTAATATAACATGATATTTTGCTGGTGGATACAGGACAAGCATGCTTTTGCAGATATGTGCCTAAAAATAAAGAAGTGATAGAAAAATAAATAATAAAATAAGGAATAAAAATAGAAAGTTTGAAACTTACTGACTATATTCTTAATCTATTTATTGTACCTCCTTAATATTTACTAGTTCTTAAATATAAGGAATACTTAAATAGTGCTATTACAGCCCCAAGTAATATCAGTGGCTATGCTAAGTGGATGTTTCAGTAATAAAACACTAACAGTATCAAAGTTGAAGATAATAAACTTTATTTTTCTTTTTCTTTTCTTTTCATTTATTAAAACTTAGAATTAAAATTATAGTATGATTGTCACAACTGTCATACATCTATAACAATATGTCATAAATATATTACAGTTATGGTCACATAATCACATAATATATAAAAGAATATAGAAGGTTCTAGTAGCCTTTAGAGTAAATTGGTAATAGTTTTATATAAATTATTAGTCTTTTGACTCTACTGTAGAATACCAAGTATTCACATGGTTAGAACAGAGAGATAACACTGCTATGAAAGATAGACTATAAATGAAAGTGTTGTAAGAAATAATACCACCATAAAAGATAGGTTATGTATGGAATCTTATAGAATGATAATACTACTATAAAAAATGGATTATTTATAGGATTATACTTGGTATATAACAATTGTATCTACATAAACTACTTATTTTTAGAGCTCTTACTCTTTGATATTTACATTATAGTCTTCTTTTCCCAATAATTATTTAAGATCTTTATTATAGTATGCTTAAACTTCTAGATTTTAATTTAATTTAATTTAAATATATTTTATTTCTTGAATAATAAAGATATACATGACCACAGTTACACAATATGTTATATAATGGAAAGAACTAAAACAATAATGTTAAGAGTATATAAAATCAATATACTATAGTCATATTTGTTATGACTTAGAACTAAGTAATAGGTCAAAAAAACCTTGTATTGGGTTAACACAAGAGAACTTATGAAGTTCTAGTTACAAAGTGTCTATGTTATACTAAACCTAGTCTACTCTAAAGGACATATAATATGATATCATTGTTTTGAAATCTTTATAATATTTTATATGATAGCATCATGTGATCTATGACAGATGTGGGATACTATGTCATATTGTGTGACAGTTTGTAACAGTTATGTGTGGCATCATGCTAAACCCTAATTCTAAGTCTGAAAAATAAAATAAATAAAAAATGAAAATGAAAATAAATAAAGTCTACTATTTTCAACTCTGATATTACTCTCTCTTTAAGGTTTCTCCTCTAAAGAAACTGACTTTCATTTTTGCTAGTTCCTTTTCTACTTTCTTGAATATTCTTCCTTAAATTTTCCATCATTCTATCTATACAATATTTTTGTTATATACTTCTCTGATAACTCCTCTCTTCTGAAGTTCCTTTCCTCTATTATATCTAACTTTTCTTGCCTTCTCATCTCTGCACTTAGCTTTCTCTCAAACTCTACTACTTCTTTTGCATTTTCTAAGTCTTCCTTTCTTTCCCATATATCATGTTCCACCATAAATCTTTTTTATCATACTAAGTACTTCACAACTCTTCTTATTTTTCTTTTATTTATTATTTTTTCTACTTCTCATTCTTTAACTCTATCTAACTCTACTGGTTTCATCTCTTCTACTTTCTGGCCTTCCACTTACTCTTTATATCTCACTACTTGACTAACATTTATTACCAGATAAATTCTTATTGAAGTCAGTAATTGTAATTTAATCACATTGGTAGAAACTATCTCATCAATGATATATAGACCAACATATTAGTCCACTAACTTTCTTGCTAGTCTTTCTTTGAACACTAAGTTTTTCATGCTCAATATCATCTTATCATCTTTCTTTTATTCTTCAACTTTCTTTCTCCCTCTGTCTACTTATTGCTTCATCTCTTCTTGTGTTCTGCTCCTACTTCTTTCTGAACTTTCTTCATCCTCTTTACTTCTCCTTTTCTTCTAATGTCTGCTCTTATTCATAATGCTCTACTGTAATTTGCTATAAATGGAAACACTTTGGTTGCTGAGTGTATCTTGTTGTTGACTACAAATTCTGCTGTTACTAACCACTTTGACCAATCCTTTTGTCTATAATCAACAAAGAACTGTAAATATTGTTCTAGCTTCTAGTTTATTCTTTCCATTTGACTATCTGTTTGTAGATAGAACAATGTCAACAGCTTTGTTTCAATTTTCAATATTTTATTCAGCTCCTTCATTAACTTTACTGAAAATTGTGGTCCCTTATCTGAGATTATGCTTTCTGAAAATCTATGCAACTTTCATATATTACTTCTAAATAATCTTACCAATTCTTTTATCAATGTCTTTTATTGTTGCCACAAAATGTGCTATTTTTAACAACTTGTTGCAAACTACTAAGATTGTATCCTTCTTAGCTACTAACAGCAACCTAGTAATAAAGTCAACCATTAAATTTCTCTAAAACCTCATCTGCTATCAACTTTTCTGCTGGTGCTTCTGTTCTGTTCTTTATTCTTTGATATATTTCACAACCATCTACATATTTTCTTATATCTTTAGTTACTCCTAGCTACTAGTAATTCCTCATTACCAATTCTGTTGTTTCCCTTCTTCTTCCATATTCTACTACTAGTATATTATGATGTAACCAGATTATCTCTATCCTTAGCTTTTTATCCTTTGATATATAAATATTTTCTCTTTTAACACTAAATTTCTTTTTATCTGCTATTTATCTCCTCTCAATACTTTTACTCCTACTTTCTTCATCTTCTCTACTACTTTAACTATCTCTTTATCTTTATCTCTAGCTATTTTTATTTTTTCAATATTTTTACTTCAGGTCCTTCTATTACTACTTCTGCTAAGTTATAAATCTATTGTTCTTCAATTAGTGTCTGATTCTCATTATTCTTTTCAACTCTTACTTTCCAGTCTGGTCTTCTACTAAGTCTATCTGCTTTTTCCATTTTTGTTCCTGGTATATAAGTATTTTAAATTCTTGTAGTCTGTCCAAACCTCAAACTTGAATTTGGCACCTTCTAATAAATGTCTCCAGTTTTCTAGTCCTCTTATTATCACTAACATTTCTTTGTCATGAATTTTATAGTTTCTCTCTATCTTGTTGAAAGATTTTGAAAGATATGCTACAAGTCTCTATTTCCCATCTTTATACTTTATAGATAAAATATTTCCCATTGCATAATCTGATACATCAACCTTTATTCTTATTTTTTTGTCTTGGTCCAGTACTACTAATACTGGTTCTTTTGTAAACCTTTCTTTCAACTCCCTAAATACCTTCTTCTACTTCTCTGTCCAATCCCACTTCTGGTTCTTTCTTACCAAGTTATGCAATGGTTTAACTATAGACATGAGATCTTAAATAAACCACCAATAATAATTAGCTAGTCCCAGAAACTTCTGTGTGTTCTTGATTCTTTTTGAGGTTGGCCAATCCAATACTCCTTTCACCTTTTCTTTCTCTATTTTTATCCTCTCCAGTTCAATTACCACTCTTAAGAACTTTATTTCTCTCACCTTCTATTTGTATTTTTCTAGTTTTACATATAAGTTGTTTTCTGCTAATCTCTTTGCTACTTCCTCTACTACTTCATTATATTCTTTCTTTTCTTTCATTCCTACTATAATATCATTAATAAAGCTTGCCACTTCTCTAGTGTTGATTAAGTCCTGTAGGATTTCATTCATCATTGTTTGAAACATTACTAGAGAGTTTGTAAGTTCAAAGAACATTATAGTTGGTTCAAATAACCCTTTTAGAGTTGTAAATGCCATCTTTCACTCATTTTCCTCCTTTATCCATATATTATTATAGTTCTATTGTAAATCTAATTTAGTAAATACTTTTTTTGTACCAATATTTTCTATAACATCTGAAATAAGAGATTAAGGATAATTGTTCTTAATAGTCTACTCATTTAAATACTTATAGTCTTATACTATCTACTTCTTTCCATCTTTTTTTCTTACAAAAAACACTAGTGCCATTTGAGATGACTTTGAGAGTCTAATATATCCCTTTCTCAATTGTTCTTCAATAAACTCATGCATCTCTCCTCTTTTCTCTCTTAACAATAAATACACTTTTCTCTTTCTTAGCACAAGCCCTTCTTTTGTCTCTACTATGTGATTTCACAACTTTTTTATCAGCATCTTCTTACTCACTTTCTTTCCAAAGACATGAATCTACTTGTGAAACCTTTGAGAAACCAATTTCTTGGCCTATTCTGTGGACTTAGCTACTTCTTTCTCTTCATCTCAAATTTCTTATTCTTCTACTACCTTCTTTATCTCTATTGTCCTCTTCTTTTTCAGTCTTTTTTTCTTTTCTCTGCTTCTTCTCTTCTCTTCTCTTCTTTTCTTTTCTTCTTTTTATTTCTGCTACTCTGACTTCTTCTGTTTTGGTTTCCACTGCTTACTACACTCCTCTGAACATCTTGTCATCTTTACTTCTCTTGTTCTCTAGTCAATTTCAGGACTGTGGTAAGCAAGCTATAGCATTCCTAAGATTATACTTGTTAGAGTTATAAATAATGTACTTGATTTTATTCTATTTTTTTTTTTAAATTTCATCTGTTGTTGTGGCAACCACTAGTCACAAGACCAATAATAACACAAACAATAAATCTCTCAGTAGAATATCTATGTAGTGATTACAAGAGAACTTAACAAGAAGTATCTGCTACATTCTTATACTATTTATACAAAAGTCTTATGGTTCATACTAGCAATAAATAACCCTACCCTAATGTCCATGCATTGTCCATACTTCCACCATATCTCACACTCATGTCTTCTATAAGGATATCATGCTATATACATGTGCTCTGACATCATCCTTCTAGCTTTTTCTAGCTTACTCTTGCCAAGTTTAGGTCTATGACCTCACACATCATGTGATATGTCATGTGACTGCAGTCACATGCCTCTTCATTGTCAAAAGAAAAAGAAAATCAAAAGAAAAGAAATATTAAATCAGGAAAAATAGATAAAAGAAAAAGAAAAATGTTAGTATCCAAGCACACCATAACATCTGTTGAGTTTCTTTTCTTTTTATTTTTGACTTAGACAAAAGTGTGATGAAGGTATGATATATATCACAGTCATACAATCATGTAATACAAAAGAAAGTTGTAAAAGGTCTTAGAACAGATGACATTATATAGTATAGTAATAATATATTAGCCTTATAATAAGTATATATACTTTAGAGCAAGTTAGTTGTAATATGCACACAGATCATGGTCTATAGTAGATAAGGTAAACTAGTTTGTACTTGAAACTCTATTGAGTTCTTTTGTGTTATTCAATACAAAAGTAGTTTTTTATCTTTACTTAAAGGCTTAAGTCATAACAATACTCCACTTTTGTTCTCTGATCACATCAATTTCTGTTTTCTTTCTATGTCCTTGGTAATAAATATTTACTTCCATTGTATGCTCAACAAGTCTCTTCTTATTGAAGGAACTGTCTATATTCCTTATATATATTGATCTTTTTATTTTCTTTAACTTAAATCTCTGCTTCCTTGCAAACTTCAAACTCATAACTAGCCCCATTGCCCCATTATCCAACAATGCCTCCACTGTTACTCCTTCTTGTGTATCAATTCTCTTTAATCCAATTTTCACCATGACTTCTTTTAATATATCCCTATTGTTCAGGTTATAATAAAATATATTATCTATTACTCTAGAAAACATTGCAAACCTATTGTTACTACTAGAGTCTAGTTGAGGACTATCAGACTCTCTTTCCTATTTAAATTACTTGTATTGCTATTGTCCCCATACTTCAGCCTTCTTTCTCATCTAACAATTCTCTGATTTTTGCAGTTCCTAGCCAAATATCCAAATCCTCTATAACTGTAACAATTTCTACCACAGTCTATTTTTATTTTACTTTTTTCATTAGAGTAAGTTCTGTTAGTACCTATTACTGAACTTTTTGTCTCTTTGGCCAAATCTGGAACTAAGACAGTTATTGCTCTTGTGCCCCACCAGTGTTTGCTAGTGTGTTTGTTCTTGGAGCCAAAACTCCTGTTTCTCTTCTCTTTTTGCTTACTCTTTCTCCAATGTCTATTCAGATTTGTTACTCTTTTATACTACTATTCAATGTTTTTGGAGGCCTTTCTACTTCTATGAGCTTTCTTCTGATTGTCCTATTCATTTCTCTCTTAAACTCCTCTACTAATAGCCTTCTCTTATAACTACTTTCTCTTACTGCTCTTCTGAGTTCTTACACAAATTTCTCTATCATTCTATTCTTCTGCTCTATTTTTTAACTCTGCCACCTTCATTGTTTCATTGTATCCTCCACCAAATTCTTTTTTAGGGTCACCAAAAATTCTCCTACTATTGTATATTCTAATGCTCCTACTACTAAAATCTCCCAAAATGTTTTCTTTCCAAATATTAGCTAACTCTCCCTATATATATAACAATATCTACTAAATTTGCTCCTTTACTACTGCTTCTCTCATCCTTATTTGAATATACAATTTACATGCTATCAAAAACCCCAAAATCTTCTCTACTTCTCTATTGAATGTTTATAGCTTAACTACTTCTACATTTGACTCTATATTGGGTTGGAGAACTGCTGTCACTACCTCTGCTTCTTCTACTCCTTGTTATAGTATACTTGGACACTAACAATTTATTTTGATTTTCTTTTCTTTTCTTTTTCTTTTAGATGATGAAAAGGCATATGACTGTGGTCACATGATGTAATATCATAGGTCTAGAATATAGTAGAAGGAACTAGAACAATAATAATAGAGAACTTTGTATAGGACTGTTTATCTTATATACTCTAACTATACTTAGCTTATTCTAAATGACTATATGTTTATCTTGAGGCCAATATGTATATAACTATAATGTACTGAATAACATTATTCCTTTCAGAGTCTTCTACTACTTTCCATTATAACATATGACCTGTGACTTTGTGATGTCACACTTAACCCTAATCCTAGATCCAAAAAAAGAAATGAGAAAGAAAGAAAGAAAATAAAATAAAATAAAACTAAGTCCAACTTCCATAATTCTGATAATATAATGTTGTAACTATGTCTATAATGTCAAGATTGTAGAATATCAAGATCACAGAAAGGGGACTTTGTTTTTTATTTTCTTTTTGATTTATTTTTCATCTTTTCTATTTTTAGAACTCTGGGGTTAGGGTTAGAAGTGATCAGTCACATCAGTCATATCTAATAGTATGGTCACAACATCGATCATGGGACTAAGAAGAAGGAAGTAAAAGGTTCTAGAACAAAATAACATCATACAACATGAACATCACATGTTGGCCTCATGCTTTACACATGGTCATTTAGGGTAGGGTGCACAGTAGCTAGCATGGACTATCTGTAAGAGTATATAAGGTAGACTACTTTGTAAAGAGCTCTCTATTGAGTTCTCTTATGTTTCTCTAATACAAGAGTTGTTTTTTTTATCCAACCCTAAGGATTTAAGATCATAACACATAACATGTATGACCAACCTGTGACATCACTTAACTAAGTCCAAATAAGAAAAATAAAAAGACCAAGTCTCTATAAATCTAACAAATTATACCTTTGTTCTAACACTTGAGTTTATAACAATTGGTATGTGATATTATGCAAGTTTGATTGAATAGTAGTAAATACTTTTGATTCCAAATTTACTAATCCTATAACAGCTATATAAGAAAATATCATGTGTCAAGCTAAGTGTTCTGGAAGCTAGGCTGCTATTTAGGTAAGAGTATTTACCAATATGTGCTTTTATATATACTATAGAAGATAGTCTGTCACATAGTATAGTACTTACAATATAGGCATGATACATGAACCCTGATGGTCTTACTAAGCATGACATTCACCAATTCTGATTTAAAAGCCTTGATTTTTCAAGGACCTTCATCTAATAAGTTCACGTGACCTAGCGTGTGCGTGTAAGCAAGCGTTCTATTACCATAGTCCTCAGAGACTAATCACAAGCACACATCGTGGTATGCCTCGCAGCGCAAGATTTAGGACACGAACACCTCGTCCTGTATCGAATGACACACCAGGATCGCTCAACGTTACTGAATCCGTTCAACTTGAAAGCGCTGAACCCTCTGAAGACGAAGAAAGTCAATGGGAGGATGTATCAGATCCTCAAAATGAAGCTCAGACTCTCTACAAGCCTTTGAGGGGGGACTCTGCCAAACGGAAACGGAAACGGATTCGAAGTGGCCTTACTCCTACAGACAAACTTTCAGCCTCTGGGGTAGCTACCAGTTCTGATATGGATACGCTGATGA